>Ga0172372_10013199_pt1 | contig 10265 bp, 8 predicted proteins | sample LakKiv5m_2_FD_114544 | JGI IMG/M metagenome (GOLD analysis project Ga0172372, IMG submission 114544) | Freshwater microbial communities from Kabuno Bay, South-Kivu, Congo - kab_092012_9.5m | ecosystem: Environmental > Aquatic > Freshwater > Lake | place: Democratic Republic of the Congo... | reverse complement strand
TGGGGACCGAAGGTCCCCACATTTAAATTCTTATTCCCTCCCCTTTAGGGGAGGGCTAGGGTGGGGATATAACTGTGGGCGCTGCGCGCCCAGCCCCGCCAAGGGGGCAAAGCCCCCTTTGAACCCCCTAAACTGGGCGTACCCCCTCGGGAATGAAAGAGGCTTCGCCCCTTGGTTTTGGGGTCCAGGGGCTTCGCCCCTGGTCTGGGGCATGGGGACCGAAGGTCCCCACATTTAAATTCTTATTCCCTCCCCTTTAGGGGAGGGCTAGGGTGGGGTTAAAATCCCCCACCTTCAGCGGGTGTGGGCACGCAGTGCCCACATTCTCCCCCCCCATCCCTTGATTCATCCATCGAAAATGATTAATATAACCAATATCACTCATGTCGATTTAAAACAGGATGATAGTGGTGGGGAAAAAAGGGATGATAAAATGGAATCGATGACCCCAACTGTGCCAAGTTTTGCCGCTGCATCCGTGTTATTAAACCCGCTCTCTTTGTCCAATCCCATTGATTCACTCAAACATGAATCGCTGACCCTTCAAAAAACCCTTCATGATTATCAATTATTATGCCAAGTTTGGGATCAATCCATCTCAACCTTTAAAAGCAGACTGATGCAATACGCATCATTTCGGGCCACATGGTTTTTACAACTCGATACCCATTTTCAAACAATATGGACCCACTGGCAAGCAATACCGTCAACGGATCAACCCACACTTAAACAATGGCTATTCGATTTATTTGAACCCACCACCCTACTCAAATCTGAAATTAACGATCACATTGTCAATCAACCATTTGGATACCCCGGTGATTTTAAAAGCATTGAATATTTATATGACTATTATGGGGATTTTTTAGGGAATTCTATGTATGAAGTCTTTTTGAATGATTACACCACCAATATCCCCATTGCTCATTCCACCTACCTCCGAAAACACCATTTAAAAACCTTGTTAAGAGACCACATCAATCAAACACCATCCGCCCATGTGGTGAGTATTGGATCGGGTGGCGGCCGTGAAATAATTGAATTATTACAAGATGGGGGAACCCCACCCGCCCATATTACCTGCATTGATTTTGATCCCTTGGCCATCGAAACCCTCCAACAAAGAATCAATGCCTTACCACACAATCACTTACATGGCGTGACCACTCACTTCTGGTTGCAAGATATTCGTCAGCTCATGCGGAACACCCCCCCATTTGCAACCATTCCCACCTATATTTACGCCGCAGGACTATCCGACTATTTAAGCGATTCGGTTTGTAAACGCTTATTACACTATTTATTCAAATTAATCGCACCCAATGGGCAGGTCTTAATTTGCAACGCAAATCGATACTCTGAGTTCCATCGGGTGTATTACGAACTATTGGGAAGCTGGAATTTGATATTTAGAGACAAGGAATCCCTACTGGCCATGAGCGTGGGGTTGGATGCCAGCTCAACACACATCATAAACCCCATTGATGCAAACAATACACACGACTATTTATGTCTGACCAAATCAGCGGGCTAAATCAAATGGTGCGCCCAGAGAGAGTCGAACTCCCAACCTTCTGATCCGTAGTCAGATGCTCTATCCATTAAGCTATGGGCGCACAGGTTCCCCAGTGTAAATCATGCATGCGATACATTCAAGAAAGGGAACACAACGGCCCCAAGTCATTTCTTTTCATCATCCTTTTTTCAACCCATTAGTCCACCACAAAATACCCCGATCCAATCAGATCACTTAATGCGGCTTTCCATGTTTCAAGCTCATTGACCCAATATCGTCGGTGGGTTAAAACCGCCTGATCCCCAACCGTTATCACCACCGGCATATACCCATGATGCTGGGCTAACAAATCTCGTAATTGATGCAAAATGGCCATATCTTCGATAGAGGTCACATCAATTCGTAACCGGCGTTGGGTCACCTCGGCCAACGAATGGGCTTCATTCACAATAATGGATACTTCCTCCTGATTCACCCTCACCTTTCCCTGAATCGAGACAATCGCCTGATCGGTTAACACACCGGCCAAGGACTCAAATTGTTTGGTGCCACCAAACACCACCAACCCAATACTCGAGGTAAAATCTTCTAAAGTGGCCAGAATCATCTCTCGTTTGGTTCGTGTTACCATCCGCCTAACATCGGTTAGCAAGCCCAATAAGGTGACTTGTTTGCCGTCATCATCCACCCCAATATCCCCCATACCTGGGTTGAGCGCCGCCAATTGAGCCGTAATCGGGTCCAGAGGATGCCCCGACACATACATCCCCAGCAGTTCTTTTTCGTACGTCAACCGCATGGCTTGAGATAAGACCGTGGGGGTTTCCGTTGGCTCAATGGCCACTTGCAATACCTGTTCACCAAATAATCCCATTTGGCCACTGGCGGTTGATTTGGCATGGCTTGCAGCTGCATCCATGGTGCCATCTAGCTGATCCAAATAAGCAGCCCGATCCCCCAACTCATCAAAGGCTCCCGCTTTAATCAGACATTCCACCACTCGTTTGTTCACTTGTTTTAAATCCACCCGCCGACAAAAATCTCCCAAATCCGTATAGGGCGTAATTCGCTCACTTAGTATCGATTGAATGGCACCCACCCCCACATTTTTAACCGCCCCCAATCCACATCGTATGGCAGCTACGCCTTCCCATAATACAATTGAAAAATCCTCGTGCGATTGATTAATGTCCGGTGGCAAAATACGAATACCCATTTGTCTGCAATCTTGTATATACACCGCTGTGCGATCCCCCATCCCCAAAATGGAGGACAACAAGGCCGTCATATACTCAACCGTAAAATTGGCTTTTAAATAGGCCGTTTGATACGAAATCAGGGCATATGCGGCGCTATGTGATTTGTTAAATCCATATTCGGCAAATTTATAACACAATTCAAAAATGCGAAGGGCCACGTTGGGAGCCACCCCATGACCCGTTGCACCCTCTAAAAACAACGATCTCATTCGCTCCATTTCGTCTTTGTTTTTTTTGCCCATGGCCTTGCGTAACATATCCGCTTGCCCCAAACTAAAGCCGGCAATGGTTGATGCAATTTGCATGACCTGTTCTTGATACAAAATCATGCCATAGGTTGGCTTTAAAATGGGTTCTAACTCAGGCAATTCATATTGAATGGTGGTTTTACCCGACTTATTAGATAAAAAATCATTCACCATTCCAGATCCCAGTGGCCCTGGCCGATATAATGCCAATACGGCAATAATATCTTCAAATACTTGGGGGGCAAGATCCTTCAGCAAGGCCCTCATCCCACGCCCTTCTAACTGAAAGACCCCTGTCGTTGCGGCATCGCATAACCACTCGTAGGTTAGTGGGTCATCAATGGGAATTTGATTTAAGTCGATGCGGATACCCCGCCTAGACAAAATTAATCGCAAGCAATCGTCAATCACCGTTAAATTTCGTAATCCCAAAATATCCATTTTGAGCAAGCCCACTTTTTCAAGATCCGTCATTTGAAACTGGGTCATCACTTGATCTTCATTTTTAACCAGTGGCACCACGGTTGATAGGGGGTCGCGGGATATAACCACCCCCGCAGCGTGCGTGGATGTATGGCGAGACAACCCCTCAAGCTGGGCAGCAATGGTTAATAATTGCTGAACCTCTTCACTGTCTTGCGATGCTTTTTTGAGTTCAGGAATGGCCTCAATGGCATCGGGAATGGTCATCGATTGGCCGGGTGCCGATGGAATCAGTTTCGCCAGCCGATCCACAATCGGTAAGGGGACATTTAATACCCGCCCCACATCCCGAATCACCCCGCGTGAGGCCATGGTTCCGAACGTCACAATTTGGGATACCCGATCACTTCCATATCGATCCACAATATACTGAATAACCTCATTGCGACGACGAATACAAAAATCCAAGTCAATATCAGGCATCGACACCCGTTCTGGGTTCAAAAACCGTTCAAAAAGTAAACTGTATCGAATGGGGTCAATATTGGTAATACCCAAGGCATAGGCCACCAACGACCCCGCCGCAGACCCACGCCCTGGGCCAACCGGTATCAAATTTTGTCGACAAAAATCCAAAAAATCATAAATAATCAAAAAATAAGGGGCATAATTCATTTTATTAATAATGCTTAATTCAAACCCCATTCGTTCAGACAATTCAGGGGTGATATCCCCATACCGATGGGCCACCCCCTCTTGTACCAATTGGGTTAAATAGGTATCGGCTGACACGTTATTTGGGCAGGGAAAATGAGGTAAATTGACCTGTCCCGTTTCAAGATGTAATTGGCAACGTGAGGCAATGACCAGGGTATTTTGCAAGGCTTCAGGGTGGTCGGGAAATAAATCCCACATGTCTTCTGGGGACCTTAAATAATAGTCATCTTCATCGTTAAATCGGGTGTCTTCTTCCACCAAACGTCCCGTTTGAATACAAGTTAAAATATGCCGCAAATGAACTTGATTGGGCTCCAAATCCATAACATCTTGGGTAACCACCATGGGAATTCCAAGCTCATCAGATAGGATCGCCGACCCTTCAATGGCAATGTCATCCAAAGTCGAGCCATGTCGGGATAATCCCAAATAAAATCGATCCCCATAAATGGATTTTAACTGAGTAGCGGCGGCATGGGCGGCCTCGGTTTGATAGCGCCGCAATGCAGAGGCCACCGGCCCTTTGACGCCGGGGGAAATGGCAATTAATTGGGAAGAATATTGGGCCAAACAGGCAAAATCCACGCGGGGCTTGTAATAAAACCCCTGTAAATGGCCCGCGCTCACCAATTGTACCAACGATTGATACCCCGATTGATCCATGGCCAATAAAATCAAGCGATCCCAGCCACGTTCACGAACCGACATATCGGGCACTAAATACACCTCACATCCCACAATGGGGTTAATGCCTTGTTTTTTGGCGGCGAGATAAAAATCAACCACACCATACATAACCCCATTGTCGGTGAGGGCCACACTAGACATCCCCATGGTTTGACATTTAGACAATAGTGCCTGAATCCGAATGGGGCATTCCAGCAAGGAATATTCGGAATGAACGTTTAAATGGACAAAAGAAGGGGGGGGATTAGTCATGCGGTGGTGGGCTTTCTTGGGTTAATTTAAGGTATCGACGTTGGACTTTTTTTAATTCCTTAATGGTTTCATGATTAAGGGCTAATTGCTGTTGGTATCGGGCTACTTTTTTTTGATAGCGTTTAACCGACTCTGTAATCCGATCGGACAAATTGGTTTGAATCGACCATAATGTGCGTTCGGTTTCTTTGCGCTGGGTAATATTGTGTAACGTGGTAACCACCCCAATGAGCTGATGTACGTGGTTAAATAAGGGGGTGGCATTTAATTGAACCACCACCGCCGCCGCCCCCTGTGGTTTAATGGCCACCCAATCCATTAATTGGGGTTGTTGACTTTGCAACACCAAATCAATGGGGGTTAGTGCCAACAGATTCCCATCCCGATCCATAAAGTGTAAAACGTGACGGCTATTCATGCCACACTCAATGTGTAAACCAGCTTTACATCCCTCATTCAAATAGGTAATGGCATCATTTAAATCGGTGACCAACACCCATTCTGACAAGGTATCCAATACCGATCGAATCCATTGTTCCCGTTTAACAAGGGCCATTTGGGTGGCATATTTATGATGGGCGATTTCGATGGTAATTTGTAAATTTCGTTCATCAAATGGTTTTAACACATACCCAAATGGGTCTGTATCAGTGGCCCGCTTAACGGTTGCGTCATCTGAATAGGCGGTTAAAAACACAACCGGAATATCGTGCTGACGTCGAATGGCCTGGGCGGTTTGAATACCATCCTGATTGCCTTTGATATGAATATCCATTAGGACCAATTCGGGGGCATGGGCTGTCACCAAGGCCATGGCATCTACGGCATTATCGGCAATGCCAACCACTTGGTAGCCCATGCTGGTTAAGCGCATCGACAAATCAGTGGCGACCAGCGCCTCATCTTCCACAATTAAAATTCGGGTTAGGGTCATGCTTCCTCCTGCTTCATGATAGAAAATGCAATCACAAATCGGGTGCCATTTCGTTTTTCAAGGGTCAGTTCAGCCGATAATTGCCGACACAAGGTGGTAATTAATTGCATGCCCATGGAATGGGATCGGGACAGTTCAATATCATTGGGAAAGCCAACCCCATTATCCTGTACCGACAATTCATAGCGGTTGGCACTGAGTTCCGTCATATCAACCCGAATGTGGCCTTCGGAACGATTGGTAAATGCGTATTTGTATGCATTGGTAATCAGTTCATTTAAAACCAAACCCAGTGAAATGGCATAGTCAATCGGCAGTGTAATGGGGGGCATGGTAAGTTCGTATTGAATCACACACGAAGGGGATTGATAAGACAAGGCCAACCGATTCAGAATGGTGGTGGCATAGTCCAAAAATTGAACCGCCCGCCAGTTGTGAGATTGGTACAAGCTTTCGTGAACCAACGACATGGCACGAATGCGATCTTGGCATTCTTTAACCACTTGTTTAAAGGGGGGACTATCAATGTAGTGGGTTTGAATCATCAGCATACTTGAAATCAGTTGCATGTTGTTTTTAACCCGATGATGAATTTCGGATAATAACAGTTCTTTTTCAGCAATAATATCCTCTAAATTACGTTGATCGGTGGGCTTTTGTTGTTCACACATCAAAAGCATGATGGGCTCTGAATGAGTCGGCAAGCCTCGGAATCGAACATGCCATAGGGTTGAATCCCCATCAAAACACAATTGCATTTCAGATGAATCGTGTTGGGGGTTAAGGGTATGAATCAGATGCATACAGGTGTCCCGATAGGGGGCTGCCACCACTTGTTGCAACGATGACCCCGCCAATACACCTGGTAATGTCGAGGCAACAATGAGCCCATCCGTGGCAATGGCCAAGCTTGAAAAGGGTAACACTTGCAACACATGCCTCAGTTCAATTTGCACGATGCAAGGTCCATTGAACGCCCATTGAACCCACTAAAATCATACTACCCCCAATGAGCATCAGGGTGGAAATGGGTTGTTGTAAAAGAATGGCTCCCAATATAAAAGTAAACACCACTTCCAAATAGGCCAATAAAGACGCACTAACGGCCGGAATCATTTGCATGGCCTTAAAAAACAAAAAATACCCAATGACGCCCACTAGCAGGCTAATAGCCGATACAATCAACCAATCCATGGCAGGCAAGGCCAGCAATGAATATCCGGCAAAAGGAAGGATAACAAGGCCCCCTAGGCCATTTTGAATCCATACTTGTTCGATGGCGGATAGCTTAGTGGGATGTTGTCGCAAGGCCACCAGCATCCATGCATTGGTAAGGGCACAGGTAAGCATCGCGATCACCCCTAACCAGTTAGAAAAGGCAAATAGGCTGGGCGATTGAATTAATCCAATGCCGATGAGGGCTAAAATCCCGCAGGCAAGCTGGGTATAATCGAAGGTTTGTTTTAAAAACAGTCGTCCGATCAAAGCCAGCATGAGGGGCCAAGTGTATAGCAATAAAATGGCTTGTCCAACCGGCAGGTGGTGAAACCCCCAAAAATATAAAATGGCACGAATCAGGTTTAAGCCCATAATCAATAGCGACCAAGGGTGCCATAGCAGAGCCATTCGCTTGACGTGACGCCACTGTAACAGGGGGGTTAATAATAGGGTAGGAATGGCCAGTCTAATGACGGTTAGTGCCATGATTGGAACATGGGTTACATGGCTATACACCCCCATGGTGGACCAAACGGCACAGGCTAAAATCACGAGCAAAACGGCTAGAGTTGATTTTTCCATCGCCAGTATCCTTTCAAATTAAGGACAAATAAAATCACGTTGCCGGTGACCAATCCCCATCCTAGCGTCATACATCCGAAGATAACCCATAATATATTCCCAATCATTCCCAATAAAAAACCAAATGGGCGTTTTTCACCCACATAATGCATGCATAAAAAAGTAAATAGTGACGCCACCCAGTCGATGCCGGCGTAACGAATTGTGATGGAATGACCAAGAAAGTCTGGCACAGGGAATTTGTCCTTAAAAGGGTGTAAGAGTGACTATTATACGGGGATGCCAGTGAATGTGGGAAGGGCGGGATATGAGTGGGTAGGTGGGGGTGTGATGAATGGGTGGTCGACGGTATTCCCGAAGTGGGTGCCAGGGTGAGCAACCGGCACCCACAGAATTGGAAAGGGAATCCCTTTTCCAAATCTCTCGGAGTCCCCCCAGACTTATAAATGGTTCCCTATATTGGATGGGGCTAAACCATTCAATACGATTAATACAGAACTTGTGCTCTTGAAATGGGCCAAAAGGTAAACCGGGCTTTTCCGAATATATTTTGCAGGGGAACGGTCCCCCAAAAGCGACTATCACGGGAATTATTTCGGTTGTCCCCCATCATAAAATAATGCCCTTTTGGAATGATAATAGGTCCCATGTTAGCCAAGTCAGAACCGGGTGAATCTTGTTGAACATTCACCCCAGCAAAAAAGACTTCTTTGCCGTTGGCATACACAATGCCGTCTTTAATTTGAATGTGTTCACCGGGCAAACCGATTAAGCGTTTGACGTAATCCTTGTTGTCCACCACTGAATCAAACACCACAATTTCGCCGCGTACAGGGGCTCTGAATCGATAGGTTACCCGATCAACCAACAAACGATCCCCGATCATTAAGGTTGGAATCATGGAACCGGTTGGTACCACCGACACCATTACCACAAAGGTGCGGATTACCAATGCCGCGGTGCCCGCCACAACCACTAATTCAGCCAATTCAAGGGCCCAATACCCCCATTTTGTTTTAAGTTTCAAATCGGCTTTATTTTGATTCCATTTGGATTTTAGTAAACGAAAGGTACGTAGCATGGTGTCCTCCTTATTGATGGAGCATCTACAAAAACATATAACCCTTTATAAAACAAGTCACAAAGCCATGTGTTTGAGCTTGTTTAAACGGTTAAAGGCAATAGGCAACACATTCATTGAAAAAAATCCTGCAATCGATTGCTATGAATTTTCGATAATTTAAATGGGCAATCGAAGCAGTTCAAAAGTGATGTTTGTTGCACCCGATTGGTTATGTTGTGCAACGCATCACGCAACAAGGTGGTTCAATGATGACGATTAGTAGTACTCCTGCCCCAATAAATTATTCAGGGAATGGGGTTCGGCAACAAAATACTGATTTTCTTTCTTTTATATTTAACGCCATAGGTAATCTAGCGCAACCGGCATCTGTGTCTTCGAAAGTGCAACCGGCACCTGTGTCTTCGAAAGTGCAACCGGCATCTGTGTCTTTGCAGGTGCAAGCGGAATCTGTGTCTTTGCAAGCAGCACCCCATGGATCAGATTCCCCAACTGGGTCTAACCAAGGATCATCCCCTCCAAGCGGTCCTGCTACCCCCACATCCAATTCCATGACTGCCCCCCCTCTGCCCAAGCACATCGTATACTTGGTGGGTGGCGCTAAGTTGGGACTGCAATTTTCTCAGGAGAATAAAATAGTCGAAACTATTCAGGGCAATGCCTATCGTTTAGGTGGGATATGCCCTGGGGATACATGTACGGTGGAGGATATCAAGGGGTCTAAAGACGTGACGATCAAAAAAGTGATGATCTTTGCTGACCCCAATCATAATGATGAGGGTCAACCCACTCCAACAAAGTATACCGTCATTGTTCCATTGGGTGTAAAGTTGGGCATTGGTTTTATGGGTACGGATGAGAATGCTAAGATTAACAGTGTGGACGGGTTAAGCAAGCAATTAGAGTTTATTAATTCTGGCGATAAGATTGAGATCCAAGAGGGGGATAACAGCAGGATAGTTGTGATTACAAAGCCTACTGCTACTCCTGCTACTCAGGGTAACACAACTACTAATGCTGCGAACGGGCAACCTAACGGTGAGGATGCGATTAAATCTATGGATATAAACGGGGATTTAATAGCTTTGAGTGAATTTGTGTGGAATGGGCCCGCTGATGCCCAGCAAGTGAATCCCCAACTCGGCAAAGAGGGCGAAGCCCCCTTGGAACCCCCTAAACAACTAGGTTGACCCCTCGGGATTCTTAAGGGCGGAGCCCTTAAGGCGGGTGTGGGTGCGCAGCACCCACATTATAACCCCTCCCTAACCCTCCCCAGAGGGGAGGGAATATGAATTGAAATGTGGGGACCTTCGGTCCCCACACCCCTTGACTAAGGGCTTCGCCCTTA
>Ga0172372_10013198_pt1 | contig 10266 bp, 11 predicted proteins | sample LakKiv5m_2_FD_114544 | JGI IMG/M metagenome (GOLD analysis project Ga0172372, IMG submission 114544) | Freshwater microbial communities from Kabuno Bay, South-Kivu, Congo - kab_092012_9.5m | ecosystem: Environmental > Aquatic > Freshwater > Lake | place: Democratic Republic of the Congo... | reverse complement strand
TCAACCAGCACCACGTCATCCTCGTTGATGATGACGACCGCGTTGCTGCCGACGGGCATCACGCCGGTGCCCACAGCGTGATAGACGCCCTCTGCCACCCGCGTCAGTCGAAACGCGTCGCTCGCGGCAGACGGTTCCTGTGACTGCGGACGGGCCATCACACTGGTCGCCAGCACACCAGCCGCCAGCAGCGGCATCAGGGAACGAAAGGTCACGCCGCTCATCATAGAGTGTTCGCCGCCACGTCGGCCAATGCGCGCGGGTCGGCATGGTGCAGCAGCAGCAGATCGGCCTGCCTGATCGCCCGCGTCAGTCGTGCCTGTGTGAGCGGCGCCTGCTCGGCGCCGCAGATCCGCGCCACTTCCCCCTGCAACACGTTCCGCGCCTGGGCCACCGAGGCGTCGACGAGCGCGACGCTCTCGCCGAGATGCAGCGCCCACGACGCCACGACCCTGGCTGCCAGGTAGCGGCCGATCACGGTGTGCCAGGTGTGCCATCCACTGAGGCCCCATCGCACCCAGGCCCCGGTCAGGTCAGCAGGCACGTGCCACGCCGGCAGACCCGCCGGCACCGTGGCATACACCGCCGCGAGCGCAGCCGCATCAGGAGTCGGTGGCGTCTCGCACGCCGAGGCCGCCCACCGCCGCACGGCCTGCTGCTCCCACGCAGACACCTCGTTCCACTCCATGAGCCTCGGAGTACCCGCCCCCCCGGCGACTGGAGGCAGCGCCTCGCGCGCGTCGAGTCCCTCGGGCAGTCGTCCGTCGGGCAGCACAGGGTCGCCAGTGACAATCTCGAGCGACGCGTCTCGACTGAACAGAAGCCCCGCGGCCGTCGGGCAATAGTGCGACAGCGACACGTGCACGCCCCGCGGGTCGACCACCACGACAAAGGGAAAGTGCTCGCACGACACCGGACGCGCGTCATGGACCAGGCATCCGCGCCCCTGCGCATGGAAGACGCATGCGCCGTCGGTGCGCTGCGCCAGCACACCGGCCACCTCATCCGGCGCCCCGTACGGCGCCGGGGTCAGCCAGGTGATGCGCGCAGTGGTCAACGCCTCCGCACGCGCCGCCAGCCGCGGCTGCCGATGGCGTTCGACCGGAATGGCCCAGCCCGAGGTGCAGCAGACGCCCGAGTGTCCGCACGCATACGCGGCGTGCAGCGCGAGCCGGAACGTCTGCACAGCCGCGTCAGGGCGTCGGTCGCACACCCGAGAACGACAGCATCTGCGCCGTCAGATCCATCGGATAGCTGATGGTCACGTCAGTGATGCTGCCGTCCGCACCGCGAACCGGCGTCAGCACCGGCATCACAAATCCCGTGTACGACGGCAGATTCAGCGCATCGACGCGCCGCACCACTTCGTCGCGCAGCGCCGGGTCGAACCGCACGCCATGCGCATCGAACAGGGCCTTGGCCGCCGCATAGTCGCCTTCCGACTTGATGCGCTGCACGTCGGCGAGCAGTGTGCCGACACCCGCCCTGAACGCCGCCGCGTCGACCATCACCAGGAAGGTCTTGCCGTCGCGGGTGCGCTGCTCGATGGCCTTCGTGTTGGCCATCAGCCACCGCACAATCATCTGGCGGTTGCGCATGTGGTCTTCCTCGATCTGGTTGCCCTCGCGAATGCGGCGCAGCTGCACCAGCGCATTCCGTGTGTATGACTCGTATTCGGCCTGCACCACGGCGGCCTGTTCGGCGGCCGGAATGATGCCCAGGTCCACCAGCTTGGGGTCGGCAATGAAATACAGCCCCACAAGATCAGCCCGGCCCTCCTCGAGCGCCGAGAAATACTCCTTGATGTAGGCCTGCGGCGGCTCGGTCAGCCGCGTTGACTGTCGACCCGATGCGTGCCCGATGACTTCGTGCATGTCGGTCGTGAGCGCACTGGCAAACTCCGCATGCCTGGCCGAGCGTGCGCCTTCCTCGGGCGTCCACACAAACTCATCGCGCATCGTCCCGGGTGTCGACTGGTTATAGGCTTCCACCACGTTCGACAACGCCACCGACTTGCTGCCGTACTGCTCGCGAATCGCCTGGTCGTTGGGCAGATTGATGCCAATCGGCGTAACGGGACCCGAGTCGCCCGCTTCCACCACCACGTCGATCGCATTGGCCACAATGCCCTGCACATTAGGCTTGCGGTACTGCGCATCCCACGGCATGTGATCCTCGAACCACTGGGCCTGCGCAGCGATGGTCTTGATGCGCTGCGTCTTCTCCTGATTCACATACGAGACGATGCCCTCCCAGCTGCCCTTGATGCCGCGGGCATCGAGATACACCTCGATGAACCCGTTGATGGTGTCAACCGGCGAGTTGTTGTCCTGCACCCACGCGATGTCATAGGCCTCGCGGTCGCGCACCTCGCCCGTCCGGTAGAACGTCACCAGTGCCCCCAGTGCCTTCGCCATCGCCGGCGTGGCAAACGGCTGCGCGGCTTCCAGATGGCGGATGATCTCGCGAATCTGCGGGCCATAGAGACCATCGGCCTTGTAGACCTCCTCGACGAGGCGGCCGTCGCGTTTCACCAGCCGCGAGTTGAGGCCGTACTGTTCGCGGAAGCCCGTGAGGTCGGCCATCGACACCCCCGAGTAGAGGTTGTTGGCGCTGGCCAGCAGCAGGTCCTGCCCCGGGGCCGGATTCTTGTTGGTCACAATCGGATCAACCGCCGGGTCGAAGAACATCGGCTGCAGCCTGGCGAGCAGCGCCTCGAGCGTTTCGCCCTCGCGCGTCGCAAAGCGCGCGCCCTGCCCCGCCGCCGCCGTCGCCGCCGCCCGCAGTGCCTCGGGCGTGCAGGTGAGCACGAACTTGCGCGCGGTCAGGTTGTTGTACGGGCCATTGTTCAACCAGAACAGCTTGGTATAGCGCGTAACTTCGGCGAGGGTCGCCGCCTCCACGGCCGAGGGATGCGCCACGATCTGCTCGAGCACGCCACGCATCTCGAGTGCGCGCGGATGCTTCTGGTCGATGTAGATGTCGCGCCCGGCCAGCACCGCCTGCGTGAGGTGATAGATGAGCGTCTTCTCGCGCAGGGGCAACGCCGAAAAGCCGTCGGCATACAGCTGCACGACCGCGGCGTCGTCGACGCGCTCGAGCAGATAGCGGCGCTCGGTCGGTGCGGCAGGCGTCGCCGACGTGGACGGCGCGTCGGGCGTCGAGCATGCGGCCGAGAGCAGCAGAATCAGAGGAAGCAGAAGCGATGTGCGCATGGAATCGAACCCTCGGTCACAATAGGGCACGCATGCCCTCCCCCACCATCGTCGTCGAAGCCTGCGTCTCGACCGTGGACGAGGCCGTGGCCGCGGAACAGGGCGGCGCCCGGCGCCTCGAAGTGTGCGCCCGCCCGGACGAACACGGCGTCACCCCCGATCCGCTGGTGCTGCACCAGATCCTCGCACGAGTCACCATTCCCGTGGTCGTGCTGATCCGCTGTCGACCCGGTGATTTTATCTACGCTGACGGGGAAATCGATCGGATGACCGGACAGGTGCAGCACGCCATGGCCAGGGGCGCCGAGGGCGTGGCCGTCGGGGCCGTGACGGCCGAGGGCACCATTCACCGGAAGGCCCTCGCCACGTGGGCGTGGGCCGCGCATCCCGGCACGGTGACCTTCCATCGGGCCTTCGATGTGGTGCGTGATCAGGTGGCGGCGCTCGATGACCTGTTCGATTACGGCGTGGCGCGCCTGCTGACATCGGGCGGGGCACCCACCGCTGCCGAGGGCACTGCCGCGCTCCGGCGACTGGTCGAACAGGCGGGTCCAGGCCTGACGGTGGTCGCGGCCGGTACGGTGCGCCCGCACTCGGTCGCACAGATCATGCGCGACACGGGCGTGCACGAGGTGCACGCGCGTCTCGCCTCGGAGGCAGACACGCGTGCCCTCGTCGATGCCGCGATCAGGGCTGGCGCGGGCTGGCCGCGGCCTCTCTGAGCGTGTCGAGGCGGGTCTGCAGGCGTGGGTTTCCGCCCAGCTGCGTGATGCCCGCCTCGAGGGCGGCCATCGCATCCGACGGCCGGCCCATCTGTTCGTAGGCATCCGCCAGCAGCGACACGCGGCGTGACACGGCGGCGCGATTGGCCGGCGCAGGCACGGCCCCGATCAGGAGGCGAAGCGCCTCCTCAGGCGCTTTCCGATCGACCAGCTGCGACTCGGCAGCCATCAGCTGCACCTCGACATCGGAAGGGAACCGCTCGGCGAGCATGTCGGCGAGCGCCGCCGCCTGGTCGGCACGGCCCGCCTTCCGATCGGCCTGTGACTGATGATGGGCCCCTGCCACCAGCAGGCGCTCGACATCGCGCGGGTCACCGCTGCGGATGCCCACCCCCCCGGCGTACGCGTAGACGAGATCGCCGCCATGCTCACCGGCCTCGTAGACCATGAACAGGGCCATCAGGCCGAAGGCCGCCGACGCGGCATGCACCAGGCGCACGCGGGGACTCCGGCGCAGGGCCAGTGCGGCCAGTTCGAGGGCCGCCACGACCAGCAGTGCGTTTCGGGCGCGCTCACCCCATTCCTCATGCTCGACGACGGCGGGACGCGCACCCGGCACGCGCTCGACTGGTCCGTGCGCATCGTCGCCCGACTTGACGGCAGCCACCGACGTCGCGGCCGCCACGATGATGAGCAGTGCCGCCGCAGGGCCGGCAAATGCCACACGGCCAGTCAGCGAGACGAGGCGCAGCAGCACGCCCACCACGGTGAGCGCAACAGTGAAGTGAACGATGATGGGGTGCAGTTCGGCCATCCGAAAATTATTCGGCCCGAAGCATTACACTGCGCCCATGTCAGCGTCCGTCATCGTCGTCACGGGTGCCAGCAGCGGCATCGGGGCCGCCTCGGCCCGGCAGCTCTCCGGAGAGGGCCACACGGTCGTCCTGGTGGCCCGTCGGGGAGATGCCCTCCAGCAGGTCGCGCAGTCGTGTGCAGGACCCACGCTCACGATCGTCGCAGACATGAGCATCAGGGACGATGCCGAACGCGTCGCGGCCTCGACGATCGCACAGGCCGGACGCATTGACGTCTGGGTGAACAACGTCGGCCGCGGCATCACGCGGATGCCCTCGGCCCTCACGGCTGACGACATCCAGCGGATGATGGATGTCAATGTGCTGACCGCCCTCTACGGCATGCAGGCGGTGCTGCCGCATTTCCGCGGCCGCGGCACCGGTCACATCATCAACGTGTCGTCGATGCTCGGCCGGCTGCCCTATGCCCTGCCCCGATCCGCCTACACCGCCGCCAAGCATTTCCTGAATGCCCTGACGATCATGATGCGCGACGACGTGCAAGCCACGCATCCCGGCATCCAGCTCACACTGGTCTCGCCAGGCGTGGTCTACACCGACTTCGGCCTCAACGCCGAGCATGGCGGGGCCGACTCGCGGTCGTTCCCTGGAGGACAGACGCCGGAAGAGATTGCGCGCGTCATCAGCCAGGCGATTGCGACGCGGGTGCCCGACCTTTACACACGCGCAGGCGCCGCGGCCCAGGTGGCCGACTACTACGCACGGCTCGGAATCGATCCGGTCTGACCGGGGCTTCTCGCAGGCCGTCACTCCACCAGCGTGATCACCGCCGGCACCATCGACGCCGAGGCGCGGAATGCGCGGCGGCAGGACAACATCACCGTGTTCGACGTTCGTGTCGACAAGGCCGTCACCCTGAAGGGCTCGCTGCGCCTGCGCCTGCTGGCCGATGCGTTCAACATCACCAACTGCAACGCCGTCGAAACCCGCACGGTCACCACGGGCACGGCCTTCCTGCGACCCCCGGCCGTGCTGTCACCGCGCACCTTCCGCGTCGGCGCGCGCCTGACGTTCCAGTCACCCTCCGGACGGGGGCATGGCCCATGGGTCATGCCCCTGTTGCGGCTCACCCCCGCCGAAGCACCACCACATCCGACGCGGTCGTCACCCACATCCCCGGCAGCATCGTCGCCCGTTCGGCCGCGTGCGTCCGCTGCCCCCGATAGGTGGCCTGCAGCAGTGCCCGCAGCGCCTCGGGCTCGAACCAGAGCGTCTGCCGCACCCGCACCTGATCTTCGCAGCGGAAGTGTTCGGCATGGGCGTCGACGACCGCGGCCAGTCGGTCACGGGCATGGTCGCGACCATGCAGGGCCTGCCGCAGCTCGTGCAGGTCATCAGCCGCCGGCACAGCTGCCACCAGCACACCGCCCCGCGTGAGCACGCGCGCCGCTTCGGTCGGATGCCGCCGCGCATGCAGTGACAGCGCCACGGTCACCGACTGTGTTTGCAGGGGCCAGTGGCGGTCGGCATTGGACACGATGATCGTTGCCCCGGGCGCGTGACGGGCAGCGCGCCGCGCCGCGTCGGTCGACAGATCGATGCCCACCCGCACGCCCGGCCACGAGCCGGCCAGGCACGCCAGCGTATCGCCCGTGCCGCAGCCGACATCAAGCAGCACATCGTCGCCCGCCCGCACCACCTCGGCGGACACGCGGTCGCCCACCCACTGGTTGAGCGCCCGCCCCAGCCCAGCCGCGCCCAGCAGGGCCCGCGCCGCCACGGCCTCGGCGGGGTCACCGGGCCGGGCCGAGCGGCGATCGTGCGGCTGCAGCAGGTTGACGTAGCCCTCGCGCGCCACGTCGAAGCTGTGCCCGTGGGTGCACCGCCAGGTGCGCCCCTGAGACTCGAGAGAGGCCCCGCAGGTGCGGACGCTGCACTGCAGCGGTGCCGATGACATTCGCCGATCGTATCGCGGCCGCGCTATCCTGTACGACTATGCTGCGCGCCGGAATCGTCGGTCTGCCCAATGTCGGCAAGTCGACCCTCTTCAATGCCGTCACCCGAACACGCAAGGCCGAGGCGGCCAACTATCCCTTCTGCACCATCGACCCGAATGTCGGCATGGTCACCGTGCCCGATGCACGCCTCGCCGTCCTGCAGGGCATCGCGAAGACCTCGGTGGTCATTCCCGCCGCTATCGAGTTTGTCGACATCGCCGGCCTCGTGAAGGGCGCCAGTCAGGGCGAGGGCCTCGGCAACAAGTTCCTCACTCACATCCGCGAAGTCGACGCCATCGTCCAGGTGGTGCGCTGCTTCGAGGATGACGACGTGCATCACGTCTCGGGCACCGTCGACCCGGTGCGTGACATCGAGGTCATCAACACCGAGCTGATGCTCGCCGACCTCGATTCGGCAACGCGGAAACGGGAACGCGTGGCCAAGGACGCCAAGCGGGGTGATAAGGACGCGCAGGCCGAAGAGGCCGTGCTCAACAAGCTCATCGAGGCACTGGAGGCCGGACGCCCGGCGCTGACGGTCGACTTGACGGCAGACGAGCGTGCCATTGCCCGTCAGTGCTTCCTCCTGAGCGACAAGCCCACGATCTTCGCCTGCAACGTGCGCGACAGCGAACTGGCCACGGCCGATGCCAATCCCTATGTGCAGCGCGTGCGCGATTATGTGCGCACCCACCTGTCGTGCGAGGCGGTGGTGATCTCGGCGCAGATCGAAAGCGAGCTCATCGACCTCAGCGAAGAGGAAGGCATGGCCTTCCTCCAGGAACTCGGCGTGCGCGAAAGCGGCGTCGGCGCCCTGATCCGCGCGACCTATCACCTGCTCGGCCTGCAGACCTACTTCACTGCGGGCGAAAAGGAAGTGCGCGCCTGGACGATTCACGTCGGCGACACGGCGCCGAAGGCGGCCGGCGTCATTCACTCTGATTTCGAGCGTGGCTTCATCAAGGCCGAAACCGTGGCCTATGACGATCTCGTCGCCTGCGGCTCGGTCGCCGCAGCCCGCGAGAAGGGCCTCTACCGGATGGAAGGCAAAGAGTACGTCGTGAAAGACGGCGACGTGCTGGTGTTCAAGTTCAACGTCTGACGCCCCTCACCCCCGGGACGTGTGCCCGTCCGTCCCGGCGCCGCCCTCGAGGATGCGCCGCAGATAGTTGAGCTGGCCGCGGTGGCGTGACAGGTGACCGCACAGCTGCACCAGGTAATAGCCGATCGAGCGGCCGCGGTGCTGCGGGGGCGGGTCGGGCATCGGGTCATCCAGCCGCGCGGAGTCGAGGCGACCGAGCGCCGCGGCCACCGCGTCGCGCGTCGCATGCACCTCGGCAATCAGCTGGTCGCGCGTCAGGCCCCGCTCCGAAAATTCATTATCCCGATCGCGGTGATACCCATCACCTCCGAGGGCGGCCCCGACGAAATACCGCAGGTTGCCGCACAGGTGGTGGCTCAGTGTGCCGATCGGATTGATGATGCCCGGTAGCGGCGTCCACAACGCTGACTCGGGCACGAGGGCCAGTTCGTCAGCGAGCGCCTGTAAATCGCGCAGCAGAATGTCCGAGACGTCGTGAATCAGGGCAGATGTGGTCATGGCTGGTGCAGCGTTCGGCACGAAGGCAGGGCAGGGGCTGACACATGGCCAGCCCCCCAGACGCGGGCCGATTTCGCGTCGATGCGGTCTACCTGGGACGGGGTCAGGTGGTTGGTCCAGTCGTCTGTACGGCCGGCACGGAAGAACGTGCTCGGGTTGAAGTGGAAGGTTCCCGGGTTGGCAGTGATGCTGTCTTTCATCGCCGCAAACGCGGTCGAGGCCGCGATGGCATCGCGCCGCTCTGGCGAAAGTGTGGTGCCCGGACCCAGATGGCGCGCCAGCGCATCGACCACCGCCGGCTTTTCCTGCACCAGTTCCTCATAGCGCAGCGCCAGCATCTGCTGGGGAGCAACCCGGCCGTGGCAGCCCGAGAGCCAGTCGAGCGTGTGCTGGTGATAGTCGCCGAAATAGAGCCCGCCGCCGACGAACAGGTCGACAAACCGCTCGAGCGTCAGATCGGCCGGCACCTGCAGCAGGGGATGTGCCTTGTAAAAAAGTACTGCGACACGGCCACCGCACGGGGATCACGATACACACACACAAACCGCGCGCCCGGATGCACTGTGCGCATCGGCAGCACATCGGCCGGACAATGCAGATACCACACGCGCGGCACACCGGCCGTGCGCTGCAGGAACGTCTCGACGTGCGCGATGCCGTGCTGCGACGCCATAACTTCCGGCCACGGCACGGCCCCGTGGCCGATGTCGCCATCACGCATCGGATGGTCTGACGGAAAGCCGAACAGGGCGCGCAGCACCTCGACCACGAACTTCTTCATCAGGTGCGTGCCCACCTTCTGATGCGTGCAGATGAAGACGTCGTGCGCGTCGGTGTCCCAGGTGTCAATGAGCCGCTGCGCCTGGTCGGGATCAATGAATGGCGGGTACACATGTCCCCGCCAGGGCCGATAGGCGAACCCGTCAGGCTGCAGGTACTCGAGCGGTTCGAAGACCCGCAGCCGCGCCTGTGCGTGGCCGCTCACGGCCGCTCGAGCTGGCCCACCAGCAGCCCGCATTCCGTGGGGACGATGTGATGAAGCACCGAGTGGTCGATGCGCCACTGCAGGAAATCGGCACACTCGGCCTGCCGATCAATCACGTTGTCGGCGACCAGCACCGTCCCCCGGCCAATCAGCTGGCGGTCAAGCAGCGCCTGCAGCTGCCGCAGGTACTGGTTCTTCTGCGCGTCGAAGAACACCAGGTCATAGTGACCGCTGAGCGTATCAATCACCTCGGTGGCCTCGCCGGCGCACACATGGACGGGTACACCGAGCCGGTCCATCCGTGCCTGGATCGCCTCGGCGACGGCCACGTCAAACTCAATCGTGTCGAGCCGCACGTCATCTCCGGCCGTCCAGCCGCAGACCAGGTGCAGGGCCGACAGGCCATGGGCCGTGCCGATTTCCAGCACGCGCCGCGCGCCCGAGGCGATGACGAGGGCACGCAGCAGGCCACCCGTGTCGCGGCGGATGGGATTGCGCCAGCCATACCGCCCCGTCGTTTCGTCGCGGTAGCTTTCTCCGTGCTTGCTGAGCGACTCAAGATATGCTGGCTCACGGTCGATTTCCGGCGTCATCATCGGGGCATCCTCACTGCTCATCTGCACGGGCGCCCTGACTACATGCCGCTGGTGTTCGGAATGAATGACACTTTGGTGCAACGGTCACGGCCCGGATCCCGCGCGCTACGACGCACGCCGCCTGGCGTCGGGATCGAGCGAGGGAATCGAGGCCAGCAGCTGCTGCGTGTAGGGGTGGGCTGGCCGCTCGAAGAGCTCGGCCGTCGGGGCGACCTCGACCAGCCGGCCCTGGTGCATCACGCCCACGCGCGTGGCGATGTGCCGCACCAGCCGCAGGTCGTGCGCAATGAACAGATACGTCAGGCCGAGCCTGGCCTGCAGGTCCATCAGCAGATT
>Ga0172372_10013192_pt1 | contig 10268 bp, 9 predicted proteins | sample LakKiv5m_2_FD_114544 | JGI IMG/M metagenome (GOLD analysis project Ga0172372, IMG submission 114544) | Freshwater microbial communities from Kabuno Bay, South-Kivu, Congo - kab_092012_9.5m | ecosystem: Environmental > Aquatic > Freshwater > Lake | place: Democratic Republic of the Congo... | reverse complement strand
GAGGAAGTGGCTGCCGCCGATGCGGCAGCGGCAAAGACCGCCGAACAGACGAAAGCCACTGCCGATAAAGCTCTGACCGACGCGCAGGCGACCGTCAAGACAGCGACCGATGCGAAGGCAGCGGCGGACAAGTCGCTCGCGGACAGCAAGACGGCATCGACTGCGGCCGAGGCAGCGCTGAAAGCGGCACAGGCGGAGCTCGACAAAGACAAGGAAAACGCCGGCCTGAAAGAGAAGGTCGCCGCGGCACAGACGGCTCAAACCACAGCCGCTGCGGCTGTCACGGCTGCCGATGCGGCGGCGAAGGACGCGGCGGCGAAGCTGCAGGCTGCCACAACCGCGCAGCAGCAGGCTCAACAGCAGGCGACTCAGGCCGCTCAGGCGTTGACCCAGGCTTCGAACAAGGCGAAGGCCTCTGATGAGGCCTTGAAGCGGGAAGTTGCAAAGCACGAGCAGGCCTTGGCGCAGTTCACCGCCGCGGACAACGCGAAGAAGGCGGGAGTGGCCGCAGTGGCCAAAGCTCAGGCCGATCTGACAGCCGCGCGGCAGGCCGCTGATCAGGCGGCCCGCAACGTGCGGCACGCGGCGCGTCCCGCCACTCTCACCTGGAACGGTACTCAGCAGGCGCCGGGTGTGGCCCGGTTATCACGCATGCTGATGCTGTCGGTGATGAATGAAGTCGCTCAGTATCAGATTGTCGCCGATCCCGTGCGGGAGACGCTCAGCCACAGCCGCACGCTGCTGGTCCCGGTCCGACTGCTGAAGCGGAACGGGTACAACCAGAAGATCACGCTGACGCCTCAGGCCGTCCCGAAGAACGTGCAGATTCAGGCAGACGCGATAGATGCCGGGAAGGACAGCGGTCTGATCAAAGTTACCGTGCCGAACAATGTCGATGAAGGCACGTGGACATTCTATCTGCAGGCCCAGGGGCAGGTGCCGTATCAGAAGAACCTGCCGCGGCTGGAGCGGGCGAAAGCGGCTCAGGCAGCCGTGGATGCTGAACTTGCTCAGGCCGGCACTGCGGCGAAAGCGGCGACCGATGCCGTGACCGCTGCAACGCAGCAGGTTACCGCCACCACGGAGGCTGCGAAGAAAGCTCAGGCCGGTCTGGATGCCGCGAAGAAGACGCTGACGACCGCTCAGCAGTCGGAGAAGACGGCAACGGACGCGGAGGCAGGTGCGGTCAAGGTGGCTCAGGATGCTCAGCAGAAAGTGACGGCCGCCGAGCAGGCCTTGAACCAGGCGAAGGAAGCCGCGGCGAAAGATGCCGCCAATCAGGATCTGGCGAAGGCCGTGACGGCTGCCGAGAAAGCGAAAGCCGATGCGGATGCGGCTCTCAAGACCGCTCAGGACGCCCAGAAGACCGCCGAGACAAAGCGGCTCGAAGCGCAGGCCGCCACGAAGCTGGCCACCGACGGCGAAGCCGCCGCAACGAAAACGCTCGCGGATGCTCAAACGGCGGCGACCGCGGCTGGTGAAGCAAAGAAGAAAGCCGATACGGACAAAGCGGCAGCCGATGCAAAGGTGAAAGAAGTGACCGCCCGCAAGCAGGCGGCGGACAATGAACTCAAAGCTGCGACGGATTACTCGAAAGTCAACAATCTCAACACCTTCCCGCCCTCGACGCCCATTACCATCACGGTTCGTAAAGGCGCGTTCACACTGGCGGTTGCTCCCGCTGGCGGTGGTAATGTCAAGAAGGGAGCCACCGTCGAGGTGAAAGTCACAGTGACCAGGATGAACGGTTTCACCGGGCCTGTGAACGTGAATCTCGCCCTGCCTCCGGGAGTGACCGGTCTGAGTGCTCCGCAGGTCACTGTTCCAGAGGGCATGAACGAAGCCACTCTCGTTGTGACGGCGGCTGATGATGCTCCGGAAGGGGCGGTTGCCAATCTATTCGTGCGCGGCACAGCCGACTGGAATGGCCCGGCCTCAGCCGATGGAGCCGTCGGAATCACCGTCGCGAAGTAGGCCGACATGCGAGTGCTGTTTCTGCATGGCTGGCGGTCCGTTCCGGGCGGCGTCAAGCCGTCGTTTCTGCGCGAACACGGCCATGAGGTTCTGAATCCTGCTCTGCCGGATGAAGACTGGGAAGCGGCGGTCCGCATTGCTCAGGAGGAAACAGACAGGCACCGTCCGGATGTGATCGTCGGTTCGTCGCGTGGCGGAGCCGTCGCGATGAACGTGGATCCGCAGGGAGCGCGGCTGGTACTGCTCTGTCCCGCCTGGCACAAGTACGGGTCGAAGCAAACCGTTCCACCGGGCACGATCATTCTGCACAGCCGGGCGGATGACGTGGTGCCATTTGCCTTCAGCGAAGAACTGGTGCTCGCGAGTCCTGGAGCCGTCCTGATCGAGACCGGACTGGATCATCGTCTCGCCGACGAAGAGCCGCTGCACGCCATGCTGAGGGCGGTTGAGCAGAGCGGTTCTACCGGCTGATTTTCGGGCGTTTTCCAGAATCAGCCGGACGCTGCCGCCCGGACTCGACGCTGCGGTCCGGATTTTTGATTGACAGTCTGAAGCTTTCCGTTGAAACGCTCGATAGTATGCATCGCTCTTCTCATCCTGCGAACCGGCGCGAACGGCATGACCGGATGCCCGCTTCGACGTCGCTTCGCTGATCCGGCACCGCAGGCAAACACTCGTCCATGTCCTGCTGGTGCGTCCCTTTCCGGTCGAAGGCGCCAGGCGTGTTGAAAACACGTCAGATGTTCGGCAAGTACCGTATCGAACGCCGGCTGGCGACAGGCGGGTTTGCATCGGTCTATCAGGCTCTGGACACCATTGAAGGCCTGCATGTGGCCCTCAAGGTGCTGAATCCTCAGCCCATCAACGACCGCACGATGAAGGCCTTCCGTAATGAAGTGCGTCTGGCCGTGCGTCTGGCTCATGAGAACATCCTGCCGATCAAGGATGCCAGCATCATTGAGGATCGGCTGGTGATCGTCTCGCCGCTGGGAGAAAGCACGCTGGCCGAACGCTGGCAGCGGCGGATCTCTGTGGAAACCCGTCTGAGTTACATTCAGCAGATGCTGGAAGCGGTTGCCCACGCTCACGAACGAAAAGTCGCTCACTGCGACATCAAGCCGGAAAACATGATCCTGTTCCCCGGCAATCTACTGCGTCTGGCCGATTTCGGAATCGCCCGCGTCGCCCTGCGAACGCTGCATGCATCCGGATCGGGAACGGTCGGTTACATGGCTCCGGAACAGGCCATGGGACGTCCGTCACTGCGGTCGGATGTCTTTGCGCTCGGACTGCTGATCTACCGCCTGCTGGCGGGTGAACTTCCGGAATGGCCGTTTGACTGGCCGCTGCCGGGGCATCGCCGCCTGACCCGCAATGTGACTCCGGAATTCGTCGCGTTTCTGCGCAAGTCGCTGGAGATCGACCCGCGCCGGCGCTATCCGGATGCCGTGCGCATGCTGGCGGCTTTCAAGGCCGCTCTGGTCAGCCTTCGCCGCCGTCGTCGAGTCGTCAAGCCGGCGTCGCGCACGACTCAGAAGCGGCGGGCTGCTTCCGTGCGCCGCCGCCGCAGTATTGCTCGTGCGGTCGCCCGCTGACACCGCTTTCGTTCATCCTGCCGATTTTGATTGATCCAGCGCGACAGTGCTGCGAGAAAGCGGACTTCCGGAACGACCTGGAGTGATCGTTTCGTCCAGGAAGCCCCTGCTTTGCCGCTTCACAGCTCGAACCGATCATGACACCGGCCCCATCAGGATCATCTGCTTCGCTCCGCACGTCTTTGACGCTGCTGCAACGTGTTGTCCGGCGGGACGGTGAGGCCTGGCAGCGTTTTACCGATCTGTACGGGCCGCTGGTGTTTCACTGGTGTCGTCGGCAGGGGTTGAGCGAACACGATGCGGCCGATCTGCTGCAGGATGTCTGCCTCTCCGTCTCGCGGGCGATTCACCAGTTTGAAGTTCGTCCCGGAGCATCCTTCCGAGGCTGGCTCTGGACGATCACTCGCAACCGGCTTCGCGATCACTTCCGTCTCCGAGCAAGAGAGGCCAGGGCTGAAGGCGGAACAGATGCCTGGGAGCGGCTGGCTTCCGTCGCGGAGGCCCTGTCAGACGATCCAGACGAACACACAGCCGCAGTTGAAATCCAGTCGCTGCATCGGCGCGGTCTGGAACTGGTCCGCAGTGAGTTCGAAGAAAAGACCTGGCAGCTTTTCTGGCGATCCGTTGTGCTGGAAGAAGTGACGGCAGAGATTGCTCAGCAGGCCGGAGTCTCACCGGCCGCCGTTCGTCAGGCACGATCGCGAGTCCTGAGGCGTCTGCGTCAGGAACTGGGCGAGGCCGGACCGGATTGAATTCATCGTACCCGCATGTCTTTCAGGAGCCTCGCATGCCTGCCCGTCGCCGATGGCTGCTCACCCTGCTGCTGCTTGTCGTCACTCTTCCGGCGCTGTCCGTTTCGGCCGGCAAGTTCAACAAGGTGCTCAGTGTGGGTGATCCCGCGCCGGAGTGGAAAGACCTGATCGGAGTCGATGGTCGGCGGCACAGTCTGGTCGATTTGAAAGAGGCGAAGGTTGTGGTGATCGTCTTCACCTGCAATCACTGTCCGGTCGCGAAGGCCTATGAAGACCGCTTGATTCAATACGCGAAGGAATGGAGACCACAGGGAGTGGAACTGGTTGCGATCAGCGTCAGCCGTCTGGAGGCCGACAATCTCGAGGCTATGCGGAAGCGCGCCGCGGATCGTTCTTATCCCTTCCTGTATCTGCAGGATTTGACGCAGAAAAGCGGCCGCGCGTATGGCGCGTGGTGTACGCCGCACGTGTTTGTGCTCGACCAGAAACGCATCATCGCGAGCATGGGGCGCATTGATGACAATCTGCATGCGGACAAGGTGACCGAGCCGTTTCTGAAGAACGCCGTTGCCGCGGTGTTGCTGGGACAGCAGCCCGATCCGGTGGAAACGAAGCCCGTGGGATGTTCCATCGAGTACGTCGAAGACTGAAGAACGCTCGCGAAACGACTGTTTTTTCGCAGCGATTGCAGTGGCCGTTGTCAAGGACCGCAAAAAAACCAAGGAATTTCGGCAGTTTGGTTGACGAGTCGAGACTGTGATCCTTAAGAATCCCCGCAGTTCCGCTTCTTCGGCGGCGTGCAGTGAGTGGTTCCTGGTGGTTCCGACTGTCGTGCCGAACCGCCTCAGAGGCTCACGACGAGTTTCACATCTTTATTTTGGCAGCCCGCATTGAAAGGACGCCCAGATGGCAAAGAAGGCAGCCTCCCCGGCCGCGAAGCCCATGTCGCAGACTGAAGTGGTCAACTCGCTCGCCGAGTCGACCCAACTGACCAAGAAGCAGATCAAGGAAGTGCTGGAGAGTCTCAGTGCCCTGATCGGGAACAACATCGGCAAGAAAGGCCCCGGTGTGTTCACGATTCCCGGTCTCTGCAAGATCCAGGTCAAGGTCAAGGACGCAACCCCCGCCCGCAAGCACGTCTGGGTTCCGCTGGTCAAGGAATACCGCGACATTCCCGCCAAGCCGGCCCGCAAGCAGGTCAAGGTCAGCCCGGTCAAGAAGCTGAAGGATATGGTTCAGTAACCGGTCTGCTGTCCGTCAGCATTTCCGCCGCGTCCCCACACGCGGTTGAGTGACAGAATCGCCGCGAAGTGCCTTGCTTCGCGGCGATTGTTGTTTCCGGATTCTCTCTCGATATCCCCGCATCTCGCCTTTCTGCCCGTTGCTGATTTCCGACATGAGCCAGCCCCCTGTCCGTCTCGCGATGTGGTCCGGTCCGCGGAATATCTCCACAGCCATGATGCGATCGTGGGGCAACCGCTGCGATGCGGTCGTCTGTGACGAACCGCTCTACGCGTACTTCCTCAAGGCGACCGGCAAGCCGCATCCGATGGCGGATGAGATCATCGCGCACCACGAAAGCGACTGGCAGCGCGTGGTCGAATGGCTCACCGGACCGCTTCCGGAAGGCCGGACGCTCTTCTATCAGAAGCACATGACGCATCACCTGCTGCCGGAGATCGACCGCTCCTGGCTGATGCGACTCACCAACGGCTTCCTGATCCGCGATCCCGCCGAGATGTTGACGTCTTACCTGCGTAAGATGCCCGATCCGGTTCTGGAAGACACCGGTTATCCGCAGCAGGTCGAAATCTTCGACGACGTCCGCTCGCGAACTGGAACCACTCCGCCGGTCGTCGATACCCGCGACTTCCTGCAGAACCCGCGGCGCTGGCTGGGACTGCTCTGCGACGCACTGGGACTGGACTTCCAGGAATCCATGCTGGCCTGGGAGCCGGGCTTCCGCGACACGGACGGCATCTGGGCGTCGTACTGGTACACCGAAGTGCCGACTTCGACCGGCTTCCGTCCGTACGTTCCCAAACGGGAATCCGTCCCGGATGAATTCAGAACGCTCGCCGATCAATGTCAGTCGCTGTATCAGCAGCTTTATAAGCACCGCCTGCGCTGAGCCGGCGGTTCACAGCTTCCGGCGCAGCGGCCGGCCACCGAGTGCTCCGGTGGGTTCGCCGTCGATGATGGCCGGGACTCCGTTGACGAACAGGAACCGGATACCGGTCGAATGCAGGAACGGCCGGTCAAAGGTGGCGCGGTCGCGGAATGTCTCTGGATCGAAGACCGCGATGTCCGCCGCCTGATCCGTCTTGAGAAATCCGCGATCCTTCAGGCCGATGATCTCCGCCGGCAGTCCGCTCGCGCTGCGAATCGCCTGCTCCATCGACAGCACTTTCTCCTGGACCGCGTAGTAGCCGATCTTGCGCGAGAAGGTTCCGAAGCTGCGCGGATGCGGCAGGTCCGGACCGGGCACATACGCGCGACCATCCGACGCCGTGGCCACCCAGTCGATGGCCATCGCGAACCGCACGTCCTCCTCGTTCATGCTGAAGTTGACGATCCGCGCGCCGCCGTTGCGAGTGATCATCTCGGCGATGTCGAGCACCGGCTTCTGTTCGCGTTCGGCGATCTGCTTCAGATTCAAACCCATCCACTCGCGGCGCGGGTTATAGCCGGCGATGCGGATGGCCTCTCCGTTCGCGGTCCGCTCCAGCGCCTTCTGAATGTCCGCCCGCACCTTCGGGCCGTCGGTCGGATCATCCAGCCGCCTCAGCATCGCCTTGCGGCCTCCATCCAGCGACCAGCCCGGCAGAATAGTCGCATCCAGAGAAGTGCTCGAAGCGATGTAAGGATACTGGTCCGCGGTGACGCGCTGGCCCTTCTTCCGAGCGTCTTCAATCAGAGCCGCGGCCTGGCGGATGGTGCCCCACGAATCGCGCCCCGACGCTTTGAAGTGCGAGATATGCACGGGCAGTTGCGCGTCGCGGCCGATGGTGATGGCTTCACTGACGGCTCCCGGCAGATCGCGGCTTTCATTGCGGATGTGGCTCGCGTAAATGCCGCCGTGCTGTGAAATCACCTTCGCGACTTCAACCAGTTCATCCGTCTTCGAGAATGATCCGGGCACATAGATCAGTCCCGTCGTCATGCCCCAGACGCCGTCGCGCATGGCCTTGTCCGCCAGCGATCGCATCTTCGCGAGTTCCTCGTTCGCGGGAGCGCGCAGGTCCGAACCCATGACGTCTTCTCGCAGCGATCCGTGGGGCAGCAGATGCGCAACGTTCGGACCGCAGCCGGACTGTTCGATCTTCGAGTAATACGCGGCGGCATCGACCGGGCCGAAGCCGCAGTTGCCCGTGACGATCGTCGTGCAGCCCTGCGTCAGATAGTTCAATCCGGAACGGGTCTCGGCGGTGACGATCTGAAAGTCCGCGTGATTGTGCAGATCAATGAAGCCAGGGCAGATCACCAGCCCGTCGCAGTTCAGCGTCCACTTCGCGTCCACCTGCTCCAGTCGGCCGACACCGACAATCCGGCCGCCCTCAATGGCCACATCGCCGATCACTCCCGGTCTGCCCGTTCCATCGACCAGCAGCCCGCCCTGCAGCAGCACATCCGCCTGCAGCGGTTCCGCCGCGCGAACCGGAATGACCACCAGCAGCATCAGCAGTCCCGCACAGAGCCACTTCATGACCAGTCTCCAGAGAGGAATTGAACGGGATGCTCAAGGTAATCCCGGAGTCGCATCAGAGAAACGATCGCCGGCGCAGCAGAGCATTCCAGGCCAGCGGTCCGTTCGGTCCATCCGCGTCTTCAAACCGGAACTCCGTCAGCGACAGAAATTCAAACTGCGGCTCCAGGTCCGTTCGCAGATCCGCTTCGCTCAAGCCTGGTGGACCGCCGGTTCGAGGCTCATTCGCACTGCCGGCCAGCAGAAGAAACAGCGACCCCGGCCAAGTCACCCGTTCCAGCATCTGCAGATACCGCTCGCGCTCCGTCCGTCGCACGGTATGGAAGCAGCCCCGATCGAACACAAAGGGATACGGACCATCCGGAGCCGTCAGGTCGCAGACATTCCTGACCTCAAACCGAATGGTCACTCCGGCCTCCCTGGCGCGCTCTTTGGCTTGCTCAATGGCCAGCGCCGAACAGTCAACGGCGGTGACCTGGAAGCCCTGCTCCGCCAGCCAGACCGCATTGACTCCGGTGCCGCAGCCGGGTTCCAGCACTCGGCCCGGCGCGATGGACTGCTCCCGCACGATACGCATCAGCTCGCGCGACGGCCGGCCGCTCTCCCACGGCGTGCTGCCCGTCTGATAACGCTGATCCCAGTGTTGAAAGAGATCGGTCACGAATGCGGCTCCTGATTCCGAAGTCGAGCCAGGGCGGTCTCGTAATCCTCCGGCGTGTTGAGATTGCTCAGCGAATCCAGGTCCGGATCCGCCGCCCGCAGTTCCTCAACGGGCACGCGCAGGCTGCGGGACTGCTCGACGAGAAACAGCGGTCGGCGGCGATCCTCGCTCAGCAACTGCCGGGCGCGGTCTTCCAGATGAGTGCGATAGACCGCCGACAGAACATGATCGAATCGACCATCCGTCGGCACGGCGCAGTCGGCATCGCCGAGCCGATCCAGCAGAGCACGCACAAAGGCCGGACGCAGCAGAGGCACATCACAGGCCGTGACGTACACGACATCCGCTTCCGGCCGGATCGCTCGTAACCCCGTGGCCAGGCCGGCCAGCGGTCCCAGCGAGGCATATTCGTCCCGCGCGATGCTCACGAACTCCGGCAGCCGAGGCAGCTCCTGATCCTGAGCAGCGACGACCACGATGCGCGGCACAACTTCACTCAGCAACCGGCAGACGCGCGGCAGCATCAGCTCCGAACCAAACGGCAGAGACAGCTTTGGCTGCCCCATCCGCCGGCTCATCCCTCCGCACAATACGACCGCTCCTGTTCTGTCCAAGGCCACAGTTCCTTCTCTGCAATACTTCTCGTGGTCCTCAATGAGTCGTTGACAAGCTCGAAGAGCCAGCGAGTGTATCCAGCGTTTTGAACACACATGCTGGTGCTGCGTGCTTGTCTGAAATATCTCGCGGATGTCTGGGTGAGGTTTAACGCTCACCGTGATGATCGCACCCAGAGCCGGCCGCGAAAGCTGTGGTGGCCACTCATCCGACCGAGGTCCGCCGTTGAACAATGGCGAATCCGCAGAGCACGCTGCAAATCAGGAGGTGTCCGACCGGTTACCGCATCAGCTTCCCGTGAACGCATCGCAAACGCGGGGGGGAATGTTCGCCGGTTTGTGTCTCTGAGCAGCGGGGCGGGTAGACTGCGGCTGTCGAAATCTGCGGGATGATCGTGTTCTTCCGGAGTGCCTGTCATGCGTGCGATGCTGATGCTGTGTCTGATGCTCCTGTCGGAAGACGTAGCGTCTGCTGAGGATACTCGGCCGAACATTGTGCTGGTCCTCGCGGATGATCTGGGGTATGGCGATCTGGCCTGCTTCGGAGCGAAGGATGTGCGGACTCCGCATCTGGACCGGTTTGCGGCGGAAGGACTGCGCCTCACCAGTTGCTACGCCGGGCATGCGAACTGTTCGCCGTCGCGGACCGCGCTGATGACCGGACGCAATCCGACGCGGGTCGGCGTTCGCAACTGGATTCCCCAGGACTCGCCGGTGCATGTCCGCCGCAGTGAGATCACCATCGCCACGCTGCTGAAGCAGTCCGGCTACGCGACGGCTCAGGCCGGCAAGTGGCACATGAACGGTGAGTTCAATCAGCCGACTCAGCCACAGCCGGGCGATCACGGCTTCGATCACTGGTTCTCGACGCAGAACAACGCGCTGCCCAATCACCGTCATCCGGACAACTTCGTCCGCAACGGCCGGCCGGTGGGGAAGCTCGAAGGCTACGCCGCGCACCTCGTC
>Ga0172372_10013190_pt1 | contig 10269 bp, 12 predicted proteins | sample LakKiv5m_2_FD_114544 | JGI IMG/M metagenome (GOLD analysis project Ga0172372, IMG submission 114544) | Freshwater microbial communities from Kabuno Bay, South-Kivu, Congo - kab_092012_9.5m | ecosystem: Environmental > Aquatic > Freshwater > Lake | place: Democratic Republic of the Congo... | reverse complement strand
TCTTCGGTGCCGTTCTGGGCGATGTCGCCGCCGTACAGTACAAAGTCCGGCTTCACGTCCATGCTGTTGACCTGCTCGATTGCATCTTCAAGCTGGCGATCGAACTTGTGGTCCTCGCCGCTGAAGAGGTGCGAATCGGTGATCATGGCAAAGCGGAACGGCGACACTTTTTTGCTGGGCTGTGCATGGGCGAGATCGAACACGCCCAGGTTGATGCCGGCAGCGCTACCAACGATCGTCGAGAGGCCTGCCTTGCCGGTCAACTGCAAAAACTCGCGTCTGTCTTTCTTGTGATCCATAACTTCCTCTCCTTGGTTCATGTGTCGTTTCTCTGAGACAACCACGCCCCGGGGGGGGACAAAAAGGTCTGTAGTTATGGTTTTGTGACTGTCGTGCGCCCTGGGGGAGTACTGCTGCCCACTGAACATAGGAGATGGAATTCATATTGTCCATAAGAGATTGATTCCACTTATTTTTTGGACTCTATCTAGGTCAAATCGATGCAAACAATCGTGTGTAAGATGTCTGGCAGACTCGGCTCGAGAGAGCAGCCATCGGCTACCAAACAGCGCATTTAGAACAATGGCTTACGCCCCCCAACCGTCCGCGTGCAGCGCGTCGTCCAAGCCGGCGCGGCGGCATTTCCTTGTGCGTGCAATGGCGTTTGCCGGCGCAGCCGTCGGTCTGGTGACGTGGCCTGCCGCTGCGCAGGCGCTGATACGGCGTAGCTTTGAGCCCGACTCACTTGAGGCCACCCTGCAAAAGCTGGGCATCGCCGCCGCCGAGCCTTCAAACGCGATCCAACTGCTGCTGCCCGACGTCGCCGAAGATGGCGCCGCCGTGCAAATGAGCCTGAGCACCACACTCGCCGCGCGCCGCGCGCTGGTGCTGGTACGCCGCAACCGCATCCCATTGGTCGCCGAGTTCGAATTCGCACCCGGTACCGTCCCGTTTGTCGCCACCCGCATCAAGATGGCCGAAGACTCCGAAGTCCTGGCGCTCTTCGAGGCCGACGGCCGCTGGTTCTCGGCCAGTCGCCAAGTCAAGGTGACGCTGGGCGGCTGCGGCGGCTAGGAGGACACATGCCTGAAGCGATGCGCATCCGCGCAACGGAGAAAGACGGGGTGGTCGATGTCCGGGTGCAGATCCGCCACGACATGGAGTCAGGCTCGCGCCGTAACGAAGCCGGCGAGGTCGTGGCGGCCTGGTACATCACACTGTTCCAAGTCGAGGTCGATGGGCGCGAGGTCTTTGCCGCGCAACTCGGCCCAGGGGTGTCGCGCAACCCGCTGCTGCACTTTCGCTTCAAGGACGGCCGCAAAGGGCAGGCGCTCATCGCGCGCTGGCAAGACAGTCGCGGCGAGGCGCGCGAAGACCAGACGCTTATTGAGTAGCGGGCTCGAAGCGTGAGCCCACCAAAACGCCGATCTCGAACAGGATCCACAGCGGAATCGCCATCATCAATTGTGAGATCACATCTGGCGGCGTAAAGATCGCCCCGATCACGAAGGCACCAACGATCACGTAGGGCCGCCACTCGCGCAACTTGGCTGGGGTCACGATTCCCGCCGCAATGAGGACCACCACCAGCACCGGCACCTCAAAGGTCACCCCAAAGGCAATAAACAGCCCGAGAACAAAATCAAAGTAGGCGGCGATGTCGGTCATCACCGCTACGCCCTCGGGTGCGAAGCCCGTGATAAAGCCGAAAACCATCGGCAGCACCGCGTAGTAGGCAAACGCTATGCCGGCAAAGAACAAGCCGGTACTCGCCACGACCAGCGGCCCGACCCAGCGCTTCTCGTGGGCATACAGGCCGGGGGCCACAAATGCCCAAAGCTGGTAGAGCACCCATGGCAGCGCGATCATCAGTGCGGCCAACCCGGTGACCTTGAGTGGCACAAAGAACGGTGTAACCACCCCGGTGGCGATCATGCTGGTTCCGGCCGGCATCTTGGCCAGGAGAGGCTGCGCAAGCCAGGTGTAGAGCTCCTGCGCAAACGGGAACAGGCACAAAAAGACGAGCAGGAACCCCACCACGCTGCGCAAGATACGGCCACGCAGCTCGATGAGGTGGCCGACCAACGACATCTCCTGCGGGATCTCATCCTCGCCGGGGGGCGCTGAACGGTCGGCTTCGGTCATTTGCTCTTTGTCGCGGGTGGCGCGATCGCTTCAGAACTCGGTTGGGCAACATCGTCCAGGGTGGCGTGCACCGCCTGCTCAACGGCATCCGCCGTGCTGTCCAGATCGCTCGTCGCTTCGCGGGCCTTCGCCTCGATCTCGTCGCGCAAGCGCCGCAACTCGGAGAGCTCTACTTCGCGATCGATCTCCTCGCGCACGCGATTGACGTAGCGTCGCGTCCGGCCGACCCAGCGGCCAACGTCACGCGCGAGTTTGGGCAGGCGCTCGGGCCCGAGCACCAGCAGCGCCACCACGCCGATAACCAGAAGCTCGCTAAAGCCGACGTCGAACATGCCGCGGCGCGCGGCTAGTGTTGGCCGGAGCCGCCATCGGTGCGGCGCGACTCCCCTTCGAGCGTGCGCTGGGCCGCCGGTGCATCGCTGGGCGCATCGCCCTCGCGCACACCTTTCTTAAAGCCCTTGACCGCCTCGCCCAAGTCGGTGCCGACTCCGCGCAGCTTTTTGGTGCCAAACACCAGCACGATGACCAACAGAACGATGAGCCAATGCCAGATGCTAAAAGAACCCATGGAACGCCTCCCGCGCTGTGTTCGACCTAACAGTACCAGTAGACCCGGTCTTTTGAAGCCACTTTGACAAGCGTGACGCAGACACAAATCTATCGCCGCACGCTCCGTGGATCTGATCGCCGCGCTGCAGGCTGGAGCCAAGGTCTCGCGCAACTGCTTACCAGGTGCTTATTTAGGACCGCACAAAGCAAAAACCCCGGAACCGCGCCGGGGCTAAGTGCTTGATTTATATGGTTGCGGGGGCAGGACTTGAACCTGCGACCTTCGGGTTATGAGCCCGACGAGCTGCCAACTGCTCCACCCCGCGCTTGAGGAATCGAAGTATACAGCACAAAACCGCCCCGCCGTGCCGCCAGCGGTGCGTAACGGCAAGGCGACTGATCCTGCTCAAACCCCTCACCACACCGCCCTGTATGGAGCCGCCCTGTATGGACAAGTCTCGGCGCGCTGACTATCGTGGCGACTCGGCGTTTCTTTCCGCCCGACCTCTTTCACCACGCCTTAAGGATCAGAACATGAGTCAGCTCGATTTTCTCCTCATCGTTGGCACCGTTACCGTCTTCACCGTCGGCATCTTTTGGAGCCACTTCGCGGCAGAGGCCGAGCAGATCCGCCGCAAGCACGAAAAGAACAAGTAAGCCGCTTTAGCCGTCGATCCAGGCGGTCAGCGGCTTCCAGTTTTCGAGTTCGCGCTTGGCACGGCTTGGCGCGATATCAAACAAAGACCGGCCTTCGGCTGCAGCCGAAGGGTAGACCTGTGTGTCGCGCAAATAGGTGAGCACGGGCAACTCAAAGTGCGTCAAAAACCGCTCGAGCATGGCTGCCGTGCGCGTGCGCGGATCAACCCGCATCGCCACCAGAGCAACGAACGTTTTCTGCTTGCGCACCGATTTTTCTTCGGCAACCAGGCGCAAGAATTCTTCGGTCGCCGCCATATCGAACAAAGACGGTTGCACTGGCACCAGCACCTTGTCGGCGGCTTTTAGGCTGTCGCTCAATTTGTTGCCGTGGATGCCTGCGGGCGCGTCGATCACCAGAGCCGAAGTCCCCTTGGGTAGCTTTTTCTCCCAGCTATCGCGCGCATCAAAACCCTGAATGCGCGGTAAAGCCTCGTCGCGAAAACCCAACCAGGCCATAGCCGACTGCTGGCGATCAAGATCGCCGATCGTCACGCGCTCGCCTTTGCGCGCCAGATAAGACGCCACGTTGGTCGAGAGCGTCGTCTTGCCGGCGCCGCCTTTGGGATTGACCACCAGAATGCTGCGCATTCGCCCTGCTCCTTAACTTGCTGCTGAATGGGTGATGCCGAGGATGCCCCAAGTGGGCATCACTTTCCACCGCGCATCGACTTGCCCTGCACGAACCTCAGACTGGACCTACCTCGCGACGGTCCATCAGCGCCTGCGCCAGCGTTCCGCTGTCGACAAACTCGAGCTCCCCGCCCACCGGTAAGCCGCGCGCAATGCGCGTGACACGGATCTCACGCTCGGCAAACCATGCCGCAAGGTACTGCGCCGTGGCCTCGCCCTCCACCGAGAAGCCGGTAGCCAGAATGACCTCGCGCACCTCACCACCGGCAATACGCTGACTCAGCGGCTCCAGCGCAAGTTGCCGAGGCCCGACACCATCGAGCGGCGAGAGCTTGCCCAAGAGCACAAAAAAGAGCCCGCGATAGGTGTGTGTCTGTTCGATACGCAAGAGATCGGCCGGCGTCTCGACCACTGCCAGCACGCTGCGGTCGCGCTCGGGGCTGGCGCAAAGCGCGCACAAGGGCTGCTCGGTAAAGGTGTTGCACAGCCCGCAATGGCCAATGATCGAGCGCGCACGGCCAATGGCGGCGGCGAGCCGATCAGCACCCGCCGGATCACGTTGTAGCAGGTGATAGGCCATGCGCTGCGCCGACCTCGGACCGACGCCCGGCAATACCCGCAGGGCCTCGATCAGTGCGCCCAGTGCTGACGGCGATTCCAATCCGCTGCGGCGCCTAGAAAGGCAGCTTCATACCTGGCGGCAGCGGCAGACCTGCGGTCAGCCCAGACATCTTGGCCTGCGTGGTCGCCTCGACCTGTCGCACTGCGTCGTTGAGCGCGGTGGCCAAAAGGTCCTCGAGCATCTCGCGGTCGTCGGCATCGGCCACCAGCGACGCATCGATGCGGACGCGTCGCGTTTCGTGGCGGCAAGTCATCAGCACGCTGACCGCACCATTGCCAGCCTTACCTTCGACCTCCAGCGCGCCAAGTTCCTCCTGCGCGCGGTTCATCTTCTCTTGCATCTGCTGAGCCTGCTTCATCAGGCCGGCAAGTCCGCCTTTCATCACGGTGACACCTCTCCCGGGTTACTGATCTGGTTCGGTAGCGGCCGGATGCTGGCATCCAGCACCACGCCGCCCATCTCGTCGATCAAGCCGCGCACGAACGGGTCGCTGCGGATCGATTCCATTGCCTGCGCCTGCTGTGCGGCGCGCGCCGATTCGCGCCGGACGATAGGCGTGTCGGCAGCATTCTGCTCGACCACGGTGATATCGACCCGGACATTTCGGCCCAAGGCAGCGGTTACCGCCTCAGCCAGTTTGTCGCGGACCGCCGGGTCAATCATGCGTCGAAACGCTGCCGCCAGCTCAAGTCGAATGCCATCACCATCGTGCGCCGCCAGCACGCAGCGGTCGGCCAGCATGCGGGTCTTGCCGCCCAGGCCCAGACGTTCGACCAGCACCGGCCAATCGCCATCGAACGCCCTCACCTCGCCGGGCACCCCTTGGCTAGGCGGTCGATGACTCGCAGCGGGCCGCTCTGCAGCAACCTCGGCTGACAGATCAGACGGCTCGGCCTGAACGGGCTCTAAACTTGCGGAGGCCGGCGCTGCAGCTACACCCCGCTGCGAAGCCGTCGCCGGGCGATCGGTCGTGCGATCAGTTGGGACCAACCGCACCGGCTCGCCCACGGGGCCCGCCAGCGCGATCATCCGCAGCACAGCCATAACAAACCCGGACTCGGCATCGGGCGCCCAATCCAGTTCGGAGCGCGCGTGCACGGCGATTTGGTAGAGCACCTGCAGATCGGTGGCCGACGCGCTCGATGCAAGCTCGACTAGCCCCTGCGGGGTGTCTGGCGCAGCCGCCGGCAGCGCCTTGTAAAGCGCTGCCCGCCGGACCAGCCGCGCCAGTTCTTGCAATGCACCATCGAGCGCCACACCTTTGTTGCTCAGCGCATCGGCGGCAGCGACTGCCTTTGCAGCATCGCCACTGCAAACCGCATGCAGGATAGCAAGCAACGCATCGAGATCGGCCACACCGAGCATCTCCGCCACTGCAGTGGCAGTGACCCGACCACCGCCAAACGCGATCGCCTGATCAAGCAGCGACAAGGCATCGCGCAGGCTGCCTTGAGCCGCACGCGCCAACAGGTCCAACGCCGGCGGCTCAGCCTCGACGTTCTCCTCGCCGAGGATGTGCGCCATGCGCGACGAGATCACTGTCGGCGCGATCGGCTTGAGTCCGAACTGCATGCAACGGCTCAGCACCGTGACCGGGATCTTTTGCGGATCGGTGGTGGCCAGCACGAACTTGACGTGGTCTGGCGGCTCCTCGAGCGTCTTCAGCATGGCGTTAAAAGCCGACCCCGAGAGCTGGTGCACCTCATCGATCACATAGACCTTGTAGCGCCCAGCGGTGGGGGCATAGGTCGCGTTCTCGAGCAGTTCGCGCATGCGGTCGACTTGCGTATTGGAGGCTGCATCCAGCTCGATGAGGTCAACAAAACGCCCCTCGTCGATGCCACGACAGGCCGCGCAGACGCCGCAGGGATCGGGGGTCACGCCAGTCTCACAGTTGAGCGCGCGGGCAAGAACCCTAGCCAGCGTGGTCTTGCCGACACCGCGCGTGCCCGTGAACAGATAAGCGTGGTGCAAGCGTCCGCTCGACAAGGCGTGCCGCAGAGCTTGCAACACGTGCGTCTGCCCTACGACATCGGCAAAGGAGTTGGGGCGCCATTTGCGGGCGAGAACGCGGTGCGCTTGCATCGCCCGATTATGCACCCGCGACCCTCGCAGCACAGTGCTTCAGGGCAAGGCATATGGGGGGTTGCCAAAACAAAACGGGGCGCCGCAGCGCCCCCTTCGACGGGCCCGGAGTTCACCCGAGCCCAGACCCACACATCTCAGAAACCGTACTTCAAGCGGATCTGGTGAAAGTTCACGCCGCCATTGTTTTCGGAGATGCCCGCATTGGAATAGTGCTGATAGCGATAGCCGAGGTCGTATTTAAGGCCCTCGCCAAAGCGGAACCCAAACCCGACGTGATCGCCAAACTCGAACGCGGTGCCCATCTTCTTTTCGTCGTTGAGCCTGACGCTGGAAAACAAGTGCACGCCAATGCCGGCTTCAACGTACGGAGCAACGCTGCCCGCATCGGACCCATACCGGAACACCGGAGTGAATCCGACGCCACCAATGCTGTTGCCGCCGGGGTCGTCGCCCTTCCAATACGAGGCGTCAGCCTCCCAGTAGCCCCCGAGTGACCAATCGCCCGTCTTGAACCACTGCTTGTCCCAGTTCCAGACCAGGCCGATGGCGCCCATCTTCGCGTCTTCGCCCGTACCGCCGATCAGCGAAATGCCATCCACGGCCGCGGCGGGGCCGGCAGCCATTGCTGCGGCCAAGGCGAATACAGCCAACGGGCTGCGCTTTTTGATCATCATTATCCTCAGAACTTTCCTCTTGACTGCGGGGACCGCCTTCAGACTGCGTGCTGCCTTCAGATTGCATAAGGTGGCGAGCCTTGCCCCCGGCACTTGCAACGAACGGCTGTGGCTGCTGCCTTCCGGCCCTGACCAGGTTCACCACCGTGCAATGCGGGGAGGCCCGCCATAAACGAGTCGCTGGCGCGCAAAAAAGCAAGCGTACCGGCGGTTTGCAGCCGCAACTGCTACCCCGAGACTGTAGCGTCGGCAAGCCCCAGATGTCCAGCGAGCGCAAGCTTTTGCCAGCTTTTTAACGCGGCAATCGTGGCGGCTGCGCCACAATCTGGGCGTGAAACCTGAGAGCACCCCCTGTGCACAGGCGCTCGCCGGCACATCCGGAACCCCCCCGGCCATCGACTTTGCGGCAGTGGTGCAACAAGCCGCCGAGGCGATCGTCACACTTGACCTCGACGGCCAGGTCACCAGTTGGAATGGTGCTGCAGAAGCGCTGTTGGGCCACCGGTCGGCCGAGATCATGGGCATCCCGGCGCCGCATCTGTTGCCTGCTGGCCGCGTGCCGGCGATTGGCCGGCGCATCACAGTGCGTCGCCACAGCAACGGGCGAGCGGTACAACTCATCGCCGCAGTAGCGGCGTTGCAGGACCCCGCAGGTATGGTGATCGGCTGGACGGAGATGCTCACCCCCCTGCCCGAGACAACGGGTGTAGCCGCGCCAGATGACGCCGAATTGGCGCCGGCGCTCGCCATGGCGCTGGAAAAAGGCGAATTGCTGCTGCCCAGCCAGTTCATCCAGTGCGCCGAGCGTGAGGGCTTGATCGGGGCGATCGGCCTGTTTGTGCTGCGTGGCGCCTGCGCACAGATCGCCGCATGGCGGCGTGGTGGTGTCCGGGTGCTGCCGATCTCAGTGAACGTATCTGGACATCAGTTCCGCCTCGCCGACTTTGCCAGCAGCTTTGCCGCCGCTATCGAGGAATCCGGGATCGACCCACACTGGCTCAAGCTGGAGATCACCGAATCGGCGATCGTCGAAGACCCTGACACCGCCGCCGCACGCCTGGACGAACTGCGAGCGATCGGTGTCGGCATCGCCATCGATGATTTTGGCGTGGGCTACTCATCGTTGTCTCGCTTGCGCCAGTACCACATCGACACACTCAAGCTCGACCAGACATTTCTGCGTGATATTGCCGACGATGCCATCGCCCGCGAGGTCGCCGGGACCGTGATCCGCCTCGCGCACCGGCTGGGCATGACTGTAGTCGCCGAAGGCATCGAGACCGAGGCCCACTGCGCCACGCTACTCGAGCTCGGCTGCGACTGCGGACAAGTTTTCCTGTTGGCGCGGCCATTGCCGGGCAGCGATATCCCGGCGCTGACATGACCTGGCCGCGGCGTGGATCAGGCGGTGGCCGGCTCCGCGCTCAGCAGCCGACGGACGCTGGCCTCGATGCCTGGGCCATCAAGGCCTTCCATCGCCAGCAACGTGGCATGGTCGCCATGGTCGATAAAGCGATCGGGCAAGCCGAGATGGTGAATGGGCACCATCGGGATGCGGCTTCCCAGCGCCACCAAGCCCTCTGCGCAAGCCGAGCCCGCGCCGCCCTGGATCACATGCTCCTCAACGGTGACGAGCAGGTCGTGGTTGTTGGCGGCCCACGCCAGCGTATCGAGGTCGAGCGGCTTGACGAAGCGCATGTTGATCACGGTGGCGTCCAGCGCCTCGGCGGCCTTGAGCGCGGGAGAGACCATCGATCCAAAGGCGAGGATCGCCACCCGCGCACCGCGCGCGGCACTGCTGCTGCGCAGCGTTTCAGCTTTGCCGACTTGCAGCGGTTCCAGTGTGTCGGTCGCGTCGACGCCGGTTCCGGCACCACGCGGGTAGCGCACCGCACTGGGGCCGTCGTAGGCGAGCCCTGTGCTGAGCATGCGCCGGCACTCCAATTCATCCTTGGGCGCCATCACCAGCATGTGCGGGATGCATCGCAAAAAGCTGAAATCGTAGATACCGGCATGCGTCGCACCGTCGGCGCCGACCAGGCCGGCGCGGTCGAGCGCGAACACCACCGGCAGCTTCTGCAGGGCCACGTCGTGGATGAGCTGGTCGTAGGCGCGCTGCAAAAAAGTGCTGTAGATCGCCACCACCGGCTTGAGCCCCTCACAGGCGATGCCAGCGGCAAATGTCACGGCATGCTGCTCAGCGATACCGACGTCGTAATAGCGATCCGGGAAGCGCTCGGCGTACTCCACCATACCGGAGCCCTCGCGCATGGCTGGGGTGACCGCGACGACCCGCTGATCGGCCGCTGCGGCATCGCAGAGCCACTTGCCGAACACTGCGGAGTAGGTCGGCTTGGCGGGGGCGGCAGCAGGCTTGATGCCCGCAGCGGGATCGAACTTGCCCGGCCCGTGGTAGAGGATCGGATCGGCTTCGGCACGGTCGTAACCCGCGCCCTTGCGTGTCACCACGTGGAGGAACTGGGGGCCCTTGAGACGGCGCAGGTTGATCAGCGTTGGCACCAGTGCGTCGAGATCGTGGCCGTCGATCGGGCCGACGTAATTAAAGCCGAACTCTTCGAACAAGGTGCCTGGCGTGACAAACCCTTTGGCCGTCTCTTCGACGCGGTGCGCGAGTTCACGCATCGACGGCAGCCCGCTGAGCAGCTGCTTACCCAGCTCCTTGGTGCTGGTGTAGAGCCGACCCGAAAGCAGGCGCGTCAGGTACTTGGACAGCGCGCCCACCGGCGGGCTGATCGACATCTCGTTGTCGTTGAGGATTACGAGCAGGTCGATGTCGCGCTCGATGCCCGCATTGTTGAGCGCCTCAAAAGCCAGTCCAGCGCTCATCGCACCATCGCCGAT
>Ga0172372_10013188_pt1 | contig 10271 bp, 12 predicted proteins | sample LakKiv5m_2_FD_114544 | JGI IMG/M metagenome (GOLD analysis project Ga0172372, IMG submission 114544) | Freshwater microbial communities from Kabuno Bay, South-Kivu, Congo - kab_092012_9.5m | ecosystem: Environmental > Aquatic > Freshwater > Lake | place: Democratic Republic of the Congo... | reverse complement strand
GATGCCAAAAAGCTTCTTGGCGAACCAAGCAAAAAAGACCGCCTCCTCAACTGCGTGGATGACATCGTACTGCTGTTTACGAGCACCCCTAAGGAGAAGGAACGCCTGAACGAAGAGGAAGAGGTCGCACAGTAATTTTTTGCACGAGATTCCGGGACGAACTCCATGGAGCCAGCGAGGAATAGTACCGCGAATAATGTTGACTCCCGGAATGGTGATATCCTGGCCTTCGTTGTAGACCAACAGATCGATCGTGCCGGGCGCTCCATCGATTCGCGGGAGTTGACGCGATAGAGATTCAACCGCTAAACGAACAGCTATCGGAGTGCCACGCTCTTGGTAGAAGGGCTGCGGAGCGATAACAAGCACCTTCATACCTTACCTCCGTCCCAAGAGCGCATTTCGAACGCGCGCCCAATTGTCACGCAGCAGAAAGCGTAGCGATCGTCTCTGCGAGTTGAGCCACAGTAAAAGATAGCCAGCCTGTGAGAGGGTGAGTTTTAGTACCGTACCTCTGGCGCGCGGGAGATGGCAGAACATGTGAGTGAACATGTGGATCTCAGTTTTAACAAACTGCTTGCCAGACTGCTTAGGAAATCGGAATCCGTGAGGCCCATAGGCAGGGATCGGCTTACCTTGGCGCCGAAGTGTTTCGATCACACGAAACGCTCGCCACCGTTTTTCAGTGCTCATCATACGATTACACGCCAACGCCTCTTTTCGGGTCACCGACTCGTTTACGATCTGACCGTTTTGTACACACTGCTGCATCGCCCGTTGTCCGCGCTCCGAACGTACGAGGGCGAAACTCCAGCCTTTGTAGAAGTCGACCCCTGAGTGTGGTGGTGCCATCCACGGATCGCCCACGGCGATGTCGGCAAATTCAGCGCTCGCATCGAAACACGTGAGGCACCTCGCTGGTGTGTAGAGCCGATAGACAATGTTAATGACTTCCATCGATGATGGTCGATAACCACGCTTTTCACCGAAGTACACCGGGTAGAGTGAGCCATCCTGCATCTCAAGGTGCGGGGTACCCGGATGCTTTCCGACCCGGGAGATATAGCGCGAGGCATTTTGAGTTTTATCGCCTAAGCTCTGCCAGATAATCCGTAGAGCATCGTGTTCAACCGCTGCGTGGCAGAACAGACCGAGTGTGAGCACAACGCGCTCTCGTAATCGCTGATCGAGCTTTGCGGCTTTTACAAAGCCGTGTATCTAACACGGTAGCCCCACCAGTGCGTAGCGGCCTGGGATCTCGCGGATCTCGTTGAACACCGAGTTGGTCGGACAGATAGCGTACTTTGACTTCATTGCAGCGAGGATCTCTGCTTCGGAGCGCGCCACAATCGGCTTGCCCTTCCACAATTGGTCGGCGTCTGATGTGATTACTATCGCCCCATCGATCGCACCAGTACGCAGCTGATCGAGAAGAATCGCTGTGACGAGTCCACCACTTGTTGACCGTTCGCGAATATCCGGGTCTGTGGCGTATGAGAGATACGCCTCACTAAAGATGCCGTGAGTCGATGTGAGGTCGGTGTCTGCATTGTGCACCTCTCGGTATGCTTGGACGAGATCGAACTCATCTCCCGGACATACCTTTACGCACAGGTCACAGTCAGTGCAGGCCGATACATTCTTGACCGAGGGGTAATCTTCACTGTCGAGCCCGAGCACTCCGGTGGGGCATATCCCAACACAAGAGCCACAGCGGTGGCAAAGTCCACCGTCAATAATCTTTCCTAGACTGCGAAGTGCGCGCGGGGTGTTGTCATCGCCGTCGCGGTTCCAATCGAGAGGAGTAACAAATGCTCCACCGTCACGAAGTGTTGGACGGCCGTCGCCTGATGGAACGATACGCAGAGACTCTTTACTGCGCGGTTTAGTTTTGTCTCCTGATACCTGCTCAGAGAGAGAATTACTTGCTGTCACGCTGCGTCCTCTCAAAACGAATAATAACAGGTGAGCCAAATAGCAGTGTGAGCCCGAGAAAGCGGGCGACCCCTTCTAAAAATCTGGAAACCTTTGGGTTGCCGATCGCTCGGTGCAGACCCATCGGGAAAAAGAACTGTTTCTTCTGAGCTGTGCGCGTAAATCCATGTTTTTTGAATTCCCGTATAAGCTCTGCAGTTGTGAAGATGGTGTACCGTCGTGTGTTTCCCTCAATGATTTTTTTAATCCGAAACAGGAGCGGGGTGAGGATATTGGTGCTGCACCAGATCGGATAATCGAAGATAACGGAGTGCTCAGCAACCCGACACATCTCAGCAATCAGTGTTTTCCAAGCGGTGCAGTGACTCATGAGGCGAAACGAGACGACCGTATCAAACGAGCGTGGTCCGAACGGAAGCTGAATAAGGTTACCCGCCTTAAATGAAACGCTCCCGGCTTCGATCTCAGCCGTTAAGCGCCCGGCGCAAGCAGGAGAGCTGCCAAGAACGGTAACGACTTTCCCAGCGCGATAGAGCGGTAGCGCAGTCTGAGCGTGTCCTCCACCAACATCGAGAACTGACTCAGTGGTGTGCGAGAGTAGAGAGAGGAGTGCCTGCTCTTGAATCTGTAACATCCACTGACCAGTGTTAGTAGAGAAACGCCTCGCGTACTCATCACTAGAGGCGTGCAGGTCAGCATCCTCGCGCGAGGCTGTCTCGGTCTGGGCGTGAGAGACCTGCACGGCTGCTTGTGGCGTCTGTGCTACCTGATGGGACATTGCTAATCTGGGCCACAAAAAAGGTTTTTGACTTAAAAAGGGCGGGCGGCTAGGCCGCTAAGGTGCTCGTTAGGTGCGCCCCTAAACCCTCGAAAGTATACAAGATTGTTAGAAAAAAAAGCAAGTTACAGTGGCCTCAGAAGTGCCACCTCCCGACCGACAAAGCTAAACCAATTCAAAAGCGCCTAGCAGCCGCGGGCACCAGCCCCAACACTGCAAAAAACCTAATGATTTTGGCCCGGTACTGTTGGATTAAAAATCGCCGCTGGAGCTTTATTGCCTATAGGTACGGAAACCGATCCCTTAAGCCTCAAGCTAACTGGCTCAATTGTCGACTACCCCCTTAGAGCGAAGCGGTCTGTCTGCGGTGGACGGAGCGCTTTCAACCTTTACTTGTGTGCATGTGAGAGGGCGTTTCTATGGAGTTTCCGACGGAAGTAATCGGCGATAAGGGGTACATTCACATTACCGGTGATCTTGATAGTGAAGTTGCAGGCGAGGCGCTGAGAAGCGCTTTCAATCAGGTGTACAGCCAAGGAACGCGCACGATCGTGCTCGATCTTTCGGGTGCGCAAATAATTAACAGTTACGGAATAGGTAAGGTGCTTAGCTGCTACCAGCAGCTCCAAGCGCAGCGCGGTGTGTTGATGGTAAAACCGCTTGAAGGCTTTGTGAAAGAGACCTTTGAGCTTCTGATGTTAGACAAGCTGTTGCCAGTAGATAAGTAAATAGCCGCCGCAGTATGGGTGCGTTGGTAGCCACTCCAGACGGGGAAATGTAATGACATCCGCACAGCCCTCGATTTTAGTTGCAGACAGCGATGAGCGCAGGCAGGGCGCTCTGCGCGCGCTCTGTCAGGCGAAGGGGTGGGGGTGTCAGGTGGTCTCGGATGCGTCAGAGTTTCAGCAACTTGTTGAGGCAGGTACATTCGACCTTGTAATTGCAGACGTAGAGATGCCGGGGCTCGACTACAAGGTGCTTTTAGGGCACGCCTGCCGCCGTAAGCCGTCGCAGCTGCTGGTGGTGGTTGGTGATGCCAAGGGAAGTGAAACCAGCCTACGCATGGTGCGGAGTAATGACACTGACCTGATTGCTCGACCAGTTGACCTCGATTGGGTCGAGCGGTGCATGGAGCAGGCCACGCTGTCAAAACGTCAGGAAACGCGCGAACAGCTCGCGCATTCGTTTGTGGTGAGTGAGCGCACCGAGATGCGCTTTTCGTGTAAGCAATTGGGTGAGGCGCAGGCGATTACCTTGCCGATCGTAGCGCGATTAGTGGCGAGCCGCCGATTGAGTGATAACGATGCGCGTAAGATTCGGCTCGCAGTGCAAGAAGCTCTCCTTAACGCATTTGAGCACGGTAATCTTGAGCTCGATTCGCGCTGGAAAGAGGAACGATTAGGCGAGACCGATAGATTCTCTGCGGTTCGTAAAGAGCGCTTGGCGGATCCCAAATTCGCAAATCGAATGGTCTCAGTGACGAGTTGGTTCGATGGTGAGGTTGTTGAGATTGTAGTCAAAGATCAGGGCGGAGGATTTAGCCCAACCCGGCTAAGAGAGATTAAAAAAAATGACCTCTCATGTTTTGGTCGAGGATTGACGTTAATGACTAACGCGGTAGATGAAGTACGATTTAGCAGCGGCGGAACAGAGGTGACACTTGTAAAACGCCTCGCTGCAACAAGGAGCACATAAGGATATGGCGCTGAAATTTCGAGTAAAAGGGATGGCAGAGACGTTTCTGGACTCAATTACCTGTCCACACTGCGGCATTGCTGGCCCAGATGATCAACACTTCGCGACTGAATTCACCAAGGTTACGCTCGAAGGAATTATTGTAGTCGTTCAATGCAAAGCGTGTAGCGAGATCTTTGTTCCATCGTCGCAGCGTCTAGGGGTCCTCAACTACTCGGCACTCTGTCTGGCAGTAGAGAAAGATAGCGCGGACAGCGGTAATCCGATCCTACCGGGAATAGAAGCGGTACGTCTTAGCGCAGAAAAGCTAAATGCGGAACGAAAAGGAGCGATGCACTAGGGCTTAGCTTAGCTCACTACATCCTGAATCGTCAGGTTGTGCTTCTGAAGAGCGCCGGTGAATCCGAGCTTGTCGATCGTTCGGAGCATGCGGGTAGAAACCTTTACTCGAACAGACTTACCTAACTCCGGGACAAATATCTTTTTGCTCTGGAGGTTCGACTCAAACTTGCGGTGAGTCTTGTTGTTAGCGTGACTTACACGGTTTCCGTTTTGGTGGGTTACCCCTGAAATAGCGCAACGACGTGCCATAATAAATTCTCGACGATACGTGGGGTCAGCCGCATCATTAGCTGGACTCCACCGCTTTATAAATCTGCTTTTGATAAGCTTATTCGGCTATCTAGCCACGGAATCATAGTTGGCAGTAGGGATAATGTCAAACAGGGGCCAATAGCGAGTTCTAGTAGTGTGGTGGGGGCTGTGCTCCGGACTGTGCGGATTGTAAGTATACGCACATATCGCTGGTTAACCTGCTGTTACGGTAGGTTTTATCAGGCTTTGCCAGACTCGAAATAGGTCTTTTCCCCCGCAGACTGCAATGTGTGGGCTAGTACAGAAACATACTCTTTAATTTAAGCGGCTGCGGACCCGACTGCTTCTCATATAGGGCAGTGCCCATAAAGGCCATCCCAGTGCCGTATTCGACGCGGGCGATTACTCGGTAGAGGTTGCCGCCGAAATCAACCAGCGGGTTCATTTGTAGGGCAATTTGAGCTGCAGGCCAGGCAGGATCGCGCATAGCGAGACAGTTTTGTATCATCGTCTGCGATCTGAGTGGTCCTATTGCTGGATCCGCACTCTTAGCACAGGACTCTAGAGTGGATCCTAACTCGGGTAGGCCCACAGCGCCGGGAAAAAGCTCGGCCAGTGCTTGCAGCACTGGAGCTGCAGCGGCATTAACATTCACCTTTGCTGAGGTCGCCGGCAACTCGACGCTGACTAATTGCGCGATTTTGTTTAGTCGCCCAGGAGTAAAACCAGGGACCAGCAGAAGTTCCTCCAGCGCATCTATCTGACCGTTATTTCGAAAGCGTTCCCCTTGTGGGAGGTCGGACTCGATCCCCTGGACTGGATTTCCAGGCTCGGTATGGTTTACATCATCTTGATCAAGGTAGTCGATCAAGTTTGCGACCGTCTCTGCGGAGCTACAATGCCAAGGTTGTTCGATTCGACATGTCGCGCTGATATCTGGGCGGGACTCGGTGTCAAATCCTAGGCCCACAAAAAGGTTAGTGAGGGCCCTTTTCCACTGCGGATGAGTAACATTGGCCACTGCCTTAATCGGAATCTTGCCCTTTTCAGACTTGATCAGCAACTTTACTGACGTGTTTGGCTCCTGAACATCTAGGTACAAGGCTGGAATATCACGGCTGCTCGCGTAGTCCATCCAGTTGTCTGTAATGATATCGTCGGGTGGTTGGTCGTTTTTAATCAACTCCTGCGCCACATTAAACGCAGATTTAAGTATGTACTCGGCTTTAATCCGCTGCTCTGCCGAGCGATTTATTCGCATCGAAATAAAAGTCGACTCTGTAAGCGACATCAGCAGCGCCGAGGTGATGGCGAGCATCACGATGACCATTAGTAACGCCACTCCGTACTGTGAAGAATTCGCACGCTGTTTCATTTCTTAACATTCTAGGGGGCAAAATATCGATCAGCAAGCGTAAGAAACCGTTCTAAGAGCACTGGTCGCCTGATTTCGAGCAGTCTTCGGCTAGTCGGCTACTGATTCCCTCTTTTATGACTTGCTTTTTTGTGCACGGGCAATTACTTCAGTTTATAGAAGTACACGTAGAGCAGTGCAGTTGAGATCCGAGCAGTTTTTTTTGAAGTGGTAGCGGTAGGGGTGGTTTTAACACCGCTGCATTACTGCCGCTGCGTTACTGAGGTGAGAAGTGACCGCAGTTGTGATCATTGAAGACGACGTGCTGGCCTCAACGGCGCTACGCCAGCTACTTGAAGATGAGGGGCTTGATGTTCGGACCTATGCCTCAACAGATAGCGCCTATGCCGAGTGCACGGTCCGGCCGCCAGATATTGTGATCGCAGATTGGTGTGTCCCTGGCGGTCTCTCGACTCATCAACTTGTGGAGTCGCTGCATGAGATGAATCCGACTCTCCGCGTTATATTTACATCGGGGTACGATCCAGAAGAGCTGCAGCGGAAGTTCCGCAGCGAGCGCTGGATGTCATACCTCTCTAAGCCGGTCTCTTTTGATCGTCTGGTCGAAGATATTAAAGGACTACAGTGGGAGCAGGAGAGATCTCAGGCCTTGCAGTAGCCACGATCGTGGTGCTTTGCATGCGCTTTCGCTAGTTGACGGCGATGCAACACGACGTGATTCGCTAAATCCCAAGTCAAGAAATCTGGCGATCACTGCGCCGTATCATAACCGATCGGTAGAGCCTTAACGTACAAGTAACGTAAGAGTGATTCACATTCAAATTGTTCATCAAAGGGGGAGTGTATGGTGTATCAAACGCTTCGATCGCTACTCGATCTGCAACTACAGGAGATCTACGCAGCGGAAACGCATCTTGCGCGAGAGTTAAAGCACTATATCGATGGAGCTGTCTCTGCCGAGTTTAAGTCGCAACTGATTAAACATAGAGAAGAAACGGAGCATCACGCCGAGGGGCTTGCGAACTTACTTCAAAAACGCTCGCTGGATCTGCATGGGGTCACGTGCCGCGTGATGGATGCCCTGATTAAGCGAGGCAGCGACATCATGCAGAGCCGAGGCGATGATATGCTGCTTGATTTGGGTGCGGTAATGACTATGCGGGCGATAGAGACGCTTGAGCAGAGCTGGTACGAGAATGCCAAAACGATGGCTGAAGCGCTCGGTGAGGAGGAGGTTGTGAGAGTCCTCGATCGGTACCTACGAGAGGAGGGACAACAGGAGCGATCGTGGACGGTATTAGCAGAGGATATGGTTGATGCCTTTGTAGCGACAGCTTCGAAATCCAAGCATGCAGCGGCTGAACGAGCGGAGGGTACGCAGCCATGACCAAAGGTAGTGAGTATATTGCGCACGTGCTTGAACAGCTTGTGTCTGATGAATGTGCCGCGCAGACCTGTTATCAGGGTGCGTTTTTAACGGCAGCGTTGTCTATCATTCACGAGGTGGAATCACCGCTTAAAGAGCGAGCATTGGTAAGCCTGGCAGCCTTGGCGATTAGGCAGCTCGCCACCGATCCAACTCGTAGACCTAAGGCGGGGTGAGAGATAGCGAGAGCCGCACTTTAACTGTACGAGTAAAACCCTCGGCCCGTTTTTTTACCGTACCAGCCGGCTTCAACGTATTTCACCAGTAGCGGGCAGGGGCGATACTTGTCTTCGCCCAGCTCTCGATGGAGGAGTTGCAGAATATACAGCAAGGTATCGAGACCAACAAAGTCAGCAAGGGTGAGTGGTCCCATCGGTTGATTCGTGCCAAGCTTCATCGCCGTATCGATATCCTCTGGTTTGACCCCCTCTTGTACGAGGAAAATCGCCTCATTGATCATCGGACACAGGATGCGATTGACGATGAATCCCGGTGTGTCTATGGCCAAAACCGTGGTCTTATCGATCGCCCCGCAGAATTCGATAATCTGAGCGTATGTGGCGTCACTCGTCTGCAGGCCACGAATAAGCTCAACTAATTTCATTACCGGCACCGGATTCATAAAGTGCACCCCGATTACCTTCTCTGGTCGGGTTGTGGAGGCAGCGATCCGAGTAATTGAGATTGAAGATGTGTTCGACGCCAGTACCGCGTGCGGAGCAACGATTGAGTCAAGGTGTTTAAAGAGCACGGCCTTAACCTCAAAGTTCTCAACGATAGCTTCGATTACTAAGTCACACTGCGAAAAATCCTTCAGACTTGCTGCGGGGGTAAGTCTCTGTGCAGCTGCATCTGCCACTTCCTTTGATAGCTTTCCCTTCTGGACGGCTTGAGTTAGACGCGAGTGAATGCCATCAACACCTTTGCTGAGAGCGGCAGGTTGTGCGTCGTGGAGCAGCGTAACGAAACCGCTTGTCGCGATCACTTGAGCTATTCCAGCACCCATCTGGCCAGCGCCAATCACACCTATTTTGCTAAACATACATGGCTCCTCGTTCATTGTCGCTCGTTCTTGGTCGTCAAAGGTCCGTATTAGAAGAACGGCTGTCCAGACCCCAAGGCTTAAAACTCATCTTATTGATTGCACACAACTTGGGTTTCGACCAGCTGTTTTACCGATTATCGCCACGTCCTGTTTGCTCCATAAAGCACTCTCCTAACAAGGGGTTAGGTAGATGAAGGGGCGGTCGGAGCGAGTGGGGTAAAATTTGCACTCCTGGTTCGGTTTGTGGCAATGTACCCGAAAGCGTTACTAAGTGCGCCGCGTTCACATATTCCTCGCAACAGATACCATTATGAAAAACCTCTTTGCTCGAGACCTCGCGATCGATCTAGGCACTGCCAACACCCTCATTTATGAAAAGGGCAGGGGGATCGTTCTTAATGAGCCCTCAATGGTCGCACTCAAGGAAGTCAACGGTAAGCGCGAGGCGGTTGCATACGGTGCGGGCGCAAAAGCGATGCTTGGCAAAACTCCCGAAGGAGTGGAGGTTATCCGACCAGTTCGAACAGGCGTGATCGCAGATTTCGAAGTGGCGAGTTTAATGTTGCGGCACTTTATATCCCGAGTTCGCTCGATGTCGTTTGCTCTTATTAAGCCCCGCGTGATGGTGGGTGTGCCGTGCGGTATCACCGAGGTTGAAAAACGCGCGATCCGCGAAGCTGTTCAGGATCAGGCTCGTGAAGTGCGTCTGATTGATGAGGCGATGGCAGCGGCGATAGGCTGTGACCTGCCGGTAACAGAGGCCACAGGAAGTTTAGTGATCGATATTGGAGGCGGCACAACGGATATCGCGGTTATCAGCCTCAAGGATGTTGTGTACTCGGTGTCGGTTCGCCAAGGCGGAGATGCTTTAGATGAGGCGATTATAAATTACATTCGCCGTAAGCATCATCTGCTGATCGGTGAGGCGACAGCGGAGCAGATTAAAAAATCGATCGGTACTGCGCACCGAGACTACGACGATGAAGTGATCGAGGTGCGCGGGCGGTCGTTGACGCTGGGTGCACCAACAACGCTGACCGTCACAGGAGGTGAGATCCGCGAGGCGATGAACGAAGTAATCTCGCAGATCGTAATCGCAGTTAGACAAGCTCTTGAGAACACTCCGCCAGAGCTATCAGGCGATATCATCAATAGGGGCATCTCTCTGGCCGGGGGAGGTGCACTCGTTCGGGGATTGGGCAAGCGTCTCTCGGAGGAGCTTGAGATGGAGGTGACGGTACCTGCCGACCCGCTCGGGGTGGTGGCGCAGGGAGCCGGCCGCTGCCTGGACCATAGCGAGGTCTTTAAGGATATCTGGATTTAATCAGGCCTGCGCTGGAGCGGCCTTCTCGCCACTGGATGCTGGTTTAAGCAGCCTCAAGTCGCCAGTAACCAGGGCAACAATTCCACCGATCGCGCTCGT
>Ga0172372_10013186_pt1 | contig 10271 bp, 8 predicted proteins | sample LakKiv5m_2_FD_114544 | JGI IMG/M metagenome (GOLD analysis project Ga0172372, IMG submission 114544) | Freshwater microbial communities from Kabuno Bay, South-Kivu, Congo - kab_092012_9.5m | ecosystem: Environmental > Aquatic > Freshwater > Lake | place: Democratic Republic of the Congo... | reverse complement strand
TATTGTAGACTTACCGCACAATTTAGCTGCTTTTCGGTGTCATCGTTTTGCTATTTGTAACTCATCGCGACAAGCTATGGCGGAAGCTGGTATGCGTATTTCCTCCAACGTATGTACAGATTTAGAGATTGTAGCACCCTTTAAAGACCGATTTGGGCTATTAGAAGTGCCTATTTTCTTGGAAGACGGTGGTTACTTATGGCGTAAGCACCCACTAACCATGACCCAGGAATTGCAAGATATCTTATTGAAACAAGGAGCTAAGGTCATTATTATTCACCCGATGCACTTTGCCCTTAATACCCCTCATTTTAACTATATGTATGACGTTAAGCAGTCTGTAAGCCGTGAAAGCTGGAAAAGCATGACGAGAAATACGCTTGATAAGCTGCGCTGGAGGAATCGAGGCATCAGAGATTTTCTTATAGAATTACTCCAATTTTCCTGTCCTAAGATCTCACTGGGAGCCTCCTTCATCCAAGCGTCTTAAAATGGCATATTCATCCTGCACTTCAGCTTGAATTGTAAAATTGAATCGATTTGCATCAATACAGTAGTCAAAGTCTTGGCAAGGGTATTGCCATTGATCATCTGTAAAAAAATATTTTCCTGATCCCTCTCGCAAAGCTGCAATATATGGCGTCAAATCCATTGTATGACCTTTGAGTTTCGCGTGGATATATTGAGCACAAATGTCATCTTCTAAGGAGGGTGTGACACCTTCATGCCCCATAGGAATAATAGTAATTGCTGGGTTTTGGAGCTGAAGGACATATCGTACTGTTGCATCAGCATTAACGAGTCCAGCTGCAAGGATAACACCCAACCCTTTTGACATTAATACACCAGTAGACCCTCCTTCAGTTCTATGAAGGATGTTCCGACCTGCTATTTTTACCTCCTTGACCCGCGTTGGTGAGTTGGGTATATCGTAGCTTAAGATCGCCCCTCTTTCTGCTTTACCAATAAGAAAAGGATCTTGAAATTTGGACCTCAACTGAGAAATGGTAGTACTTTTTTTTGCAAGTATGTAAGATGCTGGATTACTTTCTAAAACATAACAAGCCGTTGTAAAAGCACGAAATACATCAATAACTATGATAACGTTTAACTTTTTTGGTATAAGTAGTTGGGAGCTTCTGAGAATAGTATTATTTCGTACTTCAGGATATTCACTTAAATGTATATTTGGAGAATTATGAGTACTCCCTTTTAGTCCTTCAGCTTCAAGATCCCAGCAAATAGATTGAACTTTATCAAAATTCTCTTCTATAGGAATAGATTCTAATTTTTGCAAGAATTCCTTCGGGTTTTTAATGTTGACAGCTGCGAAAGAAGGGAAAATCTCTTCTCTTTTTGTGATCTCATTTTCTAAATTAGAAGATAAACTTTTATGATCAGTCTTCTCTTTTTCGCTAACTTCTTGGACAACCTCAACAATTTGATATGGTTCACCTGCTTTATCGTCAATGATTTCTTCAGTAGCATGAATGCTGAAATAGCTTAAGCCTGAGATTACTAGGAACAATAACGGCATTACATTTGTTTTCAAAATGGGTTTCATCTTACTTTCCTCAATTAAATATTGCTTACAATCATAATACTTTAAAGAAGAGACAGCCCCTTACTTTATCAGGATTACCCTTTCTTCAAAATATCGCAACATTTTTCAAAGGGTATTTTAAATGTAATTATCAACCAAAGGTACGCAATCAGTATATCTGGTTTTAATGAAAGTACGAAAGAGTTTGCTGTTAAAAATAGTTGGAATTCTTAAGGGAATTGGACTTAGCTAAAAACTTCATTGAAAAACTCTCTTAACTCCTTAATGACCAATTGTTTTACAGGGAGTTCAACCATAAGTGGACCTACCCATTGCTCCCAAGCTGCATCTAAATCCTTCATAAGATTCTCGGCAAAAATATCTTCAAAACTAAGAAACACAAGATTTTTCCGATCACACTTTTTAGCTGTCAAGTCAGGAATGAGCTCTGTTTGAATACTATCTCTGTAAGAGCCAAACATTCTCCACAAATCATAATAATCTCTTGCTCGAGAACGTGCCCAGCCTCGTTCATGGAGTTTTTTACTTAAGCCTAAGAGGGCTGATATTTTTTCAGCGATAATCTCCTCCAATGAATAGGTTTGGATTATAGCCTCTATCTCATTTCCATATCCATGAATAAGAGGGCGGGATTGCACTGGTAAATAAACAACTTCCTCAAGGGTAATCTCAACCATAACACAAGTTAAGGGTTCCCGTTGCCAAGGGTACTGCACGTAAATTTTAAAAGCTTCTTGATTCTCTGGATGGGGTCGTTTTTCTGTGTATCTTTCACAGGCAAAGGTGATGTTGTTCTTGGTTGCTTGTAATGTTTGGGTGGCTATTTTACAAGATTCTGCGACCAAGGATTCAAGTTCATTTCCAGTTGGGTGATTTCCTTGTACTGAAAAATCCAGGTCTTGCGAAAAGCGATAATCACCAAAATAACACTTTTTAAGGCAGGTTCCCCCTTTAAAAACTAAATGTTTATTAAGCTTAGGGACATTTTCAATGCCATAGAGCATCCATGAAAGAGCATAATCTTGCTCAAGGAGGGACCAATTGACTGGATTTTGAACCCTAAAGGTTTCTATGCGCTCTCTAACTTTAAACGACATCAAAAATTCCTTCTCAAGTTCCATTCTCCCAACAACACGCCCTCGTTGGGCTTGCTAACATCAATAGGATAATAGTTTGTGCAAGGGAGCTTTTGAAGAGCTAAAGATTCTTGGCTAAAAATCCCTATGGTTTCAAAAACCCATCCCAATCTCTTCTGTGTTGAAACACCAAACTTGCCCGCATACTCAATAAGTTGCTGTGGATTTATCCTATCTTGAGCGGTATTAAAGGCTTCTAAAACTTCAAGGAACCCACCGCAATATTGTGGGCGCACCAACCCATCTATTAAGGTGCGATTGATATTTGTAATGCTGAAGGGAATTTCAGTCATAAATTTATCTTCAACTCCAAAATACAATAAAGGCTTGACACGGATAATCACATAGCGGGTGTTTTCAATGGTGTAGATGTACTTTGAGCTTGATTGAATCGTTTGCCCATATGGGCTCATGATAAATACTGTTCGCAATACTTGGTCTGTTAACCCATGATAAGCCATTGCACTCCAGCAGCATATTGCCGAGGGGCTTATAAGGTGGTGTGCAATTTCAAATTCATGGAGAGGAGACCCTGCTAAGACATCATTTGACAGGGCGAATGTTCCCTTATAGAGCTTCCTGATAAAGCCTTGTTTATTGAGGCGTCGTAGTAAAGTAGAAAGATAAGATGAGTTTATCCCAAGATCCCCAGCTATCGACAAAATGCCTTGAGTGGAAAAGACACGCATTCCTGACGTGCTAAGCTTCTTTAAGAGTTCCGTATGCTTCATGCTCCACCTCATCTTCTATATTATACAAAAATTTTAATAATTGCAAATCAAATGTATAATAATAAAGAAACAGGTGTTATTTTTCAAAGTGGAGTTCAGCTTTTTCTCGTCGAGCGTTAATCTTGGATTGTTGTTTTTCACAGAGACTTTCAATAAAAATTGGCAATGGAGCTTTCCAGGGTTCTTGCTTATGGTTCCCAATTTTACCTAGTTTTTTTGGATTCAAGCCCAATTCTTGAGCCATTTTAACTGTTTCCCTAGAAAGGCGGTATTTCTTTTTAGCTTTTATCCAAGCTTCATCTTTTTTCACAGTTAATCTCCTAAATTCCAAGAAAATGTAAGCGATTTCTTAATGATATTTATCCGCAATTAAATTGTCCGAACTCCCTCATTTGACATATCCAACGCAACACGAAAAGATTTGGCAATTTTGACTTTCTTCAAAAGGTTCATCTGTTCTAAAACACGAATGGGCTGTTTTTGAATACCAACAAGGATAGTCGTGATTTTTTCTTGATTACACCTGAGAAGAAACTCCTCTAACGCGCGAGCACCTGTTGCATCAATAAAAGGAACGTTATGCATTCTTAAAACAAAGGTATGACAGTGGACATGAATTTGATTGAGAACATCATTAAGGAGTGTTGTAGCTCCAAAGAAAAAAGGCCCATTTATTTGGAACACCTCAACTCCTTCAGGAATAGCCGCATGTATTGTAGATTCAATCATATTTTCAATATCGTCTTGATCTTCTAAAAGCAGGGGTAAGCCACATTTAAGTTCCGTTACATCACTCATGCGTTTCATAAAAAGAAAAGCAGCCAGCACAATCCCTACTTGAATGGCAATAACTAGATCGGCAAATATCGTCAATAAAAAGGTGGCTAGGAGAACAGCTCGATCACTTTTTGGCGCGTGCATGAGATATAAAAAATGCCGAGACTCACTCATATTCCAGGCAATAATCATCAGAATTGCCGCTAAACTTGTTAAGGGAATCCACTGAGCAAGAGGAGACAAAACCATGAGAAACAATGCTACAAAAACAGCATTAAATAAGCCAGAAAAGGGTGTTTGTCCACCTGATTTTATATTTGTCGCTGTTCTTGCAATGGCACCTGTGGCTGGTATGCCTCCACCCAAGACAGAGGCGATGTTTCCTATACCCTGAGCAACAAGCTCAACGTTTGATTTATGCTTCCTTCCTGTCATGCCATCTGCAACAACAGCAGAAAGGAGAGACTCCATACCTGCGAGAAGGGCTATGGTAAAAGCAACGGGCATTAGCGTCACCATCGTATTCCACGATGTAAGATTTGGTAAAGAAAACGTTGGAAAATGGTTAGGCAATGCTCCAAAACGCGTCCCAATCGTAGGAACATTGAGATCTAAAAAATAAACAAGAATGGCAGATATAACGATTGCAATCAAAAAACTTGGCCAGCGTGGACAGTATTTGCGCATGACCAAAATCATCCCTAGCGTCAGAAATCCAATGGAAAAAATTGGCCAGTGAATTGTAGGCATTGAGGTTAAGTAAAGACGCCACTTGCCAATAAAATCTGGTGGCAACGTTGTGATTGAGAGACCTATAAAATCTTTGACTTGCAGAGAAAAAATGACAACAGCGATACCAGCTGTAAAACCCGTGATCAGGGGATAAGGCATGTATTTAATCATGGTACCAAATTGTGCAAAGCCCATGATCATAAGCATAACCCCAGCCATTAATGTGGCTATGGCAAGACCATCATACCCGTGCTGTTGGATAATGCCATAAACAATAACAACAAAAGCACCTGTTGGGCCACCAATTTGATGGCGACTTCCTCCCAAGAGAGAGATGAAAAACCCAGCAACAATAGTTGTGTAAAGCCCACGCTCTGGGGTAACACCTGAAGCGATTGCCAAAGCCATGGCCAGAGGAAAAGAAACGATGGCTACCGTTAAGCCAGCAGGAATATCTTTGCGTAAAATGCTGAGAGAGTATCCTTCTCGCAAACAGACGAAAAGCTTAGGGATAAAAAGGTGCCAATATTGAGATGGTTTTGAGGGCATTATAATCCTGTTAGAAAGGCAGTCGTCAAAAAGACCGACTTTATTATGATATACCTCAAACTTAAAGGTAAAGCAAATTAATCAAGCCTTTGAAGCCGTGGATACAGCACTGTACAAGGGCAAGAATTCAGGATGCAATTGCGTTGTCGCGTTCCTAGCTTCGTAATATCAAAGAGTAAATGCGCCGAATAGATAAGATTTCTTCTTCTAACGGTGGGTTTCCATTGGCAAAATTTAGACGATAGAGTCCTAGTTGTTATTAGGTTCAATTTTATGAAAAAGAGCTGGGCGTCCGGCTTTTTTTTGCTTTTCTTTAATTCTCAATTGCTGTTTTTCATTCATCTTTAAATTAAAGCTATCGTTATTGGGGGATTGAAAAGAATGTAAAATGAGATCTTGCATTGTTAAGCCTGTCCTTGCTCTTAAGCGCTTAAGATGCATTTTGACGGTAGAAGGAGCCACAGAGAGAATAGAACCAATCTCTTTATATGTTTTACCTTCATCCAACAACTGTACACAGAGGGCTTCATAAGTTGTGATATAATCCATATTATCTTCCCCGATGCGAAAACGTGCGGATCTCTTCGGTAAAAAAAAGCTTTTACGATCTCTGCCTTCTTCACCTTGTTCAGACGGAACAATCTTAATATGGCGTTGAGTTGCTTTTTCAATAAGGAGACGTGCTTTTATGGGAAAAAGCTCGGTAAATTTTTGAAGTTCCTTTAAAATATCGATGTAGTAGGCAACAGGAAGTGAGTGAGGTTCTGCTCTTGCAAAGGTTGTGCAGTCATAAAAATATTTTCTGCGATTGATAAGGGTAATGCCATGATAAATAATCATTTTTTCTTTCAAATAAGAAAGTCGGGAGGCTGGCAAGGATTCATCCCAAAAGTAAATAGAAGATAGGCGCGTATAAGGAGAGAGATACGGTGATGATTCTCTGAAAGCTTCCTCAAAGAAATCTTGAAAAAGAACAGGGCAATTGGCAAGGATTATAAATGAATCGCTTCCATAAATTCTCTTAAATTGAAGATAGGAAAGACCTCGCGCACGCAGAAAGGTGCGACAAATATTATCAACTTCTTCAGCTGTTTTAATTATATTGCCAGAACCTATTGTGTACATCAGCAGACCCCCAAGTTTTTCAACCGGATGAACCTCTGAAAATAAGACAGAACCTATATGTCCTCCGTCGTTGCCAATAGAATTTGACGTAATTTCATCAGAGTATTTTTATGATTTTTAGCATATACCCCTGGAAACAATGTTCCCTAGCAAGGGGGACGTAATCTTTTCTGAATGCCGATATTGTGTGCAATGATGTTTAGCAAGTGTGCATAGTTGTTTGAGATGTCACTTCTATTATTATGAGCACTTGCTAAAGAAAATTTAGAGCTGATAATCTCTATTGATGATTTTATCACTAAGGGCTACGCGGAGCCCCGAATCCGCGACAAACCTAGCCCATAAACTCTCGAGATCGGTTATCAGTTAGAGATGAGAGATAGGCTCTTCAATTTCATTGTGTGAAAAATCGCGCTGCATGATTACATGGATTATAAGATCAAGCGTTACAATTATCACCAAACTTCAATGAAAGAAAGGGGGTTACCAAATTCCATAGACATGCCATATATTTCAAGTGGAGGTATAGTTTATGCTTGAGATAACGATAGCAAGACTTCTTGAAGTGATTGATGCGGGTGAATCAGAAGTTGTCGAATTTAAAGAATCTTTCGGAGATACAGCTCTTGAAACAATTGGTGCTTTTTCTAATACCCATGGAGGAACTCTCCTTATAGGGGTTAAGGATTCTGGGGAGATTTCTGGTATTCAGATTGGAAAGAAGACTCTTGAAGATATATCCAATCGAATCGTTGAAGCCACCGATCCACGCATTCAACCTTCTCTCTCTACTATACAGCATGGAAAGAAAAGTTTGATTATTGTTCTTGTAACAGAAGGAACGAGTGCTCCTATTAGCGTTCGTGGTCGTTACTTTCGTCGGTCTGGGCGAACCAACCAACGGATGAGCCATGAGGAAATCATGCAACGCATGACTACAAGTATGGGAGTAAGTTGGGACTCCTTTATAGAACCTGGTACAACCCTTGATAATCTGGATTCTGAGCGTATTGATAGGTTTGTGCTGGCCGTAAATAAGGTAGGTCGTAGGCCCGTCCCTAAACAAGCTTCAGACTATGAACTTCTACGAAAGATGGAACTTATTCGTGAAGGGACTCCAACACGTGCTGCATTGCTTCTTTTTGGTAAAAATCCCGAATCCTATTTCCCTTCCGCTTTCTTAAAGATGGGACGGTTTAGGTCTCCTACCCTCATTGTGGATGATCGTGAAGCTCATGGAACGTTGTTTGATCAATTGGATGAAGCGATAAGCTGGTTTCGGGAAAGACTTGAAACTGCCTTTATTATTTCGGGGAAACCTGAACGTGAAGTACGTTGGGAATATCCCTTAAGTGCTATTCGTGAAGCTGTGACAAATGTTCTTTGTCACAGAGATTACACGAGTCATGCTCATAGCCAGATCCGCCTTTATGATGATCGTCTGGAAATTTGGAATGCTGGTAGCCTTCCTTCTTCACTAACACCTGATTTATTGCTTCAAGAACATGATTCTATACCCAGAAATCGAAAGGTTGCAGAAGCATTTTTCTTTGCTGGACTTATAGAAAGGTGGGGTAGTGGAACACTGAGAATGGCTACAGAGCTGGAATCTGTAGGAATGCCTCTCCCTACTTTTACTTCAGAATCAGGACGTTTTCGGCTTACATTTTATAGGGAAATCTTTGGTGAAGAGCGTCTTAGGAATATGGGATTATCTGAGAGACAGCTTTTAGCAGTTTCTTACGTGAAAGAACATGAAACCATTTCTAATACCGAATATCAAACGGTGGCTGGGGTCTCTAAAAGAACGGCAACAAGAGAGCTGAGCGAATTAAAATTAAAAGATGTTCTGATCTTGGAAGGCGGGGGAGGACGAGGAACGGTCTATAGGATCAAAAAACACTAATGGAGCCATTGGAGTCATAATGGGGTCATAATGGGGTCAATTAAGCCACAATGGGGTCAAGAACCAGAATGGTACATAGTGCTAATATTTTTTCATTCGTTATTCTTCACCAATCTTAATCCTTCGGGTTGAAGAACCTTGAGGGGAATTTCAACAAGGGCTATAGAAGACCCACGAAAAAAAGCAGTTTCTCCATCTTCATCGGTTAGATGAAGCAATTCCTCTTCTTCACAAATGTGGAGTGCAAAAAAGATAAAATTACTCATCTCTCCTTGATCACCCTCATCATCAGGATCAGGCTGATCCACATCAACCTGAAAAATCATAGGATTTGGACTATCGGTGGAATAAATTTTTACAGAATAAAAATCCATAACTTCGTCCACATCTTCATCCATATCTTCGTCTTCAGAATCCTGGGAGGTATTATTGTTCAAAGGTTCAAAAAGAAATTGAAAAAATACAAGCTGGGAAGGTTGCATAAGAATGTGGTGTGTCTCGGACTCAAACTCAAAAAAATTTAATCCCTTTTGTTCGCATACTTTAGGCAGCCTTTCCCAAAGGTCTTCTTTTTCTGATGTTGAAATGGGATAACATCCTTCTAATCCACTTCGTAGGCGATACTTAATGTACCATTTCATCAATTCTTGAGCTTGTTCGGGTTTTTTAGACATTGTTTTCTTTATCATTATTTTCTTAGAAGAAGGGAATCGAACAATATTAGAATTTTCTAATGTCATGCTGACCTACTTTCTCATACATTAGTTTTTCTTGCTACTTAATTCCTTAAATTTCTCTCCAAACAAGGTCGTTGCCTCTCTTAAGGGCTCATCGGCTAGGTGAGCATACCGTAGAGTTGTTGAGGCTTGGGTATGGCCTAAGAGTTTTCCTACGATACGTAGACTTAATCCGCTAGAAACCAAATGAGAAGCGTAGGTATGTCGTATATCATGAATTCTAAAATCTTTAAGGTCTGCTTGCTTACGGATGGTCGACCAGGCTTTTTTAATGTCTTGTATGGGTTTTCCTTCCGCTTTTCCTGGAAACAAAAACGGAGAACCCTCTTTCTCGCTTTCCATTTGTTTCAAGATAGTCAAGGCAGCGGGTGATAAGGGGGAATGGTCCAACTTTTTCTGTTTAGTGGTGTGGGCTCTTTTTGTCCATACTCCCCGCTCAAGATCAAATTGTTCCCAAGTTGCCTCAAAAACTTCATGCTTTCTCGCACCCGTTAAAAGTAATAATCTAATAATATTGGCTGTTTTTTGGTTAGGGTGATTATCTAATACGTTGAGAAGTCTCTTCATTTCATCTTCTTGAAGCCAGCGTGTTCGTTTGTGTTCCTGGTACTTTTTAATACCTGAAACTGGATTATCTGGTCTCCATCTCCATTGTATCGCCAACTCAAACATCTTGTGGAGTAAAGCTATAATACGGTTTGAACGCACCCGCTTCTTGTTCAAACTTGCATGAAGAGTTTGAATATCTTCAAGAGTAATATTATCCACCTTCCGATTGCCAAACTCTTTGAGGATGTAGTTTTTCAGCATGGACTTATCTTCTTTAATGCTCTTGGGACGCTTTTCACCTTCAGCATGGAGTTTAAGATATTTTTCTGCCAGCTCATTTACCGTAGGCGTGTTACGGCCTAACTTTACTGTCTCTGCTAAGTCTTCTCCGTGAGCCACCTTACCGAGTTTAATCTTAGCTAAATTTCGCGCTTCCTCAAGCGTTATTTGGCCATGAACACCAAT
>Ga0172372_10013185_pt1 | contig 10272 bp, 11 predicted proteins | sample LakKiv5m_2_FD_114544 | JGI IMG/M metagenome (GOLD analysis project Ga0172372, IMG submission 114544) | Freshwater microbial communities from Kabuno Bay, South-Kivu, Congo - kab_092012_9.5m | ecosystem: Environmental > Aquatic > Freshwater > Lake | place: Democratic Republic of the Congo... | reverse complement strand
GAGGTGGTATTGGCGGCCGGGACGGACGCCTTGAAGCGCGGCTCGGCCAGACGGGTGTCCTGCACCGGCTTGAGCGGCCGGTTCGGGTCGGGCGTGAAGGGAGGGGCCATACGAGGAGGGGCCGGAAGGTGAAGCGGGCCGCGGAGGCTAGGCCGGGCAAGCTGCCGCCATTCCGGTGCCGGGAGTCGGCGCCAGCCTGGCAGGCGAAGGAAGGGCCGCGACCTGGTCGGGAAGACCAGGGGCGACAATGCAAAGGAGGGTGCTCAAAGGGGGAAGCCGCGGACAAGCGGCCGGCCGGGCGAGGGTTGCGGAGCGCGGCTACGTGGTTTCACCCACTCTGGGAGGAGCGGTTAAGCACCCACGACGCGCGGCAGGGCTTCAGGCCGCGACCGGGGCCGCGGTGGACAGGAGGGCCTTCAGCTCGCGGACAACCACGGTGATCTGCTCCGGCGTCAGCTCCGGGAACATCGGCAGCGAGAGGATCTCGCGGGCGACGCGCTCCGTGACCGGCAGCGAACCGGGCTGGTACCCGAGGAACGCGTACGCTTCCTGCAGGTGCACCGGCCGGGGGTAGTGGATACCGCAGTGGACACCCCGCTCGCCGAGGGACTTCAGCAGACCGTCGCGGTTGGCCACGCGGATCACGTACAGGTGGAAGACGGGGTTGCCGTAAGTCGCGACCTGCGGCGTGGCGACGCCGGAGGTGCAGTGGAGCAACTCGCTGTACAGGCGCGCGTGCTGGCGGCGGGCCTGGTTGCCCTGGGCGAGGGTACGCAGCTTGATGCTCAGCGCGGCGGCCTGAATGCCGTCCATCCGGGCGTTCCAGCCCACCATCGAGTGGAAGTACTTGGTGCGCTGGCCGTGATCGCGCAGGGTGGCCATCTTGCGCGCCAGCTCCGGATCGTTGGTCGTGGTCGCACCGGCCTCGCCGAGGGCGCCGAGGTTCTTCCCCGGGTAGAAGCTGAAGGCCCCCGCGACGCCGAGGGTGCCGGCCCGGCGGCCCTTGTAGGTCGCCCCGTGCGCCTGGCAGGCGTCCTCCACTACCGGGATCCCGTGCCGGTTGGCGATCGCCAGAATCGCGTCCATATCCGCCATCTGCCCGTACAGGTGCACGGGGATGATGGCCTTGGTGCGCGGGGTAATGGCGGCCTCAAGTTTGGCCGGGTCCATGGTATAGGTCGTCTCGTCGATATCGATGAAGACCGGCTTGGCGCCGCAGTAGCTGATCGCTTCGGCGGAGGCGATGAAGGTGTGGGAGACGGTGATGACCTCGTCGCCGGGGCCGACGCCGAGGGCGAGCAGCGGCAGCCAGAGGGCGTCGGTGCCGTTGCCGGACGCGACGCAGTGGCTGGCGCCGCAGAAGGCGGCGAATTCGGTCTCGAACTTGGCGACGAACGGCCCGCCCGCGAAGGCGTTGCTGTCGATTACCTCGCCGATGGCCTGCAGCAGCTCGGCGCGAATCGGGTCGTGAGCAGCGCGCAGGTTGAGGAACGGGATGGCGGGACGGTTCATGGCGGTGGAGGGAAAGGGGGGCGGTTTGATGCGGGGCACAGGCCTTCGACTTCGCTCAGGCCTTCGACTCCGCTCAGGCTTTTAAAGTGGTGCTCAGGCTTTGGGTTTGGCGGGTCGAATGCGGGCGGGGTTGCCGGCCACGACGGCCCCGGCGGGGACGTCCTTGGTCACCACGCTGCCGGCGCCCACCAGGGCGCCCTCACCGATGGTGATGCCGCAGAGGAGAGTGGCATTGGAGCCGATCGAGGCTCCGCGCTTCACCACCGTGGGCAGGCACTCCCAGTCCGCTTCGGTCTGGGGGCGGCCGTCTGGAGTAGCCGCCCGGGGGAAGCGGTCATTGGTGAACATCACCCCGTGGCCGATGAACACCTCGTCCTCGATCGTGACCCCTTCGCAGATAAAGGTGTGGCTGGAGATCTTGCAGCGGGCGCCGACCTTGGCCCCCTTCTGGATCTCGACGAAGGTGCCTACCTTGGTGTCGGCCCCGATCTCACAGCCGTACAGGTTGGTGAAGCCAAACACGCGCGCGCCGGGCCCGAGCTTCACGCCCGCGCCGGTCAGCTGGAAGTCCTGGTGCGAGGCCATCTTCAGGCGGCGGGGGCGGCGGCCGGCGTCAGGTCGACGGGGGCGCCGTGGAGCTTGAGGGAGCGGGAAGACGCCTCGAGAATGCGGACCACTTCAAGTCCGGCCTCGCCGGAGGTGATCGGCACGCGGTTCTGCTGGATGCACTCGACGAAGTGCGCGCACTCGGTGCGCAACGGCTCGTCCTGCTTGATGTAGGGGCTGTAGATATCGCCGTAGTGGTAGGCGTACTGGAACTCGGCGAAAGTGTCGTAGTGCGGCGGGCGTTCCACCCGGACGTCGAACACCTTGATCTTCTCCTGGGGCGCGATGTCGTCGTACACGATCATCCGCTTGGAGCCGACGATGGTCATCTCACGCACCTTGCGGGGGTCGTGCCAGCTGCTATGGATGATCGCAGTGCGCTCTTTAGAGAAGGTCAGGCTGAGCGAGGTGACATCCTCGATCCCCCGGGTGACGTGCGCTCCGCCGCGGCAATTCACGCTCAGCGGGCGCTCGTTCATAATGTAGAGGATGATCGAGATGTCGTGCGGGGCCAGGTCCCACGTCACGTTGATGTCCTTCTGGAAGAGTCCGAGGTTCAGGCGCCGGGCGGAGATGTAGCGCAGCTCCCCGATGTCGTGGTTATCGACGATCTGCTTAATGCGGCGGACGGGGGCCGAATACAGGAAGGTGTGGCCGACCATCAGGGTGACGCCCTTCTGCTTGGCGAGGGCGATGAGCTCCTCGCATTCGGCGACGGAGGCGGCCATCGGCTTCTCGATGAAGGTGTGCTTGCCCGCGAGCAGGCTGGCCTTGGCCATCGGGAAGTGGAACCGCACGGCGGTCGCGATCAGCACCGCGTGGATCTCCGGGTCCGCCACCATCCGCTGGTAATCGGTCTCGCCCTCGACGCCGGGGTAGAGGGAGCAGATGTGGCGGAGGCGGTCCTCGCTCACATCACACACCGTCTTCACCCGGCAGTCCGGAAGGGCGCGCAGGTTGCGGACCAGATTGGGGCCCCAGTAACCAAGGCCGACGATGCCGACGTTCAGGATCTTCTTCACGGAAGGGATCAGGGGTTGCCGCGCAGGCCCGGATCGGCGGGCGGTTCACCGAGGCCGGATACCGCCGGTGCCCGGCGGCTGTGGCGGATGTCCGACAGCTGGACGATCAGGGCGGGGATGGTGAGAAAAATGATGCGCACATCGAGCCAGAGGGCGCGGCGAGCGGTGTACTCGTGGTCGAGCCGGATCATTTCGTCGAAGGTCGTCCGGTTCTTGCCGGATACCTGCCAGAGACCGGTCAGCCCGGGGGCGCTCAGGAAGCGGGCGCGCTGGTGTGGCGTGTAGAGTTCGAACTCGTAGGGGATGCAGGGCCGCGGGCCGACGATGCTCATCTCGCCCCGCCAGACGTTCACGATCTGGGGCAGTTCATCGAGGCCGGTGGCGCGCAGGCACCAGCCGAGCGGGATGAGGCGGGTGTCGGTGGCGTCGAGCTTGCGCATCGGCGCGTTGGTCTCGTGCAGGCGCTGGAAGTGCTGTTGGTGGCCGCGGGTGTCGGACCCGACGTGCATCGTGCGGAACTTATAGATCCGGAAACGCTTGCCTCGGAGCCCCACGCGCTCCTGGCGGAACAGGATTGGCCCCGGCGAGCGCAGCCGCAGCAGCACCGCCATGAACAGGGTCAGCAGCGCGAACGCGGGGAACGCCACCAGGCAACACCCGAGGTCGAGGGCGCGCTTCCACGGCGGGAGCGAAAGATGGGCGTCAGGCGGCATCACGGCGCGAAGAGGGGGAAAGCGGCCGCGGCGCGGCCCCGGGGGAACAGTCCCGGGGTCGGATCGGCGGCGGACGGCATCAGCGCGGGCATAGGGCTAGCGTCGGAGGCGAGGGCGGGGCTGTCCACGGGCGGGGGAGGGGGAAAACGCACATTGCAGGTGCGTGGCATTGCGTAGGGCCGGGCGGGCGGGCGGAGGGAATTTCCGCGGCGCGGGGCACCGGAAAAAAGCTTGCGTTGGCGTGGTTGCCGGGAGGCGACCGGAGGTGCCGCCGGGAGCGCCATTCAACTGCGGATGGACCGGGGGTTCGTTCGCGGGGCGAACGGCGAGCGGTCCGCGCCGCGAACGGCGAGCCGGGACCGGCTCAGACTTTGCGGAGCTGCGTGCGACTGATGGTCGCGGGGATGCCGGTCTGGAGGACGGAGAGTAGAATCGCGACCCGATCTTTCTCCTCTTCGGCTCGGAGAATCACCGCGGAAAGACCACGCATGGGACCATCGGTAACTTCGACGGTGTCGCCGGGGCGCAGGGGCGATGGCAGGCGGAGCAAGTCACCTGCCGCGCCGGCCCAGCCCTTGAGATCACCGATAAGCGTGTCCGGCACGGGGGCCGGGCCGCTGCCAAGGTGGACTAGGTCAAGGGCGTCCGGGGCGTAACGAACGGCGCGGTAATGGGTACCGAGATCGAGACGGCAGAACAGGTAGCGGGGAAAGAGGGGGCTGGTCACCAGACGTCGGACGCGGCGGATGGTGCGGTGCTGCTGGAGGCGTGGGAGGTAGGTTTCGAGGCCGAGGGAGGTGCCGCAGTAGTCCGCCACCGCCGCTTCGCGTTTCGGCTTGGTGTGGAGGCAGTACCAGTTCACGCCGGCGATCCCGGTCCAAACGGCGGATTTTGGCAAGCTGCCGCCAGTTCGGTGCGCGACGCGAGATGGCGACGGGCGGCCGGGGCGGGTGCAGGCCCAGCGGGCGGGGAAACGTTCCTGGGGCCAGAAATTTGAATTAAGGCCGCATTCGCCGGTGGCTGCACCGGCGGCAGAGGCGGTAGGGATATCCCCCATTCGAAAGACCTTTGCACTAAAAAAATAGGGCAGGAGCCTCAGCCGGACTCGTACCGTTGGACGGGTCGCCCCGAGACGATTGGACGGCACCTTTCGGTCTGCGTCAGCCGCTCCACCTACCCTCCGGGTAGGCGTCGGGCTTCCTCGACCGAAATCTGCTCGCCCACTCGCCCCGCTGCTCAACCGCCAACTGCACGAGGCCGGCTCCAGCCGGGACCGGAAAAGGCGGGTCCCGGAAGTGCCCCGGAAATGCCCGTTCGGCGGCATTTGCCTTGCCCCGGGGTGCCGGGGCGCGGGAGATGGGTCTTCTATGGCCGATTCTGGGCGTCACCCCTTCCTACAGGGCCTCAGTAAGCACCGCGGCGCGCCGCCCACGGTGGTCGTGATCTTCGGCGCGTCCGGCGACCTCACCGCGCGCAAGCTCCTCCCGGCCGTCTACAACCTGAGTCACGACAACCTCCTTCCGGCGGATTTCCACCTGGTGGGCTTTGGCCGCAAGCTGATGGCGGACGGGGAATTCCGGGCGGTGGCAGAGGCGGCGGTGAAGGAGTTTTCGCGGCGGGAGCCGGAGCCGGCGGTGTGGGCGCGGGTGGCGGCGCGAACTTCCTACGTGGCTGGCGGGTACGACGAGCCAGCGGCCTACCAGCGCTTGGCCGTCCAATTGGCCGAAATGGAGCGGCAGTTGGGACGGGATCTGCAGCGAATCTTCTACGTGTCGACCCCGCCGTCGGTTTTCGCGCCGATCATTGAGCAGCTGGGGGCCTGCGGGTTGGCGGCGGTGCACCGAGACACGCCGTTGCACTCGAAGGTCATCATCGAGAAGCCGTTCGGCAAGGACCTGGCCTCGGCGCAGGCCCTGAATGCGGCGATCCGCGGGGTGTTCGCCGAGCATCAGGTGTACCGCATCGACCACTATCTCGGGAAGGAGACCGTGCAGGACTTGCTGGTGCAGCGCTTCGCTAACGCGATCTTCGAGCCGCTGTGGAACCGGAACTTCATCGCCAGCGTGCAGATCACGGTGGCCGAGGAGGTGGGCGTGGGCCTGCGCGGGGGCTATTACGAGCAGAGCGGCTGCCTGCGGGATATGCTGCAGAACCACACGATGCAGCTGCTCGCGTTGACGGCGATGGAGCCGCCGGGCTCCCTCGCACCGGAGGCGATCCGCGACGAGAAGGTGAAGGTGCTGAACGCGATCCAGCCCCTGGCCGTCGGGCCGGGCGGCGACGTAGCGCGGGCGCAGTACGCGGCCGGGATGGTCGCGGGGCGGTCCGTCCCGGGGTATTTGGAGGAGGAGGGGATCGCGGCGGCGTCGGCGACCGAGACCTACGCGGCGCTGCGGCTCTCGATCAACAATTGGCGCTGGCAGGGCGTCCCGTTTTACCTGCGCTCGGGCAAGCGGCTGGCGCGGCGGGTGTCCGAGATCGCGGTCAACTTCCGCCGGCCCCCGGGGACGCTCTTCGCGGGGGAGACGGCCCGCTTCGACCTCTCGGCTAACACCCTGTCGTTCCAGATCCAGCCCGATGAGGGCCTGAGCCTGATTTTGAACACGAAGATCCCGGGCCTGGAGACGCGGACCCAGCCGGTGAAGATGAGTTTCCGGTACGCGACGACCTTTGGTTCGAACACCGCCGAGGCGTATGAGCGGCTCGTGCTCGATGCCATCATTGGCGACGGCACGCTGTTCATCCGCGGGGATGAGACGGAGGCTTCGTGGCGCCTGTACACGCCCGTGCTTGAGTCGTGGCGGGCGGCGGGGCGCGACGGGATGGATACCTATCCGGCGGGGAGTTGGGGTCCGGCGAGTGCGGATGCCTTGCTCGCGGGGGCTCAGCACCGCTGGCGTCAGCCCTGAACCGGGTCACGCTGGCCGATGGAACCGATCTTCGAGGCGTTGCCGGGGCTGGAGGTGCCGGTGGGCGGCATTGGCCGGAGCTTGGCGCGGATGTGGGCGGACGAGGCGGCGGGGGGCAGGCCGGCGCCGGAGGCGGAGGACGCCAAGGCGACGCAGGTGAACTTTGTGTTGCACCTCGGGTTCAACACCGATGCGGCGGACGCGGCGCGGCAGTTCGCGACCGTGGTGCGGTTCGCGCAGCGGTATCCGTGCCGGGTGGTCGTGCTGTGTCCGCGGGCGGCGGACGCGGGTGGGCCGCCGTTGCGGGCCAAGATCTACGGCGAGTGCTTCCTCGGGCGGACGCGGGCGGACAAGCGGTGCGTCGAGTTCGTGATGTTGAGTTACGACCGCCGCGCCCGGGCGCAATTGGAGGACCAGGTCTCGATCTGCCTGTCGACTGATCTGCCCTTGTATTATTGGGCGCATCGTTTCGCGGACAGCGGGCGGTTGGCCGATTACCGGTTTCTGTTGGGGCAGGCGAAGCGGGTGATTCTGGACAGCGCGGAGTCGCCGGCGGACGCGTTGCGGTATCCGTGGCCGAATCCCGCGGCGATCCGGGATCTGGCGTATTGCCGGCTGCTACCGGTGCGGCAGGGCGTGGGCCAGTTCTTGGCGGCGTACGCGCCGGCGGCGTTGACGGAGGGATTGAGCGGCGTGGAGGTGGAGCACGGGCGTACGTGGCGGGCGGAGGGCGCGGTGTTAGCCAAGTGGGTGGAAGAGCGGTTGGCCGCTTGCGGGTGGGCGGCGGGAGGAGGAGGGGTCGAGGTGCGGGAGCGGCTGGAGGTGGGCGGGGATTTGGGCGTGCGCTTCCAGTACGAGGGCGGTGCGAAGGAGTTTGGGTGGAGGGGGGATTTGGCGGCGGGCCAGGCGCATTTCCGGGCGAATTTTGGGGTGGGTCGGACCGAATTGACGACGGGGTTGGCGTTGCTGGCGCCCGAGGTGGCGCTGAGCGAGGCAATGTTTTTCTGAGGTAAGCGGGGGTGCGGGGTCTGATGTAGCTGGGTGCCTGCCCGCCGTCCTGTCCGCCGTAGCCTTGGCGGAGGCGGAAGCTTTAGCGAAGGTGGGCGCGCCGCCCCGGTTGGTGAGGACGAAAGCACCTATTGCTCCGCGCCCGGCTGCGCTTGGCTCGTCACGATGGGGATTTTTTTCGGCCGTTTCGGATCCTCGGAGTGCTCGCAAATGGTGTGATCGGGAAGGGGTTCTCCATCGAAGCAGCATCGAAGGAGGACTGGAGGATCACTGGAAGATCACTGGAGGCAAAACGGAGGCAGGTGAAAAAACCCCACTCGGGGGTAGGATTTTCGCCCGGCTCCGGCCTGCCGCCGGGCTTCCCGGCCCCTTTCGGCTACGGCCCCAGCACCTGGCGGATTTCCGCCGCGGTCACCGGTGAGATTACGCCGTGCTCCGTGATCAGGCCGCGGATCAAGCGGGCCGGAGTCACGTCGAATGCGGGATTGTACGCGCGGGCGCCGGCCGGAGCCGCGGGGACGCCGAGCGGCGCCAGCACCTCGGCGGCGGCCCGTTCCTCGATCGGGATGCCGGCCCCGGTAGCGAGGGTGAGGTCGAAGGTGCTCGAGGGCGCCGCGACGAAGAATGGCACCCCGTGCGCGGCCGCGACCAGGGCGAGGCCGTAGGTACCGATCTTGTTGGCCGCGTCTCCGTTGGCCGCGATCCGGTCCGCGCCCACGATGCAGCTCCCGACCCGGCCGCTGGCGAGGAGCGCGGCTGCGGCGCCGTCGCAAAGGACGGTCACCGGGATGCCCCGCTGGACCAGTTCCCAGGCGGTGAGGCGGGAGCCCTGCAGGAGCGGGCGGGTTTCGTCGGCGAAGACTTCGAAGCGGCGGCCTTGATCCCAGGCGGTGGTGATCGCGGCGAGGGCGGTACCCACGCCCCCGGTGGCGAGCCCGCCGGTGTTGCAATGGGTGAGGACGCCGCCCGGGGGCAGGACCGCCGCGCCGTGCCGGCCCATCGCGGCGCAGAGGCGCTCGTCCTCCGCGTGAATTTCCCGGGCGGTGGCGAGGAGCGTGGTGGCGAGGGCGGCCGCGGGGGCGCCGGCGGGGAGGGCGTCGAGGGCGCGCAGGCAGCGGGCGACGGCCCAGCGGAGGTTCACCGCGGTGGGCCGGGCGGTGGCGAGTTCCGCGGCGCGGGCCTGCACGTGGGCCAGGGCGGGCGCGGGGCGAGGCCGAGGCGGGTGGCCTCGGCGGCGGCGAGGACCGTGCCGTAGGCGCCCGCGATGCCGATCGCCGGGGCGCCGCGGACGCGGAGGCTGCGGATCGCCTCGATGACGACCGGGACGTCGTGGCAGGCAAGCCAGCTCACGCGGCCGGGCAGCAGCGTCTGGTCGAGGAGTTCGAGGGTGCCGGCGTCGTCGCCGGACCAGCGCAGGGCCACGGGGGTCATGGGAGGGGATCCGATCCGGTGCGGAATGGGTCCGCAAGCCGGGGGCGCTGAAATCAGGCGCTGACGATACGGCGGGCGTCCTTGAGGAGCAGCACGAGGTGAAGCGGGTAACCGGGGAGCGGCGCGAAGTCGTAACGCTCGTAAAAGGCCCGGGCCGCCTCGTCCTTGGCGTGCACGAGCAGGGCGCGGACGCCGACGCCCTCGGCCGCTGCCAGCACGCGGAGGATCGCGTCCTTGAGCAAGCCGGAGCCGAGGCCCTGGCCCTGCCACGCGCGGTCCACCGCGAGGCGCGCGAGGAGCACGACGGGAATCGGATGGCGCGGGGCGCCCCGTTGCAGGCGGGCGGGAGCGTCGGCGTGGAGGATCTGGGAGGCCGACAGACTGTAATAACCGACGACGACGCCGCGGTGGGTCGTGGCCACGTAGGTCTTGGCCGTCCCGGAGTGGTGGTTGCCGAGCGCGTGGCGGGCCAGGAACGCGTTGAGGGCCGGAGCGCCGCAGTCAAACGGGCCGACCTGATGTTCCGCCCGCAGCGGCTCAGGCGGATGGAGCGGGCCGGGCAAAGACATCGGGCTTCCGTAGGAGCTGGCGCAAGCGCGGCAGGTCGCGGGCGGGCGCGTCAAGCCGGCGCGCAAACTCCTGCCAAGGTCCGTGGTTGAGCGCGAAGGCCTGTTGGCTGAGCAGGTCGGCCTGGGCCCGCTCGACGGCCGCGCGCAGGATGTAGTCCGTCAGGTTGGCAGCGCCCGAAGCCTCGGCCGCGAGCAGCAGGAGCGATTTGGTCCTCGGCGGGGTGCGCAGGTGGATCTGGGCGGTGGCGGTGGCCATAGGTCGGATAAACGTTGTCGACACAAGTGCTACACCGGGTCGGCGGTGTCAATCGTCACTCCGGCGCGGAGGCGGCGAGAGGCAGGCGGAGGCGGTGAGAGGGTCGAGGCGGTGAGAGGGTCAGGACGAAACCTGCAACCGATACCGGGGGACGCGCCTCGTGCGGTCCGTTGCAAGTTGCGCCCTGACCCCATCCGGGGAGAGCCCGGAGGATGGCCACAAGAGGCGCAAGGGGCGCTTGGCGTG
>Ga0172372_10013179_pt1 | contig 10274 bp, 9 predicted proteins | sample LakKiv5m_2_FD_114544 | JGI IMG/M metagenome (GOLD analysis project Ga0172372, IMG submission 114544) | Freshwater microbial communities from Kabuno Bay, South-Kivu, Congo - kab_092012_9.5m | ecosystem: Environmental > Aquatic > Freshwater > Lake | place: Democratic Republic of the Congo... | reverse complement strand
GGAATGACGATTGGTCACGACACTAATCTTTATCGTTCTGGCGTAAATGTTCTTTCTACAGATGATCGTTTAGCAAGTAATTTTCCAGGAGCTAAAAATACTTTACATTTAACAGATACAACTACCAATGTAGGCATGACTTTGGGTCACGATACTAATCTTTATCGTTCTGGCGTAGGTGTTCTACAAACCGACAATTTATTCTCAACTACCGCGAATAACGGTAAGAATACTTTACATCTTAACAATACCGCAGCCAATGTCGGAATGACGATTGGTCACGATACTAATCTTTATCGTTCTGCCGCAGATACTTTAAGAACAGACGATAGTTTCATTGTTGATGGCGCAAACTTTACTGTAAATTCGACAACAATAGCATTAGGTGACGCAGCAACCGATACTGTTACGATTAATGCTGGTCCAGTTAATATTCCAAATGCTACAACTGCAGCAGACGCTTTAGTATTAGGTGAAGACGCTAATCTTTATCGTTCTGCCGCAAATACTTTAAGAACAGACGATAAATTTATTGTTGGTGCAACCTCTTCAAGTAGAGACCAAATTACAATACCTGACACAACCGCAGGAGCAGGACTAACAATTGGCGCTGACACGAATCTTTATCGTTCTGCCGCAAACACTTTAAAAACAGATGATACTTTCACTACGGATAGTTATGTTATCAAAAGCATCTCCGCTACTGTATCAGCTGCTGGAACTGCTCAAGGGACCGCAACTGCGTTAACTAAAGACATAAATAATGTAACAAGTTCAACTGCTGGAACTCAACTTGGAGTAATATTACCTACCGCTATTGCTGGTATGGATATACTAATTTTAAATAATAGCGCGAATACTATAAATATTTATCCTGCTACAAGCGCTCAAATCAATGCTTTAGGAACAAACACTGCATTAACTCTTGCTGCTGGAAGTAAATCTAGACTAGTCGCAACAACTACCACTCAGTGGTATACGATCTAATTTAAATTAAATTTTACTGTGTTTTAATATACTTGAAATATAAGTATCTAATTGATGATTATAAGATATATCTTGAACTTCTTTGACTGATTCTAAATTTTGATCAACTGGATTATTAATGTAATCTGATATTTTACTAGACCAATCCTCTGGATTTTCATTAGCAATAATAAGATTTGTAATTTGTTCAGCTATTTCTTTCTGCTGATTACTCATCTTTTTAATATTATGAATTTGTCTTAATTGAGATGAGACTTCATCATTTAATTTTTGAGCTTTAATTAAATTATCTTTAACTTTTGAAAGACTATATTTTTCTTCTATAGACGCTTTTGATTGTTGACCTTGACCAATAGGTTTTACATTTTTAGTTTGTTGAGGTATTCCAGTAGAACCAGCTGGTCTTCCTGCTGCGGCTGCTCCACCTCCAATTAATGGTTGATAAAATCCTTTGTCTTTTAAGTCTCTATATTTTTGTTGAGATATTTCTGACTCTTCTGAATTTGGTAGCCTACCAGTTTCTAAAGCTCTCAAACCTTCCTCTGGAGTTAGTATGCCTAGTTCCATAAGTCTGTTGTAAACTCTGGAATATTGAACGTCATCTTTTAAATCTATATCTTCAAAATGAGGTTCTGGATAATTTTTAAATCCAAGATCTTTACTAATCCTTCTAATTTCTGGCACTAAAAATTCATTGATAAATGCTTGACGAGCTTGCTTTAATCTTTCTATAAAAACCTGAACTTTAATACTTTGATTTGCAAATTTTTCGCTTCCAATAAGTATATTATTTAAACCAATTTGGATATCCCTATCAACCACTTCATATTTTTCTGGCCCAATTAAATTACCAATTTCTGGTATTACGAATTCTGCTTTAGTTGTATAATCAGCAATAAGCACTCTACCAACGCTTTGATTTTGGAACAATCCTTGCATGGCTTCTAAATTCTTTTGATTTATACCGCCTTTATCTGGATCTGTTCCCATGGTTACTAATAAGATTGCTTGTTGCATTGTCCTAGTAATTCCCATGTCCATCTTTTTCATCTCAGCCTTCCAATTAATATCATCTAATACTGGAAAACCCATAGGAACAGCAAATGGCTCGTAGTCTTGTTTCTTATAAAATACTGCGTTAATTTTTGACGCATCCAATGGAATCGTTAATGATCCTACTGTCCTTTGTTGAAGCATCTTAATTGTTTCTGGAGGCAAACTATTTAAAACTTCTTTATCTTCATCTGTTTTTGGGCTTCTAAGTCTCTCTAATTCGTAATCACTAAGTAATTTATAGTATCTTCCTACTGCGAAGTTTATGCTTCCTCCAATTTGAATATCTGCTGGATTTAAAATAATATATCTCGCAGGTAGATCAACAGAAGCTTTGCTTGTTAAGCCAAATGTCTGAGTAATTTTTACTATATCTGCATCTGAAACTGATGTGTCAAATCTATATATAAATACATTTCCTGACCTATAGTATTCTCTAAAAAATTTATCCTGTAAGTCTGAAATATTAATTTTCCTAAATAATGCTTCAAAAAAATCTCTTGATTTTTGACTACCACCTTGGAAATATATATTGCTAGTACTAAACTCCGTCATTAAATCAATTGTATTTCTAAAAATTGCAAAATTATAATAGCATTTCTGACATAGAATTACAGCGTCTCTAATATTTAAATTAGAATTACCTTTAATACCACCAGAATATTTAAAAGGTATGATTCCATCATCTATATTTTTATATCTATCAGTTCTATTAATTGAAGACGCTGCGTTTCTTCTTACTTTAGTGTGCTCTGGATCATTATAATGTTGATCGGCTGCTTCGGCTACCATAAATGGCATAACCTGATTATTTTTATCTTTTTTTTGTCTATTTTGTAGTTTTTTAGGCATTTTCAATTAATATTACACGCTATTCAATCATTATAGGCTTAAAAGTTGGAATTTCTAATGTTTTTTCAACAGACATAAGATCATTATAGCATTTATATGCCCAATTTGCAAGCATAAGAGCAGAGTAATTATCTTTTCTAGCCTTATTAGCGGAGGAGCTTCTCTTTAAATGCTGTGGAAGATCAAAGTTTTGATTGCCTCTACTTGTAGAAGAATATTCTACTAAGGCGCATTGTTTTTTTGTTTGATATATAAAATCGTCTTGATTTTCTATAAAATCTAGAGTAGTCCAGTCCTTTTTATCCTCTGTCCGAATTGAATTTAAATTAGGGCAATTATTTATAGTTCTGTTAAAAAAATCTTCATTTCCTGCTGTATTAGATGCAAACCATGTCTTTTTATAATCTATACAAGCTTGAAGATGCTCATTGCCCTTTCTAATAAAATTGCTAGTAAATACTTGATTAAAGGCAATTCTCCTATCCTCTAAATTATATTTTACCCTTATATTTTTCAACATCATTTCGTAATCATTTCCTTCAGCGTCAGAATCAAATTCAAGAGTTTTTATATTAATATTATCTTTTTTAAATAGTTCAGATTCATTGCAAGCGGATAAAAACACATCAGCGCCAGCATTATCTATTATAATAAATACGATATTAAAATTAACCATTATATAATGGAGATATGCTACATGATTCTTTAAATTACCTAGTCCTGCATAAGTATGCACTAAAGTAGAAGTCTTTGTCTCTTCATCAATTTCTAATACTGCCATTGCAAAATAATCCGCGTTTGGACTATCACTCATGTTAGGATCAATTCCTAATATATATTTTTTATCTTTTTCGCCTTTTAGTAATGTATGTGGCTTTTCTCCAAGTTTTAATGTACATTCTTCCATTTTTTTTGCATTAAAATAACTATCGCTTCCATCTGTAAACCTTGCGCAATACTCTCTAAGAAAACTACTATGACTTGCACCGCCAGCTTGAGCTTCTTCAATAATTGTTTTGTCTATCATTTCTTCTGGTAATGCTTCATAACTTAATTGACTAACGAAATATGTGGCCTCACCTTTATCTTTACTTTGTATTTTCTCAACCCATTCTTTATAAGTTTTATAAAGATTTTCAAACGTATAACTGGCCGAAGAAAGAGCAATCATCTTACTCGTATTTTCAAAAACCATTCTATCCTCTGGTTTCATGAGACCTTCTGATATTAATTTATCTTCTAGCTCTCTAATTTCCATGCGCTCTTTAATATTTTGTGGAGCAACCAAGAATGGCATCAATACATTTTTAATAATTTCTTCTGGTAATAATAAAAACTCGTCAAGCACTAGAATATTTGCTCTAAAGCCTCTAATTTTTTCTCCGTTTAAAGGAATTGCCACTATGCTGCCTCCATTAATTTGCCATTCAAATTGATCATTCCTTTTAGCCTTTGCACCAAAGCATTGTGCTAATAATTCTGCTCCTTGGCTATTAACTATCTTTTCTAAATTATTAAATATAAATCTAGCGGTTCTAAATGTTGGTCCAGCTATTAATATTTTTGTGTTTGGCTCAAAAAGACATTGTAGAAAACAAAATACAGCTGCTATGAAAGATTTACCACAGCCTCTACCAAATACGCACAAATTAAAATTCCTATTCATAAATGCTTTTAGATGAAGCTCTTGATAAGGAGCTAGCTTTACTCCACTTATCAATTCTGTAGTAAAACCTAAATTAGCTCTTAAGAATTTGGCTAGAGTAATTTTAGCTTCTTTATCATTTAAAAAGCCTTTAAGCTCTGTTAATTCTGCATTAACGTTATTAATTGATTTAATATATTTTTCTGGACAATATATCATAAAAGTTTCATATCATAAGCAAGTTGAAGATCTACTTTTTTATAGAAACAATTTGAGGCAAAAATGACTTCTATGGTTCTCTTCATCTCTTCTCTTCCATCAACAAATAAAAATTGAAGGTTGCTAAACTCTTGAAGTAAAGACCTTACATTATGAAAAATATATTCTGGCGTGGCTTTTATTTTTTTACTAATATGAGGAAGATATTGAAAACTTAAAGCATTTGATAACTTTTCTTCTACTATAACTATTAGATAGCCTTCGTTTGCGTGAGCTTTTTCAATTTCATTCTTAAATCTATCAAAATTTTTGACGCTCAAAGTACTTATAAAATCACTTAAGCTTTTTCTTTCTATATAGCAATTGCAATTATTATTATTTGCAGCATAATCTCCGAATGGAAGAGTCTTAATTTCAAATGGAATGTTAAACTTTAACCAATTTTGCTCTCTTGTATCAACAAATATTGTATCATTTTTCGTCAATTTATTTTTAAATTGATTAGATATATTACTAGGATGAATAAACTTATTTTCTAGCCCCAGATCAGAACAAAGATCATAATAATTTTTAAAAATTTTATTATAAAATATAATTGATGGACTCATTATCGTCCTAAGTTCTACTTGGGTGGGAGAATAAATTAGATTCTTTTGTTCTTTTCTTTTTGTTATTAAATCTTTACAATATGCTTGCGCTTTTTCTAGTGGCTGTTCTTTCAGCCACTTTTTCATATTATTTTTATCATTAAAATCACTATTTAGATATTGGTCTTTGTTTTTAAAATTTATTATTTCGCCTGTTAGTAAGTCTTTCCTTGGATAATATTTATGATAATATTTTTCTTTATTTAAACCATAGCTTCTTAACGCAAGATGAAGGCTTTTCTCATCTTTAAACTCTTTACCATCAACTTTACAAACGATACTCATCCGTTTAATATTTCGTCTGTTGAAATACCTAAGATTTTACATTTAACCTCTTCCATTGATGAAAGCCTTTCAATCTCTTTTTCTAATGTTTTTTTTCTTAATTCTGCCATCTTTAGTAATTTAGATCTACTTTCTTCTTCTTTCCACATCTGGACTAAATTTATTATTGAAGCCGTTTCTTTGACTTGTTTGCTTAATTTTTCGCTTCTTTTTACCTTAAGATCATTAAGTAGTTTTTGTTGACGATTAACACAATCATTATATTCTTTTCTAGCGGTATTACTGGCTTCTACTAGTGCCATTGGAATTTTTCCATCTTCTTGAATTGCCATATCAATTTGATTCTGAAGAACATTAATTGTTTGTTGAATATTTGATGATATTACTACTTCTGTTGAAAGAACTATATATTGATCAACTTCTTCTTGAGAAAGATCACTCTTATCATAAGTATAACGCACAAAGCTACTTTCAAATAATTCTCTGTCTTTTTCATCATCATATAAGTTAATTTGATGGCAAAATCTAAATGTATTCATATATCCTATTAAAGAATTTATTTCTTTTTTAATCTTATGATTTAATTTATTTTTATCTACACCATCTAAAACATATCTATTTATCTTAGCTATTGTTCTCTCTTCACTTTTTGGTGGTTTATATTCATCGGTTGCGGCGTCTTCATTCTCTGAATTGTTAAATTTAATATTATTTGGAATAGTTTTCATATATTCCAAAATGCTTCTAGTTTCCTGTGATAAGTTTGTCAGCGCATCATTTTTAAATAGAGTCTTTGCCATTTCTAAACCCGTCATGGTATAGCAATTGTTGCTTATATATTCTTTTTGTTCTGAAGATAAATCTATCAGACCTTTTGCTTGATATTCATGACTTTTTTTAGGTTTTATTTGTCTAGAGGCTAAAAATATTTTAACAGCCTTTCCTTCTTTGCTTCTTCCATCTAAATCGTCTCTTTGAAATGCTAATCTAACTAGTTCTACTAATGAAGGCGGATTATCTGGTCGATTGTTCCATTCTTGAAGCAGTTTTAATTTTTGTTCCTCAGTTAAAATTAATATTTCTTCACTCATGATATATCTATGCTTCCATTGTATAAATATTTCTTAACTTTTACTATAATTGATTTTTTAATATTCTTAATCTGTTTATAACCAGCTGTTCTATTCTTCTCGCTTGTTCTATAACCCATAAGTTTGGCTACTTGCTCTTCATTTTTATTCTCTATATACAAATATCTGTAGACTTTCCATTCGATTGGTTTTAAAACTTCTTCCATTTTTTTATGGGTATTTAAAATACTTTGCTCTATATTAAATGCGTCATTTGGTATATCATGCACCTCTTGGACATGATTTTCTAAACTAAGAGTTAATTTCGTATCATGGGCATTCTTTTTGCTCTTCATCCAGTTAGCATAAAGCGGACACTTTTCGCATTGTTTTTCATAAATTGAACATCCATCGTCTGGTTCTGCTGCAGCACATTTAAGACATGGACGAGTATAATTGCTATAATTATTTCTTATTAGATTTTTTATCTGATTGCTTATAATTCTATTCACCCATGGGGCTAAAGGTTTTGATGAATTATAAAGATGCCATTTTCTGTAAATATGGAATCTTAATATCTGTGATACATCACTAAAATCCATCCAAGCAATTGCAGTTAAATTCCACTTATTTTTTCTTTTTAAAATTTCAGTATTTATTTCATTTATAAAATCTTCAAATCTTGTTTTCTTAGCCATCTGTTTTATTCCTTATTCTAGATGGTCTTAATGTGCCAGCTTCTGCCTTGAATTGATTCAAAAACTCTTGGTTTTTTATTTTTTGAATCTTCTTTGATTTTTTATTTTTTTGGCTTGTTTTGGGTTCATCTTTTGCTGCAAGTGCTTGTTCTGGAATATCAGATATAATATCTCCCATCCTTATTTTACTTGGTCGAACATCTGCTACATCAAAATCAAGCTTGTTTATATTTGGAACGCTTGCGGTTCCTTCATTGTCATCATCGTAAATGTCGTCTTCACCATCGTAATCCTCGCCTTTTAATATAGGCTTTTTAATTTTAAAATTTTGAGGTTTACTTATTGTTGGTTTTTGTGGTAAGACTTCATTTACAATAAGATTTTTATCAAAAGATTTGCCGCAACTTGTGCAAAATTTTGGCTTTATATTAGAATATGTAGTTGGTGATCCGCAGTCCTGACAATATATTTTTAACATAGTATATATATTATACTACATATATTTAAAAAAATCAAAATATATTTACTTTAGTTCTTCGAATTTTTCAATTATATATGACAAAATATCATTTCTCATTATATCTTCTGAGCCAAATTTAAAAGTAATTATTCCTTTTTCTAAGCTTTTTTTATCTTCAAATAGATTATATACCTTATCAAAACCACTATTTTTAATATCTGATTGTCTAATATCTCCTATTAATATGAGCTTACTGAATTTACCCATTCTAGTAGTAATAAGAAGAAGATCGTGAATACTTAGATTTTGAGCCTCATCACATATAATATAGCTAGCATTTATGCTTAGGCCGCGAAGAAACCCTACTGGAAGTCCTTTAACCCTCTCTTCTTTTAAGAGTCTTTCTACTTGTTGTTTTGGCAATAATTCATGCAATTTATCCATTAATGGTTGTAAGTATGGATCTAATTTGCTATGTAGGTCTCCTTTTAAAAAACCTAAATTATGCGTAGAGCTTTCTACTGGATTTCTTATGTAAAAAATTTCACCTATCTTTTTTTCATTTAATGCTTTTAAAGCTGCGTATACAGATAATAAACTTTTTGCAGTTCCAGCTGGGCCTTTACATAATAAGATTTTGGTATTTTTTTCTTGTAATAATCTTATAAATTCTTTTTGTTTATCTGTCCAATTTAATTCACGAATATCCAACATGCCTTCAATTTTATCTCTTTGAGGAACTACGGGCGATTTATCTTGTGACTTCTGCTTGTGTTTTTTAGACATTCTATGTTACAAAAATAATTACACTGTGTAATTTAAAATAGAAATGTTATGAGTTTTTTAAATGCTAATATACCTCCAATAGAGTGCTATGTTCGCGGCAATTATTTAAGGAATCAAGAAGATTCTCATGATAAATATTTTCAATGTCTTGTCTTTGGTGTGACTAGTTTGCCAGGACAAGTTCCTCTTTTTAATTTTATTATGGAGGATGGAGGCATATGGTGGCATGCGCCAATCAGCGCCTTCTGTACAAAAAAAGATGTTTTAGAACAGGACTTGCACGAATTAGAACTTTGGGACAGTTTTAGTTATCATATAGCTGTAACAAAATTCTCAATATTACAAAATAAAAAACTCAAATTCTTATCAAGAAATGGAAAAGAACATTTCGGAACTTATCTTTTTACATTAGATTGGGCTCATAGTGATTTTAATGAACTTAACTTTGGGTTTAGTGAAAATCCTGGTCAACATAAGTGTGGGCATGTTCTACAATTAGATAATGGAAATTTTGCTATACAACCTAATAATAGATTAAGGCTTTATGATCCAAATTTTGTGACAAAACAAGGGCAAAATCTTATAGAAAGAAAAGTAAATAGCCATATATATACAGTAGAAAATTGTCCTAAATGGGTAACAGAAGATTCTGATAACTACGAATATAAGATTGAAAAAACAAAATAAATTGAACATAATCTTCTAAGTGTAATCTATAGGAGATAGTGAATAAGCTTAAGAATTTATTCAATTGGTTTGGATGGAAAAGTAAACTAACATTAGTACTTTTAATAAATGGGGTGATAGGTTACTATGCTTTAAATATAGGATTCAATTTAGCTAAAAATCACAGCATATCTAAATTGCCTAATTCTTGTTTTGTTGATTCTGTTGTTTTTGCTTCTAACGCTAATTATATATTATCTCAAGAAAATACATGGGCGCAAATTTTTGCTTTTCAATTTCACTATACAGATGAACTAAATAATGTATCAGTTATCTTTGATAAAAGTTTAATAGAGTATACGGTTTCTATACCTAAATACAGAGGACATGCAATATGTGTTTTTGAGCACAAAGGAATGCTTTGGGTTTATGATAGTAATTATGGCACAATGCCAGTTGGTCTTGCTGGTAATAGAGCAGAGTATCAAATTAGAGTAACAAAATGGATTGAAGAAAAATATAAAGCTATAGTTTTTAATAGTATATTAATAGATGATGACGCAGAAAGAACTAAAGCATGGATAAAAGAGTAACTAAATTAATAAGAGATGTTAAATTAATAGCGCCGTCTTGTAATAATACCGAACAATTTATAGCTGAGTTTTGGAAATATCATAAAAAAGAGAATATTAAAAGAAACATCTTCTGGTTTTCAGTTTTAGCTGTAATCTTCTTTATATGTTGGATTTTATCAAAAAATTAAAGGATTGGTGGAATGGGCTCGAATATTACGAGAAGTTCTTTTTTATTGTTTTTATTCCAGCTATTTTGTTTACAATTTACGGAATCAGCGATCTTTACCTTAATCATTTTGATCTTCTGTCTAAAGATCACCATATGGGATTT
>Ga0172372_10013178_pt1 | contig 10274 bp, 6 predicted proteins | sample LakKiv5m_2_FD_114544 | JGI IMG/M metagenome (GOLD analysis project Ga0172372, IMG submission 114544) | Freshwater microbial communities from Kabuno Bay, South-Kivu, Congo - kab_092012_9.5m | ecosystem: Environmental > Aquatic > Freshwater > Lake | place: Democratic Republic of the Congo... | reverse complement strand
GTCCGGCCGCCTCAAGAGATAAGGACCCGCATTGACCCGCGCCATCGTCACCATCGTCAGCAACAACTACCTGCACTACGCGCGCACGCTCATGCAGAGCGTGGCGCAGCACGAGCCCGATGCTGCGCGCTATTGCCTGATCGTGGACCGCGACCGCGAGCCGGCGCTGGCGCTGCAGCGGGCCGGCGAGTTCACTGCGCTGTGGCTGGACCAGGTCGGCCTGCCCGACGGCGACGATTTCCTGTTCCAGTACACCGTGCTCGAGCTCAACACCGCCGTAAAACCGTGGGCGCTGGCGCACCTGGCGGCGCAGGGCCACGCCGAGTTGGCCTACATCGACCCGGACATCGAGCTGCACGCGCCGCTGGCCGAGGTGTGGCGGCTGTTGCAGGGCGGCAGCGAGGTGGTGCTCACGCCGCACCTGCTGGCGCCGCTCACCGACAACCACCGCCCCACCGAGCTCGACATCCGCCGCGCCGGCACCTACAACCTCGGCTTTGTGGCCCTGCGCGCCACGCCCGGCACGCAGGCGCTGCTGCGCTGGTGGCAGGGCAAACTGCGCCGCGAGTGCATCGTCGCGCAGGATCGCGGCATCTTTGTCGACCAGAGCTGGATGGACCTGGCACCGGGGCTGTTCGGGCAGGTGGCGGTGCTGCGCCACCCCGGCTACAACGTGGCCTACTGGAACCTCGCGCAGCGCAGCCTGGCCACGGCGCCGGGTGGTGGCATCACGGTGAACGGCCAGCCGCTGGTGTTCTTCCACTTCAGTGGGCTCGACCCGCGCGACCCGCACCCGCTCTCCAAGCACCAGAACCGGTACAGCTTGGACAACATCGGCGCCGTGGGCGCGCGACTGGTCCGCGACTACGTGCGGCGCGTGCTTGGCAACGCCCTGGAGCGTTACCGTGCCATGCCGTATGGCTTTGGCACCTATGCAGATGGCACCGCCATCGCCGATGCCGAGCGCGCCCGCTACCGCGACGATCCGGCCCTGCGCGAGGAGTGTGGCCACCAGCCGTTCGACCACCCCGGTGTCATCTGCAGCCGCTTCCGCATGGCCGATGCGCCAGGTGTGGCGCCGGGGCACACCTACCGCTTGCAGTTCCTCTACCAGCGCCTGTTGGGCCGGTTACCTGAGCGTGCCGCGCTCGCGGCCCTCGGGCCACGCATGGGCTCCGTGGGCGGCATGCTGCGCACGGTGTTGTCGGTGGGGCTCTCGCCCGAGGCGCGGCGCACGCCCGGCTGGTTGGCACGGCTCATCAGCTTGGCCAACGAGGTGCACCTGGTGCCGCGCCCGCTCAAGGTGGCCGTGGTGCAGCCGCTGTGGCACGCCGCCAACTGGCTCGGCCGCCGCGGCGTGGGCGCGCTGGTGTGGCGGCCGCCGGGCAGGGTGGTGCCGCCGTCCATCGCCGATACGCACTACGTGATCCGCCCCGACCGCGCGCACCAGGCGCCCACCGGCTGGCCGGACTCGCTCACCTGCCCACCCGGCATCAACCTGGTGGGCTACATCAAGGCCGAGCTGGGCCTGGGCGAGGCCGCGCGTGCGCTGGCGCGCGCCTGCCACGCGGTGGATCTGCCGTTCAGCCTCACCGATGTGGGCTACCAGAGCAGCAACCTGCAGCGCGACGACAGCGTGGTGGCGCTGGGCAGCGGCGAGCGGTTCAACATCGACCTGCTCTACGTCAACGCCGACCAGACCCCGGCCACCACCCAGCAGCTGCAGGCCAGCGGCCGCCCGCAGGCGGACTACACCATAGGCTTCTGGCACTGGGAGCAGCCGGATCTGCCGCCCCACCTGCAGGCTGCCTTCGCGCACCTGGACGAGGTTTGGGCACCAAGCACTTTTGTTCACGATGCCATATCCAACGTATCGCCGATACCCGTGTTCAAAGTGCCGCATGCTGTGCAGGTGCCGGTCGGGGTACAGTCAAACCGCGTCGGGCTGGGCCTGCCAGACGGCAAGGTGTTGGTGCTGGTGATGTACGACTTCCACAGCTACCAGACGCGCAAGAACCCGCAGGCGGCGGTGGCGGCGTTCCGGCGGGCGGCGCGGCAGCACCCGGAGCTGCACCTGGTGCTCAAGACCATCAACGGCCAGGCGCACCCGGAGGCGTTTGCCGAGCTGGAGCAGAGCCTGGCCGACCTGTCGGGGCAGGTCACGCTGCTCACCCGCTTCCTCACGCGCGAGCAGGTGTGGCAGCTGCAGGCCAGCTGCGACGTGCTGCTCAGCCTGCACCGGGCCGAGGGCTTCGGGCTGGGGCCGGCGGAGATGATGGCGTTGGGCAAGCCGGTGGTGGCCACCGGCTGGTCGGCCAACATGGACTTCATGACACCCGAGAACTCGATGCCGGTGCGCTACACCCTGCAGCCCTTGGCGCAGGATGTGGGTGCCTACCCGGCCGGACCGCTGTGGGCCGAGGCGTGCGTGGCGCACGCCGCCGAGTGCCTGGCGCGGCTGGCCGCCGAGCCGGCGCTGCGGCAGCAGATCGGCGCGCGCGCCGCGGCCGACATCGCGGCGCACCTGTCGCCGCAGGCCGTGGGCCAGCGGATCCGCCGCCGGCTGCAGCAGTTGGGCCACTGGCACCCCGCCTTGCAGGCCAAAAGGCCTTTGTAATCAGTTGCGCGCATACAACACCTGATGGGATGTCGTCAGAAAGCCTGGAAATGTGTGACGGATGTCACAGAGTTTGCCTGCCAAACGTTTATAGTCCCCAGAGCTTAGATGCGCGCGGTGTATGCACCGTCTGTCCGCACCGCAGCAAAAGTTTTCTGGTCTCAATGCAGTACTGACACCGTTCTTCACAGGAGATCGTCGAGATGGCAAGCACCACGGAGATTTATCAGCTGTATCTGGCCTACTTTGGCCGCCCGCCGGACTTCACCGGCCTGAACTCGTTCGCCAACAGCACCGTGGCGCAGGTGCAGGCAGCGTTCGCGGCCTCGCAGGAGTCCAAGGACCTTCTGGGCAGCAGCGATACGGCCACTCAGGTCAACAACATCTACAAGAACCTGTTTGGCCGCGATGCCGAACCGGCCGGCCTCTCCTACTGGGTCAACGAGATCGCCTCGGGCCGCGTCACGCTGGTCGGCGCTGCCTTCAGCATCCTCCAGGGCGCCCAGAACGCAGATGCCACCACGGTAGCCAACCGCATCGAGGTGGCGCAGGCCTTTGTCACCAATTACAGCGCCAGCACCAGCAGCATCCTGGGCTATGTGGGGAATGCCGCGGCCGCCAAGGCGCGCGAGTTCATCTACACTGTGGACAGCACCCCGTCGAGCAAGACGAATGCGATCGCCAGCGTATCGACCGCGGTGGCCAACACCGTCGCGGCCGGCTCTTCGACCTCCACCGCAGGTTCGACTTTCACGCTCACTGCAGGTATTGACAGCGTGACCGGCACCTCGGGCAACGACACCTTTGAGGGCAGCAAAGCTGACGGTACGAACTTCTTCACCTCGCTCGACAAGCTGGATGGTGGTGCTGGTACTGACTCGTTGAATATCACTGTTACTGCCAACTTCAGCACTGCCGGTGCCGTTGGTGCAACCGTCAAGAACATTGAAAATGTCAACATCACTAGCACAGGTACTGTTACCGCTGATACCTCTGCTTGGACTGGTGCTGAGACCCTGACCACTGCTTCTACCGGCAACTCGACAATTACTGCCGCTACTACCACCGATGTGGTCGCTACAGTTGCTAGCCCCACCGGCGCTGGCGCAGCTGTCATCAACGGCGGTAAAGCTGTTACTCTCAGTGTTACCGATACGAATGCCGCTGACACAGCTTCTGCTAATACTTCCACTGTTGGCGTGACTACTCAAGCTGCTGGTGCGGTTACTGTTACCCAAACTGAAACGTTTGTTGCATCTGCTGACGGCGGCGCTACGGCTCTGGCCACAGGCTCAATCCGTGTCGACGGCGGCACCTCTGTGAACGTTAACAGCTTGGCTGTTGCTGGTACAGGCAATAACGCTGGTGACATCAACACAATCGGCCAAGTTACCGTGAACGGTAAGGGCACTGTGACTGACGTGACTGTGACTCAATCTGCTGCTACTGTTGCTTATGCTGCTGCTGGTGACAAGCAAAAGATCACGAACGGTGCCGTCGTTATCACTGACAACAACACTGCAACAAAGGCAGACACGATCACCACCGTGACGCTGAATAACTTCGGCAACTCCACGATCCAAGGTAACGCTCTGACGACCTTGAACCTGACTGGAGGCGCTGCTGCTGCAACTGCAAGCGGTACTGTTGGTATCAGCCAGAGTGCTGGTCTGACCACCTCTGCTCCTACTACCCTGAGCATCAACATGACCTCCGGTCGTGTTGGCGTGATCACAGACACAAACAACCAGTACACCACCGTTAACGTGGCCTCTGCTGCAGCCTCTACGATTGCTGGCTTGGATTTCACCAACGCCACAACGCTGAACGTATCTGGCGCTGGTCTGACGACCATCTCTGCTCAAACTGATCTGGCTAAAGTTACTGCAATCACCTCCACTGGCGGTGGTCTGAGCTTGGCTGGTGCAATCAGCAATACAGCTACTTTCTCCGGCGGTGATGGCAAAGACTCAGTCGAAGTTACTGCAACAACCAAAACTATTACTACTGGCGCTGGTGACGACACCGTGACCATTACTGCTTCGGCTCTGGGCACCGGCGGTTCTGTTGACGCTGGCGAAGGCACTGATACCCTGTCCATGACTGCAGCTAACGCTGTGACTGCTTCTGCAGCTACAACATTTGAAACCAAGATCTCCGGCTTTGATAAGCTGTCTTTGGGTGCGGTTGCCGCTACCGGCACTGTTGCTCTGGCCAACCTTGATGACCTGAACGACGTGGCAATCGCTGGCGTTGATGCTGGACAAGCATTGACTCTGTCTGGCGCTCAGTCTGGTGTTAATCTGCGCTTTGCTGACGCTACTCAGACCTCTACCATCGTTGCTCTGGCTAACGAAGGTAGCGCTGACGTTGCAAACGTGTTCTTGACCACTGCAGACAACAGCTCCACACTGGCGGCTTTGGATCTGACTGGTTTTGAAACCATCAACATCGCTTCTGCTGACACAGATACAGACACAACAGCCGCAAGCAACGCCCTGACAGCCCTGACTGCTGCTGCTGCCAAGTCGATTGTTGTTACTGGTAACGCTGGTTTTGCTCTGGCAAACGGCTTCACTGGCACAGCTCTGACAAACTTCGATGCATCCGCCGTTACTGCTGGCGCTGTGACCTACACCTCTGGTGTTTTGGCTGCAGCTTCGACAGTTAAGGGTGGTGCTGGTGCTGACACCCTTAACTTGGCTGCTGCTGTTGCTGCTACCGACATTGAAGGTGGCGCAGGTGCTGACATTTTGACTGGCTCTTCGACCAAAGCAAACACCATTAAAGGTGGCGCTGGTAACGACACCATCACTGGTGGCGGTGCAGCCGACATCATTGACGGTGGTGCTGATACTGATACGTTCGTTGCTACTCTGGCAGAACAAGCTGGTGCAAGCACAACTGATGGTGTGGTGATTAACTTGGGTGATACCGAGCTGACGCAATCGGCTGTGTTCACACTGACTGGTAAGTACCTTGCTTCTGTGGCCCCCACTGTGGCCGCTGGTACAGGCACTTATCTGTTCAGCTCTGAATCTACAACCAACGCAAGCGTGGTTGACCAGATCAGCAACATCGAAAACATCACTGGTACCTCTGGAGTTGACTACATCGTCGGTACAGCAGGTAATAACACCATTACCGGCTCTGCTGGTATCGACTATCTGACTGGCGGTGCAGGTGTTGACAGTTTTGTTCTGAATTCTGCTGCGACAGCTAACCGTGATGTCGTCACAGACTTTACTGCTGGTTCAGGTGGGGATAAACTGGTATTTGACATCTCTGACCTTGGCCTGGCAGGTGGTACTGTTTTTGTTGGCGCAACTGGTGCAATTGCTGTTGACAGCTCAGAAGAAATCCTTGTTGTTACAGGTGCAGGTTACGCATCGGTTGATGCCGCTGAAGACGCAATTGCAGCTCGAGTGACGACTGATGGCTTTGATCATGTCGTGGTGTTCTTTAATACCACAACAAATCAGGTCAACGTTTATCATGACGTAGACGCTGGTGTTGATGGTGCAAACGGAACAGCCACTCTGATTGGTGTGATTTCTAACATCACAACATTGGCAGGTCTGCAAGCGTTCGTTGCAGGCAACGTTGACTCTGTCGCCTAATCTCCCTAACGGATACTCCCCTCGCCACGCAAGTGGCAGGGGACTTAGGTGAAAACCTACCTACCCCATCCCTCACAAGGGGGTGGGGTTTTTCATGGGCGAACGGTGTCCGGTGCTGGTGATTTTTATATTCACAATTTTTTGCCGATATTTCGCTAACTATGCTAAAAACATAAAACACGCATAAGCACTCTGCTTTTCTTTGACAAACAAACAACTCAACACCATGGCTGCAATCACCGCTGACGGAAGACAAGAACTGGTCGCTCTCTACCTCACCATGTTTGGTCGAGCGCCAACTACGGTGCAATTGGCAGAAATGGTGGTAGCAAGAGAAAGCGGCAGCACACTGGCCCAGGTGGCAACTACCCTGTCTGCTGAGGCCGACTTTGCAAACATTGCCGCCAAGGATGCTGACTCTTTCGCTACTTACGTGGCTGATGCCCTGTTGGCTACGGATATTCCAGCTTCTGCTAGAGCCTGGGCGATGAACTGGATCGTGACGCAGGTTCAAGGCACGAAGACCAAAGCACAGGTCATTGCCGAAGCCGTGCAGGCAATTCGATCTACGACAAATACCATCTATTCTTCATCAAAGGCGGAGCTCGCTGCTGATGTCACAAGCGCACTGACAACCATCGATAACCCCTCTGACCCACGCCTGGTTGCATTGGCGCAGAGTTACGGGGTGACGCTGGATGCCTTCAAGAGTTTCATCGACGCCAATGTTGTACACCCTGCAGTGTGTTACGCCTATGTCGATCAATTGGGAATAAATTTCTCCACATTACTGGACCTGCTTCAGTACAAAGACGAAACTGGGCTGCGCAAAATGCTGCTGGACTATGGACTGGGTGTGACCAACCTGGGCATCAGAAAGCCTGCCGCCCAAGGCTACAGCAGCAACAGCACCAAGCTGACAGCCGACGCAAACACCCACAGTGCAACTGACGGGAAAGATTCCCTGGACGCATTGGCAGGGGATGATGTGGTCAATGGCTTGGCTGGCAACGACTTGATCTATGGCGGCGAGGGCAATGACACGATCGATGGTGGGCGTGGACGTGATTACCTGGATGGTGGTGCAGGCAACGACATACTGCGTGCAGGCACCAATGTCACGGTCACTCAAGGTTCAGATTGGGATTCGTACAGCATGACCAGTACCGATTGGACCACTTATACCTTTGATGATGTCAACGCAGAGTTTCTTTATGGACGAGCGGGCAATGACAAGCTGTATGGTGGCTATGGCTCTGACTACCTGAATGGTGGTGATGGCGACGATGTGCTGGAGGCCGACTACAACACGCTGCACACCTCCGAAGCCAGTACTGCAGTACTGGCTTCCATGCTCAACGACACACTGTGCGGCGGTGCCGGTGCAGACACGCTCAATGGCGGCAATGGCAATGACATTTACCTGTACCAAGGCTTGCCGGGCACGAATGAAGTGCCTGCAGGCGAGACCATCACCGACACGGGTGGTACAGATACGTTGTGGGCGATGACCAGCACAGATTTCAGCTTGCTGGGCGGTGGCACCAGTACGTTACTCAGCATGGGATTGGACCAGGTGCTGATCAATTCAGGCGAGAGTGCGACATTCACTGCGGCTCAGCTGGCTGGCAGTCCTGTGAGCATCAATGCCAGCGGAACAGTTGCGGCGCATTTGATTGTCAAGGGCAGTACGGCGGGGATTTATGACTTCAGTCAGCTCAAGTTTGGTGCAGTTGGAGGCAACAACGCATTTGACAGTGGGCTGGACACGGTCACACTTGATTTCAGCGCCCAGTCGGCAATAACGGTCACTGGCACCAGTATGAATGACACCATCAAGGTTGGAGCGCAAAGCACAGTTACAGGTGGGTTGGGGGCCGATGTTTTTGTTTTCAACACCGCTGATGTAGACACCACCCTGGGTGCAGTGACCCACACGATCACAGACTTCAGCAAGTCGCAAAGTGACCTTTTCGACGTTGGTTTTAAAGCAGCGGCAAGCGTCGGCAGTTTCGTCAGTCTAAGTGCACTGCTGGCCAAAGCTGACCAGTTACTTGATGGTACTGTGCAAATCGTACTTGGCCAATTTATCAATGATTGCTATGCAGTGACTGATGTGGATGGGGTTGGGTATACGCAGGTCATTAAACTCACGGGCGTCAATCTCGATGACCTTGAATTAATTTTTGGGCTGACTTGAGTCGTTGCTGGTACCTTAAGTGCCGCTCGTGCCTGCACTTACGACAGCTCGCAATCTTTTCCGCATCCGTACGGCCTCCCCTCTTGAATGCGTGACACGCGCAGTGCATCGTTGCGGGCATGGAAGAACTTGAAACCCGCAATCGAATTTCCACATCAGTGGATTTGCCTCAGCCAGGGGCGGCGGTGTTGCTGGTGGGGTGAGTAAGCTGAGCCGGGAGCGGCTGCGGGAGGCGGTGGAGGTGGTTGTGATGGAGTGATTGACGAAAGAACATATGTTCTCATATGATGTTGCCCATACAGCACCCCATCAGGAGAGAAACAATGGCAAGCAGCTACCGTGGGCTTTACGTCATCTACACCAACGGCCAACCGACCGATGTTCAAGTCCAAGACACGGGCGGCAACAGCCTGCCTCTGCCATTGGCCGACTATCTGGCCCGAGAGGTGAAGCCGGATTGGCGCGAATTGCCAAGCCAAGATGATTACCATCAAGCCATATCCGGTCAGTAATCGTTGGCTTGAGGATGACCAAGTCTGAAGCTGTCAGCACGGTCAAGCGCGCAAACACCCGGCTCAAGCCTGTTGGTGATACCTGTTATCGAATTGCCCAACAGCGCGACATCCGCTTACCGCAAAAAGAGCAGAAGCTGATGTTGGCACGGCTGGAGCGGGAATTAACTCCGGAGGATATTGCCGGGTCGGCACTGCGCGACGCCGTGGACATCTTCTGGCGTGAATTATTCGCAGGCGCTGATTCCCGACGGCAGATGGATCTGGCCAACAACGTGTATTCGGCTGTCCGACAGGTGCAATCGGATCGCTGGTCGCGCCTGGAAGGCCAATACGGAAAAGTCAGCCATTACTTCGACCGTTTCGGGCAAATCAAAAAGCGCTACCGCCAGCCCAAGGAAGAGGAGGAGATTGAACTGCCTCCCTTGAAAGGCTGTGCCGTCACCCTGGTAGGCCTGTTGGCCCTTGTGGTGCTGCTGGTCTGGTGGCTGCTGTCATGAGCACGCCCATGGCGGCGCAGCCAGCTGATTGATTGTTTTTTCTTGACGGCAGAACATTCGTTCTCATACAATTCAATAGAACAAATGTTCTTGAATGTGAAATGAACGAACGCGATCCGGAGTATCTGGCCGCCCTGCAGCGCCACTACGCCAAAGCCCATGCCTTTCCCTCCTATGACAAGCTGCTGCCTGTCATGGGCGTGGCGGCACGCTCTGCGGTCAAGACCATCCTCGAGCGCCTGGCCAAGCAAGGCTACCTCGAACGCAACAGCGACGGGGTCTGGATACCCGGCAAGCGCTTCTTCGAGCGACCTTTAGCGGAGTGCGCGGTACAAGCCGGTCTTCCGACCGAGGTGGCGGATGTTGCGACCCAGCCGTTCTATTTGGACGAGTACCTGATCGAGTCCCCGCCGGACACCCTGGTGATCCGGGTGCGGGGCGACTCGATGACGGACGCCCACATCGATGATGGCGATATGGCCATTGTCGATACCCGGCGTGCTGCTGCAGTGGGGGATTTCGTGGTGGCGCGGGTGAACGATCAATTCACGCTCAAGGAACTGGTGATCGAGAGAGGCCAGCGGGCGCTCAAGGCGCACAACCCGGCCTATCCCTTGATCCTGCCAGACGGTGAACTGGACATCGTGGGCGTGGTGGTCGGATTGACCCGCAAGATCGTGCGCTGAGTTCGGTTCTGGAGACAACAACAAGCAAAGGAGCCGAGCATGAGCGTATTCAACCCACCCCATTTCCTGCGTCACATTGGCATGCCGACGCTGCGCGAGTTCACGGAGGCCCATGTTCTCGGCCCGCACTTGACGCTGG
>Ga0172372_10013177_pt1 | contig 10275 bp, 6 predicted proteins | sample LakKiv5m_2_FD_114544 | JGI IMG/M metagenome (GOLD analysis project Ga0172372, IMG submission 114544) | Freshwater microbial communities from Kabuno Bay, South-Kivu, Congo - kab_092012_9.5m | ecosystem: Environmental > Aquatic > Freshwater > Lake | place: Democratic Republic of the Congo... | reverse complement strand
GAGCACCTGAACCGGCTGCACGGTCTCCGCCGCAGGGGCGGCGGTCGGCGCCGAGGCCACCACCGCCACACTGGTCGAGAACCCGGCATTGCGCGCCAGGGCCAGCTCGAGGCGTTGCACATCGCCACGCGAGACATCGACGCTGGTCGTCAGGGGAAAGTAACCCGGAGCCGTCGCGGTCACATCGGCAGTCCCCGCGGGCAGCCGCAGCCGGAACCGGCCCGTCGCATCGGTTGTCTGCGTCGCGCCCCCGACGATGACCTCGGCCCCGGCCAGCGGGGCCTGCGACTCGGCGTCGATGACCATGCCGCTCACGAATCGCTCGGTGGGCATCGCCGCCTGCGCCGGGGGAGGAACCGTCTGGGCGTAGACGGGGACGGCGAGGACCACGAGCGCAAGCACGAAGGCGTCAACGGGGCGGAACAGCGGCGTCATCTGGGGAAACACCAGATAAGACCCTCGGCCCTTCCAGAAAGTTCCCCCGGACACCGGCGGTGCCGTCCACGCGGCGGGCCGGGCGGCGCCGTTTCCGTGGGTGTGTCAGCGCCCGGACTCCCGGAACCAGCCGGCCACGACCAGCAGGGCCATCGTCAGGGCCAGGCCCCCCACCGCCCAGGGATGGCTCGCCACCACCCCGGAAAGGGTCTGGGTCACGTCTTCAAGCACCCGCCCGGTCACCGTCGATGATGCGGAGGACGCCGGGGCCGGGGAGGGAGGTGCAACGGAGGCACCCCGGACCGTGGTCCCGGAGGTGGCAGGTGCCGGCGCTCCCGACGAACTGGTGCCCGGGTCGGGTGCCGACCCGCCCACGGCCGCCGCGATGGCCGCCTGATATGCCTGCAGCAGGGTGGCGGCGTCCGGGCGACCGGCCATGGCCTCAGCGACGAAGGCGGTCAGTTCGGGATTCCGGCAGATGGTGGCCTCGCAGACGGCGCCGTGCGCCGACGCACTTTCGGCAAGGCGGGTGGCCACCTGGGACAGGTCCGCAGCGGTGGCGTTCCACTGTCCCCGCCGAGCCGCCCCGAGCAGGTTGGCCAGCAGCACCTGCTGCGCATGAGGATTGTGGGTGTCGAAGAAGCGGTCCATGCCCAGCTTGAAGCGATCAGCAACGATCACATCCTTCACCTCCTGCCAGTCGGCAGAACTCACCATCTGCGTGGCGGTGGTGTCCCATAAGTCGAGGTGGTCGGTCATGAACATCAGGTTGCGGGCACCGTCATAGCCATGGGCCTGCATCTCGCGAAGCCATCCCTCGTTCAGGTAGCGCGTCCGAAGTTCGACCTGGAGGGCCCGGGCGGCTGACTCCATCCGGGGTTCCGACGGGTCACGCAGATTGCTCACGTAGAGGTCGATGTCCCGACCGGTCACGGCCTTGGCCGCAAGGTTCATGCCCCCGAGGAAACCGGCTGACATGGGATGATCCAGCATCCCGTTCACGCTGCTGCTCCGCGGCAGGGTCGCCGCGTTCGTCCGTCCGAGGTTCGATTCGTAAGCCGCCCGCGCAGGCTCGCCGTAAAAGCCGGCCCCGTAGGCGTGGCTCATCCGGCTGGTGAAGAGTTCGGCCATCCGCGACTCGTCGCCCCGCTGGTCGCCTGACTTGGCGAGGAACTGGATGCTGGGGGAATACGCGCCAGGCGCCGGTGAAAACACGCGGGCCTGCGCCAGCGCGGCGGCACGTTCGGCCGACTCGCCTGCCGCCCTCAGCGTCGCCTCGGCCGCACGCACCCCAGCAGCGACGGGGTTATCGCTCTCCGGGCTGGACGCCGCCAGCCGGATGGCCTCGGCCAGCAGGGCAACCTTGTCCTGAAAGTGGTCGCGATACGTCCCGCTTGTGGTGGCCAGCACGTCAACGCGCGGCCGGCCGAGCTCTGCCCGAGGAATCAGGGACACACCCGTCACCTCGCCCCGGGAGTTGCGGACAGGCCGCGTTCCGAGCAGGTGCAGCATCTGCGCCTCGGTGGCCCCGTGGGTCTTCACGATGTCTGACCACACCACGAAGGCCAGTTGGGTCGGATACGCGCCGTCGTGGCTGTCCCGATACTGCGCGATCAGGGCATTGGCCTGCATGATGCCGATGGCCTCGGCCTCGGGCGTCGGCATCGCCGCCTGGTCGAAGTTGTACAGCGACCGGCCGGGGGGGACCGCGTCGGGATCGCGCATCGGTTCATCCATGGGGCCCGGCTCGATCCAGGCCCCGCCAAGTGCGCGCAGGATTCCGGCGATCTCCTCTGGAGCCGCGCGCAGCCGTCGGGCGTATTCGCGAGCCGGTTCGAGTGCAGCCTCGACGGCCGCTGACGCTGTACCCAGTTCCTCGCGCACTGCCACGCGGGCATCAACGCCGCCGACCACATGGCGCCGGACAATCGCCCGGGCGGTCGTCCCGGGCGACTCGCTGTGGACGGCAACTGCCGCCCTGAAGTCCGGGCCCAGCATGCCCGTCACCATGTCCGCGAGCACGGTCTCGCCGGGAATCTCTCCAAGCACCCGCGTGCCATGCGGGGCCGTCGCACGGTCGAGATCATCCAGGTAACGCTGCGTCTCAGACCGCAACCGTTCGAAATCAGCGGCGTCCGGGTCGAGTCCGAGCGCCCGGGCAATTCCGGTCCGCGCAATCTCGGCGCGGATGGTGCCCTGTGCACCGCGCCGCCAGTCGTCATCGACCTGTGAGGCATACCGCAGCAGCTGCGCGCGCAGCTCACCCGTCTCGGACCGCGTGTCGGATGGCGACACCAGGTTGTACCATCCGATCGTCTGGGCCATGGCCTTCCGCTTGTTGCCGATGCCACCGCCCGACCCGAGACGCTCGGGATGGATGTGGGGCAGCGGCCCGAGCAGCTGCGCGATATGGTCCGATGCCAGCGGCCCCTCGTTCTTGCCGGGCTGGAGCACGATGTTCGTGAACAGGCTGACCCATGCGTCAGCCCTCCAGTCCTGCTGCAGCCACAGGAAGAAGGCCAGATACTGGTGATGCGGCGGAAGGGCGCCGATGGACATCAGCGCCTGACGGCTCTGCAGATACCCCCAGTCGGGATGCGGCGCCACAAGCACGCGTCCGAACTGAATGACGGGAATCACCAGAAACCGCTGGCCGCTGGCGGCCGTGTGCACCATGATCTGTCCGGGCGGGGGGCCCCACATCTCCGTGATGGCATCCTGATTGGCCCGAGGCAGGCGCCTGAACCACTGCAGATAGCGCTGCTCGGGGATCAGCACCACGTCCGACTCGCGCACACGACGGGCCAGCTCGGCCGGTGCCCAGGTGCCGACGTTCGACGCCTCCCGCGACATGCGCCGCACGAGCGCGTCCCGATCGGGCAGGGGCTGCGTCCCCACGTCGTAGCCCTCCCGCTGCATCGCATGCAGCAGCGACACGAGGCTGGCGGGAACGTCGAGAAAATCGTCGGGGTCTCCTCCGACATTCGCCTTGCCCCCGCCCTCGCTCCAATACGTGAACACCACGCGCTTCTCACGGTTCGGCAGGCGGTGCAGCCGCGCCCAGGCGAGCGCACGGTCAATGCGCCACTCGACTTGCGCGGCCATCGGTTCATTGAACGTGCGCCCGTCACGCTCGGGGCCCCGTGCCGAGATGACCAGGGGCTCAATGCGCCCCTCACGCTCGGACTGCACAACCTGCGAGGTCAGCGCCGGATGCAGCCCGGTGGGGCTGGCCAGGTAGTCGGCCAGGCGTCCGGTGTGCCAGTTGAAGGCACCGAGGATGGGCACGCCCAGTGCGCGAGCCCGCGCAATACCCACCTCGCGATCGCGGAGGTGCAGCGCCTCCCCCGAATACAGGAACACATCGATGCCCGGCCGTCCATCCGCGCCGGCCAATGCCCGCGGGAAGTCCGTGTCACTGAGGCCCACCAGCGTCACCGCACGATGGCCCCGCCGTTCGACATCCCGCACCAGGGCATCGACGGCGGCCAGGTTCTTCTGCTGGTAGGTCGCCCGATGCACGAAGATACCCACCGTCAGCCGCTCGCGGGACGGCCGCAGGGCCAGTGCGTCGCGACCCGCCCGACTCGCCTCCCACGACAGGTAGGCCTCAAGGGACGGCAGGAGCTGCGGCAGATCCGGATGGTGGAAGCCGAATGCCGCATAGACGATCGGGGATGGCACCGGCCTCGTCCAGGGGCGGCCCGCCACCCGCACCAGCAGGTACTGCGCGAGGCCCGCGTAGTTGTCCTGCGAGGCATTTTGCCAGTAGCGGGCGATGTCCGGGTGCCCCTCAAGCGGTATCTGGGCTGGCACGGTCATGCCGGGTGTCACGATGACGACGCGAGTGCGGAGGGCGGCCGCCTCCAACTGGAACCGCATCGGCTCCAGCGATGACACGCTGCCGTCCACAAAGACCACATCGAATTGGCCAAGGTCGGTGTCCGGCGTCAGAGGCGTCCCCCCGGGACCGGGTGCGAAGAGCACCGTGGCAATCCCCAGAGGTTCGACCGCCCTCCTGATTTCGACCGGTCCGGTCGACTCGCCCCCGGTGTAAATGAAGGCCAGCCGCGGCCCTGGCTGGGCCGCAGGGCCGGCCAGCGCCAGTGCCAGCAGTCCCAGCGCCACAGCACCCGTCCGTCGCCCCCGCGTCATGGTGCGGCCGGCGCCGGCGGCGCCTCCCCCTCGGGCACGTAGACGACCTGTCCGCTGGGCAGGCGATAGGCGACGCCCAGCCGGGTGCCTGCCCCGGACAGGTTCCGATCCGTCACGCGCTGGACCGAGATCTGAGTGCCCTTCTTAGTGATGATTTCCATCTCGCCCGAGGCCGACTGCTTGACGATCGTGACGTCGCTGCCGGGGTCCAGCAGCGACCCTGCAGAGAACAGGGCGAACAAGGCGATCAGGAGCGCGACAATGAAGGCGACACTCACATCAAACAGATTCGCAATCCCCGCCAGCGGATCGTCGTCAGCCTCGCCCGCCGCGTGGCGGCTGTGCCCCCGGTGATGTCCCACAAAGCGCATCGTGGTCTCCTGTATTCATTGCCCCTGGGGCATCGGGGGGGCACCCTGCCCCTGCATGCGCCGTTCCGCATGGATGCGCAGCAGGTCGCCGTCGACGCGGCTCCATTCTTCGCGGACCGCACTCAGCAGATACGCCACCACGCTGATGGTCAGCCCGATGACGGTGGCAGCAAAGGCGGTCACCATGTTGCTGGCCAGCGCAGGCAGGTTGCCCTCAGCCAGCCCCTGCAGTGCATCGGCCATCGGAATCAGCGTGCCCATGAGGCCAAGCGACGGCCCGACGCGGACGGCGAGGCGCAGCCGGTGGATCTGCCGCCAGCGCCGACGTTCACACGACTGCAGCGTCTCCTCGAGCGCTAGCGCGAATGTGTCGTGATCCGGGGTGGCCGTGATGCCGTCGAGCGCCCTCGCGTCGTGGTCACGCGAGCGGAAGCGGGAGCAGCCGCGGTCCCACGCCTCGCGTGCGGCAGCGCCCAGCGCCAGCAGCACGATGGCCGCCAGGGCCAGCAAGCCGCCGAGCACCGGCCACACGAGCAGGCCGGCGATGGCATGGAAGACATCGCGAAGCGGGTCGACAGCCGACACGTTCAATACCTCACGCGGAGGCCGGCGTACACCATGCGGCCAGGGTTCCGGTAGAACAGGTAGTAGCGGCGGTTGAGCACGTTCTCCGCCGACACGGTGAGCTGCAGCTGCCGCACCAGCGTGACGTTGACGGCGGCGTCCATTTCGAAGAACAGGTCATACGCGCCCGGGACATTCCTGACCGTGTCCGCGTTGGTATCGGTCGCAAAGACGGCCGTCTGGTAGCGGCCCGTCAGGGTCGCCGTCACCCGCGGTGCCACCGCCGTCACGGTCCCCGCTGCCGTGTGGCGGGGCACAAACGGTACGGCCTTGCCGACGGTGAGCGGCGAGGGATCGTTCCGGGTGATGAGCGCACTGGTGAACGTGTAGGTCGGCCGGGCGGTGAGCCATGACAGCGGTCGGGCCGTCGCCGCCAGCTCCACCCCGCGTGTCCGGGCGCGGCCGGCATTCAGCATGCGCTGCGTGAAGCCCGTCGGGTCTGCCGCCAGGTCGAGGGACCGGAAAATGAGATCCGTGATGTGGTTCTCGTAGTACGCCACATCCGTCGACAGGCGGGAATGCCAGTCGTGGCGAAGGCCGACTTCCCCGCTGCGCATCCGCTCGGGGTTCACGTTGGGGTTCCCGAGCAGCAGCGTGCCCGAGCTGAGCCGGAGGTCGCGATACAGATCAAACACCGACGGATTCCTGAAGGCCGTCCCCGCACTGGCGCGCAGCACCGTCCCCGTCCGCAGCGTGAAGAGCGCGGCCACCTTGCCCGTCACCGCCGACGCCCGCCGGTCGGGGAAGCGCACCGTGGACGCGCCGGGGGCAGGCTGACTCTCGCCGGCCGAGGTCTGCCACAGGTCCAGGCGCCCGCCGCCCGTGATCGTGATGCGGCTGTTGAACGCGAGGGTATCCTGAGCGTACAGCGCCCAGGTCGCACCGCGGCCAAACGTGTACGTGTCGCGCACCGACAGCGCGCCTGATCCGAGGTAGCTGGTGGTGGGAAAGACCGAAATCTCGGCGCGATCCACTCGGGCATCGACGCCCACAGACACCGTGTGGCGGCTGGCCACGACCTGCGACCACTGGAGATTCGCGAAGGTCCCCCGGTTGCGCTGGACCGTCTCTGTCCCCGGTCCGCCCGCCCCGGTCGCGCTCGCCCCGGGCGCGCCCGTCCAGTCCCTGGGAGCCATGTTCACGCCGAACTGCAGCCGCCACTGGCCGACCCGATCCGTGGAATGCAGGAGCTGTCCCTGGGCCACCTGAGAAGTGCCACCGCCCACGACACCCAGATAATTGGACGGACTCAGCGTGGCGCGCTTCCAGACCCCGCCATCCTGGAACACGACGGCTCCGGTCTCCAGGACCGTGCCGGCCGCTGTCCGTACGCTGGACTCGTACGGGCCCCACCCGAATTCGTTCTGCTGCCGCAGCCATTGCAGCGATCCGAAGGTCCGCTCCGAGGCCATGTATTCGGCGCGGGCACGCAGACCGAGGCGATCGTAGGTATTCCGGCCACGCATCCCGACGGCGTAGTTCACCGTGCCGGTACGTGTCAGGAATCGCTCTACGCCGGTGACCGGCACGCCTGCCGTCGCCGTCGAGTCGGTGGCCGTACGCAGCACTTCCTGCGATTGGTAGCCATCGGTGCGCAGGCCATCCACCCCCACGGCCAGCCCCAGCCGTGTTCCCAGGCGACCGCCGGCCCTCGCCGAGTAGTTCCAGGTGCCGAATGTGCCACCCTGCACATCCAGTTCCGCCGACCGGCGGGCGATGGGCCGAGTGATGACATTGACCACGCCACCCATGGCGTTGCCTCCATACAGCGCCGAGTAGGGGCCTCGCACGACTTCGATGCGCTCGACCTCGCCCAGCGGCAAGGCCGTCCAGTTCACCGCACCGGTATACGAGTTGTTGATGGGCTGCCCATCGAGCAGGATCAGCACCCGTGACTGCCCGGTCCCGCGGCCGCTGAAGCCCCGCATGCCGATGCCCACCTCGTTGTCCGGCACGCCGCGCTGGCGGTAGGCGTATACGCCTTCGACGGTGGTCAGCGCCTGATCGACCGCGATCACGTCTCGCCGCTCAAGGTCACTGCGCAGCACAACCGTCGACGATGCAGGCGACTGGTTCGTGCCGGTCGCCGAACGCGTGGCCGTGACCTCGACGGTCTCGTCGAGCCGGAACGGATCGGGTGCGGACGTCGCGGGTGCCGGAGCAACCGGATCCAGCGGGGGTTGCGCGGCAGCCGGCGGGGCCGGGGCCGGCGGCGGCTGTGCCGCCGAGAGTCCCTCCATGAACAGGGCAGCCACCAGCGCCCCTGAGACCAGCAGACTACGCATACTCGACTCCCACTCTGCACGAGAACCTGACCCGCAGGCCGGCGTGCAGCATCCGGCCCGGAAACCAACGCGGCAAGCCGCAGCGGCGACCATTCCGATGGTCGTCCGTCGACAGCGGCCCGGACCTTGACATCGGCGGCAGGGGGACGTCGGGGACAGGGACATCCCCGGGGGCAGTACGCCAGACGCGGGGCCAATGCCCGATGCAGCAGTCGATGCAGTCGATCTAGGGGCATCGATGAGTATTCGCGACCGTGACTTGATGACCAGTCGACATCGGCCGATGAACAGACACAGCGCGACCCCCACTGGACGATTGCGCTGGAGCCCCCATCGGTGCACACATTCCGGTCATTCATCGCTCTCAACCAACCGTCTGTCAGCAAGTGTCCGGATAACCTACCGCGCCGGTTTATCGTGGTCAGTCATGATCCGGGTCGTCGTCGTCGGGGCCTATGACACGGTGCGTCCCCTGCTCGACAGGCTGGCCGGCACCGGGCACGCGTTCTCCCTGGTGCCCGCCCTCGATGCGTTGCCCTCCCAGCCGACACCTGGACCATCGATGCTGCTGCCGCTGATTCCGTTGATGCCAAGGTTCGCGCAGGGGCACGCGCAGCCGCAGCCCCTGGCCGTCTGGATCGGGTGGAACCGCACCGACGATCCGGCACTCGCACAGCTCGCCTACCGGGAGGGCGCCCTGTCGGTGCTGCCCGCCGACTGCACGGTCGACACGCTCGCTGTCGCCATCAGGACCGCCCAGTCACTGCTCCGTGGCCATGCCAGACCGGCGCGGCGGCAGGCACGTGGCGAAGGCCGCTTTTCACGCGGCACCTACGTCCACCTCGATGAAGCCGATGTCCTGGTCGTAGAAACCGGCGTCGTCGCGATGACCGTGATGCAGGAGGACGGCAGCGAAGTCCTGATGGCCCTGCACGGCCCGGGCGCCGTGGTCATCGGGCATCCGGCCGATTCCTGCAGCCTCCACGTGCAGGCAATCACCGACGTCAGGGCCATCATTCAGGACTGGATGCACATCTCCACGACGCCTCACTTCACCGACCGCCTGCGCACCCAGCTCCGCCAGATGGAGGCGCGTGCAGCCGTGCAGGCTCGCCCGCACCTCGATGACCGCCTGTTCGGCATGCTCTCGCTGCTCGCGGACACCTTCGGCGTGGCTCACCCGGACGGCATCTGCCTCGACCTGCGGTTGACACACACCCAGCTCGCCTCCGCGATCGGGGCGACGCGCTCGACGGTCACCCGGCTGCTCGGTCGTCTGCGCGACGCCGGCCTGATTACCACTTGTGGCGCGGGCTCCGCCGAACGCATCGTCCTCCGCGCGCCGCCGCCGCACCCGCACCGATGACTGGTGCGATTCGACACCACGCGGATGCCCTCGAACACACCACGGGAGGTCGCGCGGGACCGCATGATGAGGAGATGGCAGTGACCACGCGACGGCAGACACTCGGCCACCTGCTGGTGTGCGTGGGCTGCTGCTGCGGCCAGGTTGCCAAGGGCAAGCCCGAGGTGCCCGCGGACTGGCTCAAGGCAGAGTGGAAGCGCCGCACCTTGCTCAAGCACATCCAGCTGTCCATCAGCGGGTGCCTGGGGCCATGCGACCTCGTCAACGTAGTGGCCATTGCAGGCCCGGCAGGGACTACATACGTCGGCGGACTCACCACCCGCCGACACTTTGAACTCCTCCTGGACTGGGCCATCCAGTCAGCCGCAGGAGGACGCCTGCTGCCGCTGCCTCCCGAGCTCGCCCCCGGTGTCATTGACCGGTTCCGTGCCCCCGTCACTGACGAGCCCGCCGTGGCCGTCTGATTCCTGCCATGCATATCGCCGAAGGTTTTCTCCCCGTGTCCCATGCCGTCGGCTGGACGGTCGCAGCCGTGCCATTCGTCGGCTACGGCCTTCGGCGCATCTCCCGCCTCGTCTCGGCCCAGCCAGCCGCGGCCCTGCGCATCGGGGCAGGCGGTGCCTTCTCGCTGCTGCTGACCTCCCTCAAGCTGCCCTCGGTCGGCGGCAGTTCATCCCACCCGACCGGCTGTGCCCTCGGCGCATATCTCTGCGGCCCGGCCGTCATGGCCGGCCTGGGGCCGATGGTCCTGATGTTTCAGGCGCTGTTTCTGGCACACGGCGGGCTGACCACGCTCGGTGCCAACGCCATGGCCATGAGCGTGGTCGGTCCGTGGTGCAGCTGGGGCACCTGGCAGGGTCTGCGCCGGCTGGGCGTTCCGAGCGCTGCAGCCGCCGGGCTCGGTGCCGTCATCGGCGTGCTGGCCACCTACGCCACAACGGCCGGCCAACTGGCACTGGCGTTTCCCGATCCGCAGGCCGGTATCGGCGGCGCGTTCGTGAAGTTCGGCACGGTGTTCGCCTGGACCCAGCTGCCCCTG
>Ga0172372_10013176_pt1 | contig 10275 bp, 10 predicted proteins | sample LakKiv5m_2_FD_114544 | JGI IMG/M metagenome (GOLD analysis project Ga0172372, IMG submission 114544) | Freshwater microbial communities from Kabuno Bay, South-Kivu, Congo - kab_092012_9.5m | ecosystem: Environmental > Aquatic > Freshwater > Lake | place: Democratic Republic of the Congo... | reverse complement strand
TTCCCATCTGCCCCTACATCGTTCGCGAATCCTTCGATGATTTTCTCGTGACTGGCCACCACTGCGTTGGAGTAACGTAAACAAGTCTTGAGCCCCAAATATCGCATATGGAAATAAATGGTTCGATGGTGTCTTCGAAGATATTCGGCCACCGGATGCGGAATTCGCTTACCAATTAGGCGGCCAACTATGAATTTCACGGTATCGGGTACCACATCGAGGATAAGCAATGGCAAAAAGCAAAATAGCTTCAATAGCGCGCCGACACCAACACGGCCGAGATCATCACGGACTAGGCGCAGATAAACATCAAATAACGCAATCTCCGCAGCATCGAAAACACCACCAAAATGGTTGAAGGATTCAACGCCCCATTTGCGTTCTGCAAACTCGGTCAGAACAATAACAATCTGGCTGTCGGGGTTGGCCTTTCTGAAAGCTACGATGCGGTGATTCTCGACATAGTTCGTAAACTCATCAATGATCAGATTGACAGCGTTCGGATCTAAAGTCGATGAGATCTTGACCGGCATACCCCGATCCCCCATCAACTTGCAGATAATGGCAACATAGTCCGCAATTCCATCGGGCTTGCCGTGATTACCTGTGTACAAATTCAAATACTTGTCTTTTGTCATGTCCGCTTTACACATTGAAAATTCGGCGCCTCATTGGCTGATACCCGGACAATCTGCCATTTATAGATGGCTACCAAGGTGCTGGCATCTTCGATTTCACCCCGTTCGATGAAATCATCTATTTCGTCCTGGCTATAGAAAACCAGTTCCCCGTGTCCTAACTCTGGAGTTACAGCTTTTTCGGCATTCCCCGTCAACACCCCGACAAAGAGGCGGGTGCGGCCCTCGATTACCCCGCCCTCGGGAGCGATAGCGCCGAGATCAATGAACTTGTCCGTCTCCACCGAAAAGCCTGACTCTTCGAGCAGTTCGCGCTCCGCTGCATCTCTCGGGTCCTCACCCGCTTCTGCATGTCCCTTGATCGCCTCCCAGGACCATTTCGCTAACGGATGGCGGTATACCCGAATGAGCCCAACCCTGTCTTCGCGAACAGGCAGCACAGCCACGCCCGCTACCGAATCCGCCAGCAGGCACTTCGGTACAACGCTCAGGTACTGAGGTACTTCATTTCCATTCTTGTCGACGACGTGGTCGGCATAGACAGAGAAAACCGTATTCTCGAAGACTCGTCGCCGCGCGCGAACGGTGATTTCGGCATCACCGGACTGCGCGCACTCAGCCTCTCCCGTTGTATTCATAACGGGAGAGGCATTGGGCGGAAGAATTGTCGGGTGGTAATACACGTACAGTTCAGATCACGTCCAGAGGCAGATCAAACATTGCCATAGCGCGTGTTTTTGATCATGGTGTAGCCCTTGATCAATTCGGCGATGCCACGATCCAGTGAGAACACCGGTTTGAAGCCGGTAGCTTCGATCTTGGCATTGGAAACGACGTAGTTGCGCTGATCTGGATCCTTGCCCACAGACGCCTCGATAAACGCGAAATCGGGACATTGCTTCTGGATATATTCGCAAAGCTCGCGCTTCGATACATTGGCATCAGACAAGCCCACGTTATAGATCTGTCCTTTCATCTTGTCATAGTTGCTCAACGCGTGCTGGAACACGCGCGAGACGTCGCGGACGTGAATGTAGTTGCGCTTGAAGTGGCTTTCGAACAAGACGACAAAACGGTCATTTACCGCACGGTAAGTGAAATCGTTAACCAACAAGTCGATGCGCATGCGCGGAGACATGCCAAATACAGTGGCGAGACGGAAACTAATCGCATTGGGGTGCTGCATCAATTCCTTTTCAATGCCGACTTTCTCGATCGCGTATTGGGAAATCGGGCGCAAAGGGGATTCTTCGGTGCAGAAGTTGTTTTCGTCACCGGTACCGTAGGCGCTATTGGTGGTCGGCATCAGAACGACTTGGTTCTTCGACAGCAATTTGATCATCAAGGTAATTGCATCGTGATTGATCGTGGTTGCGCCGATGGGATCGAGGCTGCACAGTGGCGCACCGACCAGCGCGGCCAGGGGGATGATGACGTCGGCGTTCTTCATCAGCGGCGCCATTGTGCTCTCGGTGCGAATGTCGCCTTTGACGACGCTGAAATTCGGGTGATATGCACAGTGGTTCAGGCTAGTCTGCTTGAACATGAAGTTGTCGAGTACGGTGACCTTGTGGCCGGCAGCCAGCAGATCGGGCACCATGGTGGAACCCAGATAGCCTGCGCCGCCGGTGACTAGAATGTTGTACGACATGTGAGCTCCTTTGTGAACGATTCAGTTGTTGAATATGGCACGCTCGACACATTCGCAAAGCGAGTGCGCCAAGACAATGTGAAGCTCTTGAATGGTGCTGGTCATCTCGCCCGACGCCACGATGCAGTAATCGGACTTTTCCTTTGCTGCGCCACCGTCGTGTCCCGCAAAAACAATGGTTGGAATGGCCATCTGCCGACAGGTATCAAGTGCGTTGAGGATGTTCGTCGATTGCCCCGATGTCGTGATGCCGAGAAATATGTCTTTCTCGGTCATCTTTCCGGCGACCTGGCGTGAGAACACCTGGTCGTAGCCGTAGTCATTGCCGATGGCGGTAAGGATGGAAGTGTCGACGGTAAGCGCTTCGGCCGCCAACGGCGCGCGGTCGCGAGCAAGTTTGCTGACGAACTCTGCCGCCAGGTGTTGGGCATCGGCGGCCGAGCCGCCATTACCTGCAATGTACAAACGCCCGCCACGGCGATAACGGTCAACAACCTCACGGACTGCCTTGTCGAACACGGCAAGTTGATCGTCCTGAAGGAAGAAACGTTGCTTGGCCTCGATTGACGCGATCAGATTCTTCTTCAGGATTTCGGTTGGGATCGGCATGCTGTATCTCGTCAATGGGGCAGAACGTCAGCCGCCCGGAAATAGTCCTGGGGCACGCCGATATCGATAAAGCGCCCGGAGCATTCAAGTCCGTAGAACTTACCGCCTTGGATTACGAAAGTGGGGATCAGATCATCTTCCAGAGACAGTTTTTGGCCGGGGACAAACTTTGTCTTCGCAAGCACGGATGGATTTACCAGATAGACGCCGCCATTCGCCAGACGGTTCGGCTGACCCGTGCCTGACTTGAGTGAAACGATCTCACCATCGACTTTCACGTCCATCCCCATGTAGCGGCCAACTTCATTAGCTCGGAAAAGCGAGAAGGTCCATTCAGATTCATGATCGGTATGGAATTTCAATAGTCCGGCAAGATCAACCTCAAAAAAGGTATCTCCGTTCAACACAAGAAAGGGTTCTCTCAGTGCTTGTGCTGCCAACAACAGCCCGCCTCCCGTGCCCAACGGCTCGTCTTCGATCGCATACGTCAGTGGCGTAGATCGATAGCTCGTACCAAAGTGATCCATGATCACCTCTTTCTTGTACCCCACAGAGACCACGAATCGATCCACCCCTTGGCCTATCCAGTAGTCCATTTGGTGCTCAATGAACGGTCGTCCATCGATAGGCGCCATAGGCTTTGGCAAGTCGGGAACGGCACTTCGAAGTCGAGTGCCCATCCCGCCAGCAAGGATGATGGCTGTTGTCATCCGGTTCCCTTACTCTACTGAGTTGAGGATGGCGCAGATTTCATCGACTTCCTCATTCCGAAGATCAGGAAAGTTGCCGATGTAAAAGCCATAGAAGTGAATGTGCTCCACTTCCGGAAACTGTTTGTGGTAGTTTTCAGGCACGATTCCATTCAGATAGGGCTGGCGAATTTGGTTACCCCCGCCAGCACTACCGCGACGGAACTCGATACCAGACTCACGCATCGTCGCCATGAGTCGTTGCACGAATCCCTCATCGGGCTTTTGCAAAACCAAGTTGAATGCATAGTTGCTCGAGCCTTCGAGCTTGAAGTCAGCCCTATACTTTTTGGGGTCGATTTGCCGCAAGAATCGATGCAAATTTTCGGTCCGGCGGCGTACATTGTCATCCAAACGCTTAAGCTGACTACGGCCCATGATGCCGCCAATTTCAGTGTTACGGGTGTTGTAAGCAGGGAAAGCAAAGATGAAATCCGGGTTTAGCTCCGGATTCGCCTGTTGGTATGCACTGCGGACTGCTACGTCATTTGCTTCGCGCACCATGCCATGCGAGCGCAACATACGCACTTGCTGATATACCTCAGGGTCGTTGGTACAGACCATGCCCCCCTCAATGGTGCTCATATGGTGAGCATAGTAGAAGGAGAAATTAGAAATCCAACCGAAGCTCCCCAGCCTCTGTCCATTGTGAGTTGCACCGTGAGATTCGCAAACGTCTTCTATCAGCGGGATGTTCTTCCGCTTCAGCTCACTTACCAGTTCATCCGTCAGTCCATCAAAGCCTTGGACGTGCGTCAGGAATACAGCGCGAGTTTTGTCTGTGATCTTGGCCAAGACTTGTTTGGCATCCATCGCCAATGATTGCGGATCAATGTCGATGAAAACGGGAGTGAATCCGTTCTGAAGGACCGAGGCGATATCGGAAATCCATGTCAGCGGGGGAACGATTACCTCCCCTCCATCGGGATGGCGAATCTTGAGAATCGCCATTGTCAGCAGGTTCGCGGAGGCTCCCGAGTTTACAAAAACACTATATTTAACGCCAAGCCAAGCCGACCATTCTTCTTCAAAAGCACGAACATTGGCGCCGTGCGTCAGTATGGGATCATCCTGCTTGAGGTGCTCAATAACGGCATCAAGATCCTCACGTAGTATGTTGTTGCGCATTAGGGGGAATTTCATAACTTCTCCAATTAATTTTCGAGGTTGGCTCTTATTTTGATAGTGATGTGGCGAAAGCACGGACACTGTTGAGAACAGCCTGGGGACCAATTCCCACTTTTTCGTGCAGCTCTGTGCGTGTGCCTAGCTCGAAGTGGTAGGCACCCTCAACGCCAACATTTAGCATCTTTGCGTCAAGGTTGCGCCGAGCAATGAATTCGAAGAGCATGGAGTCAAGGCCCCCTCGTCCACGGAAACCTTCTTCTAAGCTAACGATTCCTGCGTAGGGCTTGAGCGTGTCATAGAGCTCATCTGCCGAAAATCGTGCTAGATCAAACAAGTCGACCACACCAACTTGGAGTCCTTCGTCAGCAAGCGCCTCTGCTGCCTTGAGGGCAGTGTGCAACATGTAACCAGTTGCAATAAGACAGGTATTATCACCACGCTTATGAACGTGAAATCCCTTGGATGTATTCGGGGCCTCATTTTCGTAAATAACAGGAAGAACCTGAGCATCGAAACGTAGATATTTGGGACCACAAGTATCCACGCAGGCGTCAAAAAACTTAGCCGCAGTTACATGGTCAGCGGGGGAGAGGACCTGAAAGTTCGGCAGTGCGCGCATCAGAGTTATATCCTCGTAACACTGATGGGTCGGCCCCGAGACAACATAGCTGTAGCCAGCGCCAACGCCGATTAGGTTGACATTCATCGGACGAACTTCAGAAAGCAACGCCAGACTTACTCTAATCTGTTCGTAGCAACGCATGGTAATGAATGGAGCGATGGCGTATGCAAAGACTGTATAGCCCTCCAACGCCAAACCAGCGGACACGTTGATCAGATTTTGTTCGGCAATGCCAACGTTCACGAACCGATCTGGAAAATCTGCGCGAATCTTATCGAGCACTGGCGATCCAAAATCTGCGCAAGTGAAGAATATTTTGTTGTCTTCCGCCATCTCACGCCAAATTCTCTCCAAAAAGGCGTCGCGCATAGCCAGGGGTTTGATACTCATTTGGTTTTCTCCAAAAGGCTGTCAATCAACTCTGGCTTGGGGTTGATGATGTGAGACAGCGGTGCATTCTCCAAACCTGGAACACCATGACCTTTCAGGGTTTTGGCAATGAGAGCCTTAGGCTTGCCATCCAACTTCGTCTTTTGCTGTTGAAGGGCTGCTTGTACAGCAAACACATCATGCCCTTGGACCTCTAGGCAATCCCAGCCAAAAGAGCTTAAGCGCGTACCTAAATCACCATGCGACACAATGTCATCGGTATAGCCAAGCATGCTGATACTGTTGTTATCAACTATCAGATGCAAGTTATCCAGCTTGTACTGTGTCGCGAACATGATCGCCTCCCAGTTCGCTCCTTCATGAAGCTCACCGTCGCCCGCAACAACGAATACGCTTTGGTTGCTCGCCTTTCGCTTGAGACCAAGCGCCATCCCCGTAGCGACACCCAGCCCGTGCCCCAGAGAGCCATTCACTGTCTCATACCCAGGAATGACTGGATCAGGAATACCACCAAGGAAACTACCCGATTCGCAGACATGTTGCAGCTCGTCCATGGGGAAATAGCCGAGATCCGCCAAAATGGGGTACATACAAATGGAACCATGCCCTTTACTGATAATGCAGCGATCACGACTCTCATCGCGAGGGTTGCTCGGATTGAAACGCAAGACCCCGCCGTAATACAAGGCGACAAAAATCTCAATTGAAGATAGCGACGATGCCAACCGCGTCTCAGGGGCTCTGCGGTGAATCGCGAGAGTCTCGCGCCAAACCCAGTCCGCCTTGACTCGCAAGTCCATAGGGCTATTTGTCATGGCTGCACTCCCTTTGTAAGCATGCTATCTAGATACCACTGATAGGTTGATTTTAGTCCGCCTGCAAGGTCCACAGAGGGGCGCCATCCAAACGTAAGCAGTCGACTGCTATCCAGCAGCTTACGTGGAGCACCGTCGGGCTTGCTCGTGTCCCACTCCAGCTTACCTGTATAGCCAACTACGGAGGCGATGTTCTCCGCAAGCTCTCTGATGGAGAAATCTTTTCCAGTGCCCAGATTCAGGGGGAACTGCAACTGTGAAGTATCGCCCCGCAACAGAACCAGACAGGCTTCGGCAATATCGTCGGCATGGATGAACTCACGGCGGGGGTTACCACTTCCCCACAGCGTCACGCTGGACGCTTTTGCTTCCTTTGCCTCGTGAAAACGCCGGATCAAGGCGGACAGAACGTGACCGGACCTCGGGTCAAAGTTGTCATTAGGGCCGAAGGCACTATTCGGAATGACTGGAATAAACCGCTTCTCGCCATATTGTTGGTTGTAAGCAAGGCACATCTGCATGCCTGCAAGCTTGGAAACGGCATATGCCAAACTAGTCGGCTCCGGGTGTCCGGAAAACAGTGCGCTTTCTTGCATTGGCTGGGGGCACTCACGCGGATACATGCAAGAAGATGCAAATAGGATGAGCTTGCGTACCCCCACACGATGGGCTGCCCGAAGCACGTTTAGCTGAATGGCCAAATTCGTGTTCATGAAGTCGGCCGGGTAGGTTTGGTTTTCGACAATGCCGCCAACTCGTCCCGCAGCCAACACGACGAACTCGGGCTTTGCACTATCGAAAAAGCCATCAACAGTCAGGGTATCGGTAAGCTCGAGGTCACGATGGGAGGCAGTGATCACATTAGAAAAACCACTTCGTTCCAATGCCCGCTTCACGGCAGAACCTATTAGTCCGGTATGACCCGCCACATAGATACGTGATGTCTTATCCATACTTAGAGTCCGTTGGGCTGATAAAGCACCACACGACTTCCAGAATCTTCGAAGTCAAACGGCACATGGATAAGTTTATTTAAACGATCACGAATGGCGGCGTGCCGTTCAGGCTTAGCAAAGATCAAAAGGAACCCACCACCTCCGGCTCCCAAAATCTTTCCGCCAATAGCGCCCGCATCCATCGCAGCTTGATAGATGCTGTCAATTTCTGGTGTTGAGACTCGGTCGGAGAGGCTTCGTTTATATTGCCAGCTGACATCAAGCAACTTCCCAAACGAATCGATCGATTCGTTTGTATTCTGGAGGATTGAAAGCGCCTCATCAACCATAGCTCGCATGAGCTTCAGCTCCTTCTCGCGGCTCTTAAGGTTGTCGATCTTGGATTTCGCCACTTCGGAAGCAATCCGAGAAAACCCTGTAAAGCAAAGCATAAGGTGATCACGGAGCTCCTTCTGTCGTTCCCCTAATAGGATAACTGGCGAAACATCGAATGAGTCGTTACGATGAAATTCGATACGATTGAAGCCTCCGAAAGCCGCAGAAACCTGATCCTGCGACCCCACATTCTCACCGATGATATTTTGCTCTACATGAATAGCATCGCAAGCAAGACCCTCTTTGTAGGCCATTTGCCCGTTTAATCCCTGCAAAGCATGCAACAGTCCCACCGTAAATGACGAACTCGAACCCAAGCCCGAACGTGCAGGCAAATCCCCGTCATGGTGGATTTCCAACCCATCAGTCACTTTGGACCAATTTAGAAGAGCCCGGACAGCTGGATGCTGAATCTCGTCGTTGTGTTTAACATTCTCTATGTGGGAATAAACGATGCGATGCTTATGCTCGAAAAATTGAGGCAGTGGACGGCATGTGATGTAGCAATACTTGTTGATTGTTGTAGCTAAAACAGCACCGCCATATTCTCGAAACCATCCCGGGTAATCGGTACCGCCGCCGAAGAAGGAAATTCTAAAAGGTGTACGTGTGATAATCATGAGCTTACTAGTCCCCTAGCAACTTACGCTTGAGCGGGATACTTGACATATCCTCAACGTTCTTCTTTTCTTGAAGCCCGAATCGGCGCTCTACTAGTGCCAAGTATGCTGGGTTTGTAAAGTACTTTTGCCAGGCATCATCTCTAAATCTCAATACCTCAGCAGCACTTAAATACTTTGTTGGGAGTGGCTGGCTTTCGTAAGAGAGAAATGCGTAACCTTCATATGATTCAGGCAAAGCCCAGCCATTTTTCTTAGCGGTATGGTACATGGGACTGCCAGGCAACGCCTGACAAGGGTACATGTTCGCCATTTCCGTATTCAACTCCAACGCAAGATCGAGCGTCTCTTGCATAGTCTCGTGAGTGTCCTCGGGAAAGCCAAAAATGTAGTTACTGATGATATTGATATCAGCATCGCTAATGGTCTTGCAGACATCTCGAATATTGGCTTCTTTGAACGAACCTTTTGAAACCTCTTGACGAACCAACTGGTTTCCAGCCTCAACTCCGAGCGCCAGCCAATTGACACCAGCTCGCTTAAAAAGATCAAGAGCATCACGACGCACAGTATCTACACGCGAATAAGTCCACATATTAAAACCGAAATCTTCAGCTATCGCATTCTCCAATATGGGATTGTAGTATTTGCGATTCAAAAAAAACATTTCGTCACTAATTCGTAATGTTTTCACTCCAAGATCGGCGAGCTTTTTCATTTCTCGCTTCACCCATTCTGGACTCCAAAATCTCATTCCCTTAGAATTGGCCGCACTAATCGCACTAATATTGTCACCATTATCAACGCGATTGACAATATTAATCATACAAAAATCACAGGCAAACGAGCAGCCTAGAGATGTATAAATTGCAGCAAATGGCGTTCGTTTTTCATGGTTGAATTCAGCATGCCAAAAATGTGCGCGATAAAGATCCAACGGCTTTGAATGATAAGGGAGTAAATCCCAAGCATAACCGGGAAGATCCTCGTCCATCCTATCCTGCGGAACAACAGACTGAGGTGGATTAAGAGTAGGAATCAAAAAACCGCCTGGCCCACGTTTTTTATATCCAATACCTTTAATATGTTCTAAATCATCACCTAGATTACTTTTCAAAAGATTATGAAGGGCATAAACGCCCTCGTTTAGGAGGACTATATCGACACAACTAGATGATAACACCTCCATAGGCAGGGCGCTTGTATGAGAACCAACAAAGCATATTTTTGTATTCAGTTGGGAGTTTTTAATGGCTTTAGCAAGAGCTAAAGCTCCAATCATACTGGTTGTCCCTGAATTAGGATTCTGCCCATAAACAACTAAAACGATCAAATTAGGTTTTATAGCCTCAATCCGATTCAAGGACGCATCTATAGTAAGTCTCTCAGCATCACAGTCCAAAATGCCAACCTCAAAACCTTTTGCCCGACAAGACTCCGCAAGCAACAATGCCCACGTAGGAGGCTCAATAGCTGCATAGGTTTTAGCTAAGCCTTGATAAGCTTGCACAGAAGAATCAGGATTTATGAATAAACAACGCATATTGAATAAAAATTGTGAGAGTTGTCGAAATCTAGAATTTATCTAGGGCACTAAGTTTTTAGGAAAGCGCGAATTCATGTACAAATGTTAAAACGTTTTAACGAAGCATGAAACACTTCGTAGGGAGTTTTGAACCCCAGCCGCTTTAGGGGCCGATGATTCAGTCGGTTCTCAATCAT
>Ga0172372_10013175_pt1 | contig 10275 bp, 16 predicted proteins | sample LakKiv5m_2_FD_114544 | JGI IMG/M metagenome (GOLD analysis project Ga0172372, IMG submission 114544) | Freshwater microbial communities from Kabuno Bay, South-Kivu, Congo - kab_092012_9.5m | ecosystem: Environmental > Aquatic > Freshwater > Lake | place: Democratic Republic of the Congo... | reverse complement strand
CTTCTACAATTCATATCAAGGTCTAATAACTTACTCATAGTTTGTTCGTTATATCCAAATGTCCACAACTTCATATTTTCTGTTTCTAAAGCATAAATTATTTGATTCACTTCGTCAGTATTGTTTGTAAAAGATTTAGCAAACTCTAAAAAATTAGTGTTTCTATCAAGTCCTTTATTAAAAGACTCTTCGTCACCTTTCATTACTTTATCTCTTAACCACTTAAACATTAAATTACTTAAAAATAATTTATTTCTTTATTTCTATATCAAAACTTTTGTAATTTTTTCTTGTAAAATCATCTATGAGAGTAAATGCTCTTTTTGCTTTTTGAGATTCAATGTCACCGTTAAATTTTGTTTGAACAGTGCTTATTGGTACACCATTTTTATCTTTAAAAGTAAGAACATAATCAAAGTTTGATATTGTTTTGTCAGTATAATTGTTTATTGAAAATTCAACTTTGAATGACTTTTCTTTCAAGTCATACATTACTTGTTCATTACTTAAATAGATTTTTCTTTGATTAGTTTCTAAAACACCTTTTGGGGTACAAGAAAAAACAAGTAAAAATACTAATAAGTATTTAAACATTAATTTTTAGTAGGTATTACTTTTACCTGATTACCGTAAACTACTGTAACTCTATCACCAACTTTATAATCTCTACCTTCTTTTCCAGAAACTCCTTGAATAACTAAAATAGGTTTTTTAGTTTCATCTAAAACAATTGTGTATTGAAAACCGTTATGTTCGCCTAATTTTACTGGAACAAAATATCCAATGACACCACCAGCAACTGTTCCAGCAACAATAGCAACTTGTCTACCTACTCCGTCACCAACTGTGCTTCCAACAAGTCCACCTATGATTGCTCCAGTTGCCATACCGACATTTGATTTTTCACCTTTAATACTAACTGGTTCAACATCTATCACTACACCTAAATCAACATTTAAAACTCTATTAGCATCTTTTCTTTCAACTCTATTTGAACTTGTTGAACTACAAGAAACAATAAGAACTAAACTAAAAAGAATAAGTATTTTTTTTAACATTCGCCGTACCTTATTTTCCAGTCAACAATTTTTTCTGCCTCACCACTCTTAGGTGGAAAATTTTCCATTAATAGAAAAACTAAAATTTGTTGTAATTGTGATAGTTGACCACAACTGCCTCTTGATATTACTTTTGATGTAAAAACTTGTTTAGGTTTTTCTAAACTTACATCGTAAATATCTAATTCAATGACTCTATCATAAAGAGATTTTGTTGGAACACCGTAAACATAACCTGATGGAATACCAATTGGTGTTCCAGAAGTGTAATTTTCAGGATTTATATTAAAAGATTTATTTCCAACTTTTATTATACGAGGCATTGTTGTTCCTTTATTTGAGAGAAAACCATAATTTAAAATGCCTACATATTTTAGATTCTTATCATCTTCTACTGGGGTAAAACCATTACTTGCTAAATATTTTGTAACACCTTGAATATAATTATTATGAATTAATTGTCCCTCAAAAGATTGTTTGGCGTGTAGAACTAAAATGTTTCCTCTCTCATTACCCTTAAATTCGTGGGTGGCATATCTAGTTCCACTTGTACCAATACTAAGATTACCCCCAGTTGTTGGACAACCAGTCAACAAAACTAATAAAGAAAAGAGTGATAATATTTTTATCATTGTTTAATCTTTTAAATTTAACAAAAACAAGTTTGATTAGGAACGATTATTTCAATCAAATAACGACGGAACGACGTCTACTACTCAAATGATAGTAAAACTCTCTCTAAATCGTTAGTAATCGTTTAGACGACTATGACAAACGGTGGTCTGAAATTAGATTTTATAAAAGTAATTTAAAATAAGTTTATGAGTACTTATCAAATGTATCTTTATTAATAAGTCTACATTTACTTGAATAAGAATAGTTTTCTTCTTCAACAATTTTATTTACTAATTGTTTACTTTCCCAATTCTGTTGTAATTCCCATTGATAACCGTCAAACAACAAATATCCAGTTCTTGATAAATATAATTCTTTAGTAGCATCAATATAACTAAAAGTTATATTGATATTATCAAATCTATTTTTAAAACTATCATATCTGTAAGAAGCAGTTGGGTCTGTTCTAACTTTAATCTTTTTACCGTCTTTTAAAAAATACATATCAAAATCTTGAAAGACTCTTTTAGATTGTGATGAGACTCTTAAATCAATAGAATTTTTAAATTCTAGATACATTAAAATATTTGATAATTTATCATTAAGTTTAAGTGTTGGATGTTTTGATACACGGTCAACTTTAACATTATCACAAAAAATATAAAATTTTTCATACACAGCATTTCTATCCTCTGGAATTGGAATACAACCTGTTATAAAAAATAATAAAATAAAAAAAATATTTTTACTTAACTTCATTAAACTTTTTTACACTTTCCTAAAAAACCCTTACTAAAGAAACCATTATCTTCTAGATATTGAAAATGTTTATCTTGTTTTGAATCTTGACCTGTAGGTGATTTAATAACTCGTTCAATATTGTAAAAATATTCGTCAATATTTTCTTTATCTAAATTATAAATTTTATAAGTAATATCGTTACTTTTACTATCATAAATAAATCTTGTAACTTGTCCGTTTATATTCGTAGGTCTACTTGAAATAAAATTCTTATTTATTTTATCTCCAATAGATATTTCATCAAACAAAATTACCTGCTTCATTATAACTTCAATTTTTTTTTTATTAACACTATCAATGTATACTCTGGGACACATTTCGCATTTATTATAAAATTTATAAGATAGTAAATTGATATTAAAACTTTTTTGAAAACTATTAATATTCTTATAATCTTCACGGGAATAACTACTTAAAAAACTATTTGTAGATTTATTAATATCACACACTAATTGAATGTTTTCATTGGTTCTGAGTTGTGAATACAAAGTATTTTCACTAAAAAAAAATATTGTTAAAATTAAAATTATTCTTTTCATTTACATTACTGCTCTACTAGCACCACAAACTGTACATTGAGTAGTGGTATGATTAGATGACCTGAAAATACCTATAATAATTAATATAATCCATATTGTTAACCAAACACCAAAAGTTATTAGTGTTAAGAAAAAATGAAGAATGTGATTTATTTCTTTGTGAAGATGAATTGTATTTTTTTTACAAAATCTACAACGAAGTTCAACTTTTCTTGTTCCCATAATTCTTAGTATTTAAGACTTGTAAGTTTTATATCTTTAATTCCTATACAAGATGACCCAGCAAATAAACTTTTTCTTTGGATAGTTTCTTTATTTAAAAGTTTTTCATAAAAATTAACTCTTCCTAAATTTTCATTTCTTCTTCCAAACATAGAAATTTCAACAAGAACAGGATTAAAATCTTTTATTGTTCTATTAAACATTGTTAAATTGATTTCACAAATTCCACTAATTTCTGTTGTTTTAAGAAAAACTTGAACTCCTATTTCAGAGTTTCCTTCAACTAATGTAGGATATTTAGATGGAATTCCTCTTGTAGTTTCAAAGCAACCTGACACTAAAAGTACTAATGTTAGAATTAATTTTTTCATTCTATTCCTTTCATTTCTTTGTCAAATTTTGAAATCTCTTTTTCATTGACTATATAATTTTATCGTAGATAGGGAAATGACCCTTACAAAGATTTAAAATCAAATATTTTCCCCACTTAATATCTCTATAAGTTGCTCGTTGTAATGACTCTATCTGACTTTTATTAGTTTTTTTGTATCTATCAAAAGTTTTTACAGTGGTAACCTCTATCTTAGGAATACCTAAAGTAATGAATCGAACCTCATTACAAATATCAAATCCTGTTAATTTCTTTTTAGTTTTTTTTATTTCTTCTTCTCTTGAAAGTTCTAATCTTATTGTATGAAACAATCTTTTTAAAACAAGATCTCTAGCATTCTCAATTACAATGTCTGCTCTGTGTCTTGTGTTTGTTTTTGATCTACCTTTTGAAATTGGTTGTTTAATATTTTTATATAAATTTCTAAAATCATATTGTCTTTCTTTAAAAGAGAAATGTTTAGGTACAGCAATTAGATCATATAAATTAGTATTAACTTTATCTTTTTCTTTAACTATGAATGACTTTGGTTCTTGAAATAAATTTCTATATTCTTTCCAAAAATAATCGTCAAAAAATTTTTTAATTTGAGTTGAAATACCTTTTGTTTGAAACTGAATTAGTTTTATGTCTTTAGGAAATGAATTAACATCGATCTTGGTAAACCAAGAATGTGATCTATCTATTTTAATGGGATATTTTTTACCATTTAACTCAAATATTGTTTTATTATCTTCTAGTTCTTTTGTTATTTTAAGAAAACAAGAAAACCACCTGTAAATGTGAATATCACTAGACATTTGTTGACCGTCATCACCCATTCTTCTTCCTACTAATGATGATTTACCAGTTACAAGAACAGTCTTTTTTACATATTTACCAGTGTAACCCATAATATTTTATAGTTATAATATATTTAAATTTTTTATATTATGTAACAAAAAATTAAGAAGTGAAATATATTAATGTTACAATATCGTAAATGACAAGTAATAATACAATCCAAGATCCAAATTTGATTACTCGTAAATTCTCAATTGCTATGAGAAATAAAAATATGAGTGTCGATGAATTTTACAGTCGTATTAGAGAGAATGCTGAAATCACATTTGAAGCACTTCTAAAAGAACGACTAGGTTTTTACAAGTGTGGTCAACTACTCAACAAAGCAAAATTACAACTCAAACAAGGTTTCAAACAATTACAAAAAAGATTAATCACCGACAAGATTCTCAGTTTAAGACAACAACAGAGATTTATGAAAGTGTCGTCTAGTAAAAGAATTAGTAAATATATAATGAGACTTCCACCGTTCTGGACATTCGCAGAATGGTTAGACAGTTTATCAGATCAACAATTTAAAAAGATTGAAGATAAAATAAATCGTAAAGTAGATAAAAGAGAATTATTACAAATTTTAGATTTACCTAAAAAAAGTAAAAACAAAAGTAATAAAGATACTTCTTTAAGAAATGAGATTGTTTCTATCTTAATAAATGAAACAAAAATAAAAAAAGAAAATGATGAAGATTTAAAGAAATTTATTTCGTCATTAAAGTCGTTAGTTAAAAAATATAGTTTTTTAGAAGTTTATGATAAAGATTATTTAAAACAAACTTATGAATATCTAAGTAATAAAAGTTTACCAAAAGAAGAAAAGGAATATAAATTTACAAAATCTTTTAACTCAAAAAAAATAATTAATATTTAAATTTGTGAAAGTTAGTAAAATTAAAAGACCAAATAAAATTTTAAAATATCTAAACGAACAAAATTCTGTTTTGAGTGAAATTAGAATTGAATTAAAAATTTTAGATTTAAAATATCACAAAAAAATTAAAAGCACTGATAATGTTAAAAGTTTAAAAAAAATTATTAAAGATTTAAAAAAAGAATTAACAAATTTAAGAAAGGTATTTAAAAAACTTCATAAAGTTTCAGTAAAATATAAAATCAAATGGTTTAATACTTATAACCTGTCATTAAAAGCAGGTATTATTAGACGACAGATTTCGATAGTTCATAAACATCTACTAACAATTATTAAACACAATAGAACAGATGAATTAAATGTCACTAAAACTGTTAAGTCTTTAAAGAAAAATTATAGAGCATTTTTATTAATTAATTCACAAGCAAAATCTCTACTTGTTTAAATAAATTTTAGTTTCTTATATCGACTTATTAAGTCAACATCTTCCACTGTATTTGAAATAGAGTAAAAATTTTTTACTCCTTGACCGTGAAATTCAACTTCTGGTGAAAAATAATAGTTTAAATGTTTATGCGTGAATTGAATTACTTTTTTTCTTAGTGTCACTTTAAAGTTATTAGGTAACAATCTACTTAAATTGTATCTTTCTAAAACATATCTAAACTTTAGATTTATTTTACCTTTTTTAATAATTGATTTGTTGTTTTCATCTCTCCACCAATCCCATATGTGATTTTGTAAACGATAACTAAATTGTTTATCTACTCCCATAAAATTAATGTATTTAAACTTTGATAATTTATTTGAGTTTATTTTTTTAAAATCTTCAAAAGAAAATTCAAACTGTGTAATTTTTTCTTTATTTTCAAAATTTTTTATTTCTTCTTGTGTCGGTAATACTAATCTTTCTCTATCAACTTCAATAACATCACTATCAATCTTTCTTTTACTCTTACCTAAAAACGATTTTAAATCAGATATTGGATAGTCAAAATCAATAGGTGTTGATAATTCAAATGTAATAAAAATATTTTTCTTAGGTGAAATATAAAATTGTTTTTTACCTTTAATAAAACAGAACTGTATTTGTTTTGCGGATTTCTCACATAAAAAAATTATATGTTCTAATATAGTGATATCTCTATTTGTTAAATAATGAATCATTTTTTAAATACAAACATTGGTTCAGTTTTAAAATTGTCTTGTTGTGAACCTAATTGATAGTAAAAACGATCTACTAACTTGAAACCTATTGATTGAGAGATTGATACAGTATCTTTTTCAAAAGTATTATAGTCACCAACATCCGCAACATTCAAAATCATAAACTTATTTGGTTTCAAACAATGATAAACATTCTTAATTGTTTTTGTTAAAAAACCATTCTTCCATTTTTCGACTGAATTGAATTTTATGAACGACTGTGTTTTCTCATTACTATACTTTTCAGTGTTGAAATAAGGTGGTGATGTAAAAGCAAAATCAATACTGTTTTTATCAAGTAGTAATTCTTCACTACCTGATTGATGAATTATGTAAGTATTTTTTTTGTTTCCAAATTCTTTTGCTAGTTGTCGATTACCAATTACTGTTTTAGTAGAAGGGTCAGTACCGATGTAATTTATTTTTGCTTTGATACTACCGACTAAACGACCACCCCAACCTGATGACATATCCCAGACAGTATCGTTTTCATCACAAAATATTTTGTAAATCATTGATGCGGTTATTGGTCTAAAATTTGAGACCATTTGAGAGTTTGTAACTCGTCTTAAATAACTTAAAATGTTTTGTTGTGTCTGATAATCATTCTTACATAATTCAGATACAGATTTTTTTGTAAAGAAAACACCAGTTAATACTTTTCTTATTCCATTCTTAAAGTTTTTCTCACCTCTAAAAACTTCCATTGGTGACAACATATTGTTACATTTAACTTCAAATGAGTGAGGAAAATACGACCAAGCAAGTGATAAACCATTCTGATTAAATTTAAAAAGTCGATTATTAAAATCAAAAGATTTTCGATCATCAGATTTTAAAAACTCATTAAACTTTTCTTTTCTAAATTGTTGAGAAGTTGGATAGTAAGGAAAAGATTGTTTCTTCCAATATTGATAAACTTTTTCTACATCTTTCTCTAATGAGATTTTATTTTGAAAGGATTTGATTTTTAAGTTTCCTCTATTTGTAATTAAAGACATTTATCAACTTAAAAATTCATCTAACGAAGAAGTCTTGTATGTTTCAATCGTATCAATCTGAATGGGTTTATTATTAGAAATCATATAATCATAGTAATCTACCTTTTTTAAGTAATTTTCGTAATACGGTAAAGATAATTTACTTTTTTCAAACTCTAACTTTGTTCTAATTAAGTTAATAAATTGTATTCTTTCTTGTTTAGTTTTTCTAACAACAATACCTTGTAGAAACTCTTTTTTTGAAATCATATTTTTATTTAAGTAAGTGTTCTAGTGAAACTTACAAAATTTAAGTAAGTGTTCTAGAGAAGCAGTGCTTTTAAATTGTTTTCGAAGATTTAATTTAGTTTCAATATTTTTTTTTAAATCAAATATCTCGTTATCTTCTGTTGGTGTAATTGGATATTTGGTCTGAAATCTAATACTTTTAATAGTAAAACCATTGTGTAAAAATAAATACTCTTTAGATATTTCGTCAGAAATAAGATCTTCTAATTCTTGTCTGTCTATTTTCTTAAAATAAGAAATTTTATCTTCAAGATGAATTGTTAAATTGTTCGGTAATCGTTTTTCTTTTATTAATAATCGTTCACAAGTTTCACAATCATCATACACTTCCCAATCAATATCTTCACAATTAACTTCTAAAATTACATTCTGTTTCATAGTCATTTATTCTTTTCCTTTTGTTTGTTTGTTTGTTTAAAACAACGAGTCATCTCGAAATCACTTCTAAGTATGACTCGTTGTCTCTTTAAAAAATGACAAGTCAGTCATTTGAAACCTATTTTCATATGATTTATTGAATCATTGTTAGGATAAAAGTCGAACTGACTTGTCTCACAATTACAAATCAAACCTTGGTAGGAAAATTCTTTGTAAAAGTGATATAGTATAAATCGTCTTTTTTACTCAAAACTCAAAAAATATTATCTCTCCTTTTGTTATTTAAATTTATAAATTCTTTAATATTCATCTTGTGATAATTTTTTTTCTAATGGTCGTAGATGTGATTCAACATATAGAAAATTCATTTTACTATTATTTTCTGCGGACAGATCATCCATTTCATTAGTAATGAAATCATATCTAACTAAATGAGCATTATTTGGATCAACAATTATTTCTGCTTCAGATTCAATACAGTCAGAAAATATAATATCTTTCTTTTTTATCTTAAATGTACCGACACATCTTCTTGTGTCTTTATCTAAGTAGTTTTGATTATAAAAATCTTTAAATTTACTTTTGTATTCATAAGATAATTGTTTTTCTATTTTTCTATGAGAAAGATCACCAAACAAAGTTGGTAAAGATTTTCTAATCTCTAAATCTGATCTAAAATGATAACGAGAACCAAATCTGATACCTTGTTGTTTATCTAATGTGTAAGAATAACCTTTTCCCTCCTCCTGTATGTAGTGATCAGGATTGTTGTTTTTTAAAATACCTTTTCTGACAAATTTATCTTTTCTGACTAAGAAACCTCTATAAACTGTTATAAAGTCATCAGAATTATATTGTCTTAAAACATCTCTACAAGAATCTGAATATAATTTACCTTTTGCGAGATGTATTCTGTCTAAAAAACCACCATTGAGTCTGTCGTATCTTGAAAAAACTTCTGACCATTGTTGATAATGTTTTTCATTAAAGTTACTAAACTTCCAAACAATATCGAAAACAATCCAAAACAATTTTGAATTTGTTATGTATGTTTCGTTGTTGAAAAAATACTTAATATAATTTCTATCACTGACACAACCAACAAGATCAAGAGGATCGTTACCAATACCAAAATTTTCTCTTACTATTTCTTTAATATACTCGCAAAAACGGTAACTATCTTCTAATCTAGTACCAGTATTTCTATATTGATTAAACTTAGAAAAACTTTCGTTTAAGTTGTTAAAAAGTTTATTATATTCTCTGAAGAAAGAACCTATTTCATTGTTCTTTTCTATTGAGTATTTTTTTTCTGGAACATAAACATTAGTTATATTTTGGAATTTTCTTACAAGGTGATTAATTGAACCCGCACCTCTAAATGTTTTAGTAGATGACTCCATTAAAACTTTACAACAATCTTCATCTATTAAGTTGTCCTTATTAACCAAAGGAAATCTTTTTCGTTCATTTGTTTCTGGGTCTCTCGCACCTAATGCTAAACCTTTTGCTTTTCTGACAAACAATTTTTCGAGAGAAACAAGTTCGTCAGAAGTAAGTTGAATACCTATTTCCTTAAATTGATTATTAAGAAATGAGATATTTTTATTTTTAATATCATCTGGTGAAAGATTAGTTTCTTCTTTAGTAATTGTTTCTTTGTCAAAGTTATCATTTTCAACTGCTTCATTTAATAGTGCGTCTACAGTTGCGAGAAACTTATCTGCTTCTTCTTTATTAAGAAAAGTTTTATGACTAATTTCAGGATTTGATATGTAGTTAAGTGCTTGTAATTTATCTAGTATGTTCATTTTTACTTTTATCTTTTTGGTTGTTTTCTTTGTTTAATTACCCAATTAAAATTCATTGAATTTTTTAAATTGAGGTCTCTTTCACTTCCTTGAAATGCGGTTGTTGAAAGAAGATGTTTCATTAATAAGAACCACTTTCTGTAGTTCGTATCTTTTAAAGACAGACACGACGGTTGGTCGTTTTCTGTTTTTATATTCATTATTGTTTTCATATTATTAGACTGACACAAATAAAGTTTGAAAAAATCTCAACT
>Ga0172372_10013174_pt1 | contig 10275 bp, 7 predicted proteins | sample LakKiv5m_2_FD_114544 | JGI IMG/M metagenome (GOLD analysis project Ga0172372, IMG submission 114544) | Freshwater microbial communities from Kabuno Bay, South-Kivu, Congo - kab_092012_9.5m | ecosystem: Environmental > Aquatic > Freshwater > Lake | place: Democratic Republic of the Congo... | reverse complement strand
GACGGCAGAGGTTTGTTCGAGGTTCATCTGGTTTACATTTCATTCGTGCACGCGAAGGGGATTGGCAAATCAGACATGCGCCGCCTTTCTTCGCGCCCTTCGCGGCTTCGCGTGAGGCATTCCCTGCCCCGCTCCGTCTTTGGCTCACGCGAAGACGCGAAGCCGCGAAGGGGAAGACCAGTTCACGCGTTCGCGTGTACTGGACCCTCGGGTCCAGGCTCGCGCGAAATCGGCCAAAACCGGCGATTCCCCCGCCTTTCTTCGCGCCCTTCGCGGCTTCGCGTGAGGCATTCCCTGCCCCGCACCGGCTTTGGCTCACGCGAAGCCGCGAAGCCGCGAAGGGGGAGGCAGGCAGCGCATTCGCGGGTGCGCGCGCCCCGGGCCCAGGCTCGCGCGAAAGCATCCCAAACCGGCGACTTCCCCGCCTTCCTTCGCGCCCTTCGCGGCTTCGCGTGAGGCAACTCACGCCCAGAACCGGCCTTGGCTCACGCGAAGGCGGTAGAGGAGAGAGGAGAGCACGGATTGAGAGGTCCGAGGACCAATGACCGTGTCTCCCCTCTCCCTCGTCAAACCGGACATGGAGATTTCCCTCATCCGGCTTTCGTCCGGACCGACTCTTCCGGATCGCTCTCAGAGCAGCTTCACTGCACTTTAGCTTTCCGGCCCAGCTTCTGTCTCAACTCCCGGAGTTTGGGCGGCAGGATCGCTTCCCGGAAGGAAAGCGCCCCGTCCGCTTGGTCTGTCGTGGGAATTTGCATTCCAATCAGCTCCAGAGGTCTCTGACTCGGCTTGATCCCAACCAGGGTCCCTTCACTCCCTGCCGACTTGGAGAGAAAAGCCCTTTCTCTCCGCGCTCCAGCGCCTCTGCGCACGTCATTCGCGGTCATCCAACGGCAGGGTTATGGCTAAGCGAGGATCTCCCGGATCACGTCGCCCTCCACGTTGGTCAACCGCCGCTGCACGCCGTTGTGCTCGAACGTCAGCCGCTCATGGTTCAATCCCAACAGGTGGAGGATCGTGGCGTTGAGATCGTAGAGCGGGCGGATGTCGTGGATGGCCTTCTTCCCGAGTTCATCGGTGACCCCGTGGCTCACGCCGCCGCGGATTCCGGCGCCGGTCATCCAGCAGGTGAACCCATCCGGGTTGTGGTCCCGTCCGACCGCGCCCTTCTGGAAGAACGGCATCCGACCAAACTCGGTGCACCACACGACCAGCGTATCCTCCAGCAACCCGCGTTGGCGCAGGTCGCGGATCAGGGCAGCGGCCGGCTGGTCGAGGATCGACGCGTGCCGCAGGTACTGTTCCTTGAGCTTGCTGTGCCCGTCCCAGTTCAACTCTCCGCCGCTGGCATACGCGCCATTGAACAGCTGCACGAACCGAACCCCCTTCTCGATCAGGCGCCGCGCCAGGATGCAGTTCTTCGCGAAGGCGGCCTTGGTCGGGTTGGCGGTGTCGTCTGCCCCATAACTCCGGAGGATGTGCGCCGGTTCGGTCGAGAGATCACTGATCCCGGGGACGCTCATCTGCATCCGTGCCGCCAACTCGTAGCTGGCGATCCGCGCCGCCAGCTTGCCGTCCCCGGGGTTGGCCTCCAGGTGCCGGTCGTTCATCCGCCGCAACAACGCCCGCGCCGCACGGTCCGCTTCCGTACCGACACCAGTCGCCGCGAGATGCCGAACGGGATCCTGTGCGCTGAAGGTGGTTCCCTGGAACGCCGCGGGCAGGAACCCAGGCCCCCAGTTGTTCGCACCGTTCTGCGGCACACCCCGTGGATCCAGGATGGAGACATACGCCGGCAAGTCCTGGTTCTCGCTGCCCAGCGCATAACTCACCCATGATCCAAGGCTCGGAAAACCATCGAGGACCGAACCGGTCGAAAGGAAATTCTCCGCCGGCCCGTGCGTGTTGCTCTTGCTGGTCAGCGAATGGATGAACGCGATGTCATCCGTCAACTCCGCCAGGTGCGGGATGAGGTCCGAGACCATCTTCCCCGACTGCCCCCGCGGGCGGAATTCGAACTGCGGTCGCGCCAGCTCCCCGGCCGGCCCCTGGAAGGTCACCGCCGGCCCGCCCGGCATTGGCTTTCCATCGTACCGGATCAATTCCGGTTTGTAGTCCCAGGTCTCCAACTGGCTGACCGCGCCGGCGCAGAAGATGACCACCACCCGACGCGCCTTGCCGGCGGTGTGGGGCCGGCGGGGCGCATAGGGATGCGCGGGATCAATCACCGGGGCCTCGGTCGACGCCAGCAAGCCGTCCCTGCCCAACAGGCTCGCCAGCGCCACGCCGCCCAACGACGTGGCCGCATGCCCAAGGAAGCTGCGCCGATCCAGCAAGTGTCGCCGTTGCGCCGCGTAGTGATGCCTCGAATCGCTCATGGGAAACCCCGGAACATCCAACCACCTGCCCCGCTGTTGTCCACCTTGGTTTCCAAGGTTCCCCCGCGTGACGGCATGCGGCCTGCAATCCCCGAAACTGAAGGCCGGGTGCCCTCACCCGGCGCAGCGAAGAAGGAGTTCCTCTCGACCGGGCGAACCTATCCCCCGCCTGCGGCGTAAGGGGACCAGAAAGGATAAGGCGCCAGCCACGGCTCCAGCTTCAGACGAGGAAGCCCAGTGGTGCCCCGCCCGACGACGCGTCGAAGAAACGCGACAGATTCGGAAGGATCACCGGTAGATCCGTCCGGTTCACACCCATCCACAAAGCCATCTCCGCGAAGTACGCGTCCACCGAAGTCGTGGGAATCAGGCGGCCGCGCCCGACGTCCAGCGGGTTGTCGGCGAACAGTTGCGGGTACTGTCCGTAGATCCGGCGTCCCTTCACCGGTCCGCCCACGACGAACGCGTTGCCGCCCCAGGCATGATCCGAGCCACGTCCATTCGACGTGAGCGACCGGCCAAAGTCCGATGCCGAGAACAACACGACGCCATCGGCCACGCCGAGCACTTCCATCGCCTGCTGGAAGGCGGCCACGGCCTCGCTCACCTCACGGAGCATCTCCTGTTGGTTCGCGATCACCTCGTCGTGGTGATCCCATCCGCCGGATTCGACAAAGAACGTCTGGCGGCACACGCCCAGACGGTCGCGGGCGGCGATGGTGCGGGCGACCATCCGCAACTGGGCCGCGAGCCGCGAGTCGGGCCACTGGATCTCCGGCGGAAGCTCGGGCGCGGTTGCCGTGCGGAACAGTTCCGCCGACTCCACGGCGTTCCTGCGCGTCGTCGCGAAGGTCTGCTGGAGAAGGTTCCGATACTGCAGCGCGAGTTGCGAATCGACGGCGGCGCTGTTCGCCCGCACGTCCTCGCGGGTCACCTGATCGAACGGCGTGCCTACCGGTACGTAGTTGCGCAGACCTTCCACGCCGTCGGGTGTGATCGCGTACTCCGCGCCGGTCCTCCCCGCCTGCCAGACATTGCTACCGGCCACCGAGATGTTCATCGACAGGCGCCGGTTGACGTTCAACGAGTGCAGCACGTCCGCCATCCGTCCCGCCCACCCGGTGCCACCGCGGGACTGGGGAAGGCTGGTCTGCCACTGCTCGACCTGATCGCTGTGGGAATAGAGGCCGGCGGGGATCGGCACGCTTCCGTTCTCGACCTGTTCCTTGCGGGCGCCCGGCTGCAGCAAGGTACCCACGTTCGCGATGAAGGCCGCCTTGCCGGAGTTGAACAGCGAGGCCAATCCCGGCATCGACGGATGGAGCCCCAATTCCAGGCCCGGTGAGACAACGGGGTTCAAGGCGAGCAGCGATTCCCGCGGCAGCGCCAGATCCCGGCGCACAAGTGCGTACTCGGCGTGCTCGGCCGTTCCCCGCGGCGGAAGCATGTTGAAGGAATCGTTTCCGCCCGTGAGCAGCAGGCACACGAGCGCGCGGTAACCACCCGGCGTATCCGCCGCCAGCGCCGACGTCGTCGCGAGGCTCACCAGCGTCGACAGCGCCGGCAATGCCGTGATGCCCGCGCAGCTCGCCTGCCCCAGAAACCGACGGCGGTTCAACCCGGCCCGTACGTTGGAAGTGTTCATGAAGATCAAGGTTATCGAATCACGGAGAAATCCGGGGAGTTCACGATCAGGGCGATGCCAAGGCGCACGCGCTCGCGATGCCATTCCCAGGTCGGGAACCGCAACCGTTCCATCCCTTCCCGCAGGATCTGGAACTGTTCGGGCCTGAGCGTTCCACCCGTCAACTGCAGGTCCAGCCGGCGTAGCAGCGGGTCTGGATCCAATGGCTCCCGGTTTGGGTCGGGGTCGTCCAACCCCTCCGGACCTGCCACGAGGGCGACCTCGTGCGACAGCCGCAACCGCGTTGCCCGGGTGGCATCGCCCGTGCCCCAGCGGTTGAGGTCGCTTTGCGTCGGGCTGGCCAACTGGCTGAAATAGTTCGCGGCGCTGATCAGCGACGAGGCGTTCACGATCTGCATCTCCGGCGCCACCAAACCCGCCTCCGACAACGGCCCCGGCGGCGCATACGTCGGCAGGAAGAAGTTGAACACGCTGGGCGATTGGTAGGCCTCCTGGACGTGGTCCATGTAGAAGTTCGACAACGGATGCAGCCCGGAGGTCGATCCCGCATCGAAGGCCCGCGCCACGTTCAACACGCGCAACAATGGCTCCCGCAGGCGACCCGTCCGCGGATCCTCCATCCGGGCGCCATCCCGGGCCTCCGGATCGAGTAGGATCGCGCGCACCACCGCCTTCAGATCGCCACGTACACCGGCTCCGTTGTTGGCGAACGCCGCCGAGACCCGCGCCACGTAGCCGGTGCCCGGATTCGATGTCACCATCCGCTGGATCAGCAGCCGGCCAATGAACGGACCGACATTCGGATGCGCCGCGAGATGATCCACCGCGGCCGTGACATCCGCTTCGCCCGCGCTGCCATCCGGGGTCTCCGTGCGCGCGGGAAGTTGCAGCCCCAGGAACGTCTTCGCCCCGAGATCGTGCCAGGCGTCGAACATCTTCATCGGCGCTGAAAAGTTCCGGGGGAACTGCGTGAACTGCGGGTTCCCCGCCATCCCGTACCCCGTGAAGACCCGAGCCAACTCGGTGATCGTGCGGTTGTCGTAGGTCGGGATCGGCGCACCCGTCGCATCCAGACGGCGGGTGCCATCCGGGTTCAATTCCCACAGCCCGATGCTGAACAACTGCATGATCTCGCGGGCGAAGTTCTCGTCCGGATGGATCCCGGCGACCGGATCGAGTTTCCGGTTCAAGAGGTGCGAAAGGTAGAACCCCATCACCGGATGCCGCGCGACTTCCTGCAGGAGGTCCCGGTAATTGCCGAACGCATTTCGCACGAGGACATCGTGGTAGTCGGTCATGCCCACTGGTTCCGTCGACAGCACTTCTGGCCGATCGCTCACGACGAAGATCTGCGACAACGCAAACGCCACGCGCTGCCGGAGGATGTCCGGCTGGAAGTCCGCCGGTCCCTGGGGCAGCCGTTGGGGCAATCCCAGCATCCGATGCCACCACGCCCCCGACTTCACGTCGGCGTAGAACTCGGTGACGTTGTTCGTGTCCTGCAGCCATTCGGCGATGGGCCGATGCAGGCCCGGTTCGCGGCTGAACTGATCCTGCAACCAGCCTTCAAAACCCAGTTGCATCACCTCCTCGACGTTCTCCGGGATCTCATCCGCATCGAGCGGATCATCCGCGCTGGGGCCGAACGCCGCGTGCAACAGGAATCGCGCCGCCGCCTTGACCGATGGTCCCGCACCCAGCGGTTCGTTCCGCAGGATCAATTGCGCGGTCGACTTCGATCCAACGGTGTAACCCGGCCCGTTCGACAACGTCAGCAACACCGTCTCGTCGGATTCCCCATCCTCGGCATCCGCCTGCGGACGGATCTCCACCCAGACCTCACGCACGCCGGCTGGGATCTGCACTGTGCCAAGGGCATCGGCGGTGAAATCCAAGCCCGGCGTGGCCGTGCCGCTGAACGCGAAGGACACCGTCAACGGCTGGATCCCACCCTTGCGCCGCACGGCAAAGACACCCGGATCCGGCCAGCGCTCCGAGACCTCCGCGTCCACCACGCCCACCGTCACTTCGTTGGGCGCGACCAGCATTGCCTGCACGCGCGCGAGGTCGGCGGCGTCCTGCCATGCGGTGTGGGCCGTCCGGGGATCAAACCCGACCAGCCGCTCCTCCCAGTCGGAGAGTCCGTCCCCGTCGGTGTCAGGATCCGAGATCCGCAACCGGTAGAAGCGGGCATCCGCCTCGATGCTGCCGGCCGGCACCGACAACCGAACGCCATCGCCAATCTCGGTCGCCATGACAATCCAGTCACCCACACCCAGGACACTCCGTTGTTCCAGCCGGTATTCCTTCCCGGCGACGGCCAGCCATTCCAAGCGGACCGACCCGTCCGCCATCCGCACGGCCTCCAACCGAGGCCACGACAACGCGGACAATGGATCCGTGCCCGCCGCGCTTTCTCCGGCATTCGTCACCCCATCGCCATCCGCGTCCGCGGAGGCCGCCAGATTCCGAGCCCCGAAGACGACTTCCCACACGTCGCTCTGGTTGTTCCCGTTCGAGTCGAGCGCCCACGCCGTGCCGCCAGCGGAAACCATCCACGCCACCAAACCCAGCATCCCGCGGCGAACATTGCATCGGACCAGACTCATGCCCCCTCACTACACCCCGTCTTCCCCTGCGAACACCGCCAAACAGCGCGATGCCCCGAAAGGAGAACGCACCCCCACCCCAAAGCGAAAGCGGTTCCCGGCCGTTACTCCCATTGACACCGTCCCGCGTGCGCCGGAGCCTTCGACACGGTCTCAACGGTGGCACCCCATGAACACGTCCTACAAAAGCCCGGAATCCGGCCGGCATCGGTCCTCCGGATTCACGCTGATCGAGCTGCTCGTGGTCATCGCCATCATCGGCATCCTCGCCAGCATGCTCTTGCCCTCGCTGGCCGGGGCCAAATCCCGCGCCCAGGAGACCGTCTGCATCAACAACCTGCGCCAGACCGGCCTCGGGATTGCGATGTACATCCCCGACCATGACCATCGCTACCCGGCCGCCTTTCTCGGGGACCGCGATCCCGTCACCGGCACTTCGCTTGGGTTGAAGGATGTCCGGCCCACGCTCGGGGGACGCACCGCGGGAAGCCAGTTCGCGCAGGCGCAATCGCGGCCGCTGTTCCGCTATGTCCCGAACGCCAACTCCTTCAAGTGTCCGATGGACAAGGGCGGCGTCGTCGATTGCCTGACTCCTGAGGGACCGGCCAGCATGTGGCTCGCGGCCGGATGTTCCTACCGATACAACGCCGGCGGCCTGACCAAGCTCGCTTCCCCCGGGACCCTGCGTCCCGAGACCGATCCGCTGGAAGGCATCGGAGGCAAGGCCGAGTCATGGATCCCGGATCCTTCGGTGTACATCACCGTGCACGAACCCCCGGCCCGGCCATGGGGCTGCGCCGGACAACAACCTGTGTGGGTGCAATGGCACCGTGCCAAAGGACGTTCTTCGTTCCCGGATCCCGCATTGGGCACCGGAGCCTTCGCTTCCGCGACCCTGTTCGGCGATGGCCACGCAGCGGTCCTCAATTTCAACCGATCGCTCAACCAGGACCCATTGCATCCCTACGAGCCCACCAAGGACTGGACCTGGTACCGGGCGGAATAGCCGGACACTGCCCCACGCCTGAACCCAACCCGCCCCCTTCCCGAATGGAATGCTCCGGAGCATTCTCCCCGAACGAACGATGAGCCGCACCGCAGAACTCCAGTTGCCCCTCGACGACCTGCACAAGGTCTACCCAGCGTTGGCGCGCGCGCTGGCCGAGGCCGGTGAGCCCAACCCGCGCATCGCCGAACTCCTCTCCCAGCACGTCCGAATCCAATGCGTCGGATGCCGGCAGGCCGTGACAGGCGAGGAACTCGCCGAACTGGCCCTCACCCACGATCATCCCGAGACACCCGCCACGTCCCCGACGCTCCAACGGCTCCGCCTCGGGTACTGCGCCCGACCGGAATGCAAATCCCGATTCTACCAGGCCGTTGCCGCCTCCGGGATGGTTGCGTGGCCGAACGTTTTTGAGCGGACCCGGCACTTCATCCTGAACCCGCCGGCCGCCGCACCGGAACCGGTGCCGGCCCCCATCGACGCCAAGTCCAATCCCGCCAGTGGCTCCGGGGCAAGCCCCGCACCCGCCCCCGAGGCAGAGGCCCCACCGGAACCCAGACAACTCTCCTTCCGCGAAAAGTGGCGCCGTCTCAAGTTTGCTGCGCTGGGTGTGGTGGCGTTGATCGGCCTGCTCTTCTGGTGGTTCAACTCCGGGGCACGCATCCCCGGACTGGGCCCTGCTCCCCGCCAGTTCGAGGTGATCGCCGGTCCCGAGGCGGGTGCGCCCACCGCGATCGGTACCGGCAAGCCCACGACCAACGCCCCACGCAGCTTCCGCGTGGTCCAGTAACCAACTGACAAGACCACGCCGAGCCCCCATCCTCCGACCATGCTCCGCCGGTTCTCCAGCCTCGTCGCCCTCTGCCTGGGTGCGTACCTCGTGTGCGCCCAGGGCGGACCCGACGACCAATTCATCGTCGCCTACAATCTCATCCAGCAGGCCGAGCAAAGCCGGGACGCGCGCGTCGCGTCCCATCTCTTCGAGCAGGCCCATTCCCAGCTGCTGAAGATCCAGCGCTCGTATCCGAGCTGGAACGAACGCGTCATCAACTACCGCCTCCGCTTCTGTTCGGAGAAATTGGCGACCCTGCGCGAGGCCGCCGCGAAGTCCCCGGCGCCTTCTCCCGCCACCAACACCCCGGCCGGCACCGCCGCTCCCGTGGTCCCGGCACCGGACGCACCCTCCGGTGAGGTCCTGACCCAGTTCAACGAACTCAACGACCGCATCCGTCGACTCGCCACCGAGAAACAGGCCCTGGAAGCCAAGCTCCGTGAAGCCCTCTCGGCCCAACCCGCTCCCATTGATCCGCGCGAACTCCAGGCTGCGGTCGAAAAGATCTCTGCCCTCCAATCCACCAACAAGACCCTGCTGACCAAGTTGGAGTCACAGGAGGCCGACCGCCGGAACCTCGTCGACAAGGTCGTGGCCGAGGAAGCCAACCGGGCCCTTGCCGAGACCCGACGCCAGCTGGACGAACAGAAGGCCGCCGCCGCACGCCTCCAGAAGGAACGCACCGAGGTCGAGCTCAAGCTCCAGAACATCCAGGAGGACATCCTCAAGCCCCTGCGCTTTGAAAACCAGACCCTCAAGACCCAGGTCGTCGACCTGAGATCCGATGTCGACCGGGGTCGTCAGGTTGCCGATCTCTCCGCCCGCCTCACCAAGGTCCAGGTCGACCTCGACGAACTCCGCAAACGCAACGAGTCACTGGCCACCGAGAAGTCCGCACTCGAAAAGCAGGTCGAGGACCTGAAGGCCCGCCAGAGCGAGGAAGGCATCGTCCGCATTGCCAAGCTCGAGACCGAACTCGCCGTGGCCCGTGCCGACGCCCAGCGCTCAGCGCTCGTCGCCGAGGATCTCGTGCTGGCACTGTCCAAGGAGAAGGAAGCCCGCACCGAACTGGAGTCCGAGAACAAGACCCTCGAACAACGCGTCTCGCAGCTCGCCGCGCGTTCCGCTGCCGATGCGGAAGCCCTCAAGACCTTGCAAACGGCGCTCGCCGCCGAGCGTGCCGACCGCACCGAGGCCGAAGCCCAACTCAAGGCCGCCGAGGTCCGCCTCAAGTCGCTCGCCACCCCCGCGGATCCGACCGCGCCTGTGCCGGCCGATGCCGAAGCCCTCGTGGCCGCGGCACGCACCGAGGTTGCCCGCCTTCAGGATTCGCTACGACAATCGAGCCAGCGCGAAGCTGAGCTGCAGACCGCCCTGTCCCAGGAATCCACCTTCCGAGCCCGTCTCCAGCAGGAGAAGTCGGAACTGGAACGTCGTCTGGCCGATGCCACCAACGCACTCAAGAACCGCCCCACGGCCCCGGCCGATCCGACGGCAACGCGCGCGTTGGAGAACCGGCTGGTGAAACTCGAGAGCGAACGCGACGAACTCCAGAAGAAGCTCGCCAGGCTCAGTGAACAGGCAAGGACCCGACTGGTGTCCAGCCGATCCGGCCCCGCCATCACCCCACGCGACCGCGCCGCCGAGTTCCGCCTTGTCAGGCCGTAGGGGAGTTCCGAGATGCCAGGCGTAGCTGACGAGGTCACGAGGCAGTGGTTCAGGCTTCAAACCTCCATCTTCAAACCTCGGGCTTCTATCTCAGCCTCCTCACGTCGTCTGCTACGTCCTGACGGTAGCTGACGAGG
>Ga0172372_10013173_pt1 | contig 10276 bp, 9 predicted proteins | sample LakKiv5m_2_FD_114544 | JGI IMG/M metagenome (GOLD analysis project Ga0172372, IMG submission 114544) | Freshwater microbial communities from Kabuno Bay, South-Kivu, Congo - kab_092012_9.5m | ecosystem: Environmental > Aquatic > Freshwater > Lake | place: Democratic Republic of the Congo... | reverse complement strand
TGAACTCCTGCCCGAGGCGGATCGGCGTCGCGTCCATCAGGTGCGTGCGACCGATCTTCACCACGCGGTCCCACTCCTTCGCCTTCTTCTCGAGACCCTCCGCGAGCCGCTCGAGCGCGGGTACGAGTTTGCGTGATACCAGCAGCGCCCCTGCGATCTGCATACTCGACGGATACGTGTCGTTCGAGCTCTGGCCGTAGTTCACGTGATCGTTCGGGTGCACCGGATCCTTCGAGCCGATCGCCTTGCCGGCGCGCTGGCTCGCGACATTCGCGACCACCTCGTTCACGTTCATGTTGGTCGAGGTGCCCGAGCCCGTCTGGAAGACGTCGATCGGGAAGTGGCGCATGCGCGGGTGCGGCATGCCGAAGGGCGCCGGCTGCGCGAACTCGCTGAGGAGCTGATCGCACGCGGCCACGATCGCGGCGGCCTTGTCCTTCGCCAGCTCACCGAGCTCCGCGTTGGCCTCCGCGCAGCACTTCTTGAGGAGGATGTGCGCCTCGATCTGAGCCTGCGGTACCGGACGGAACGAAACGGGGAAGTTGAGCACCGCCCGCTGCGTGGTCGCGCCGTAGAGGGCGTCGGCGGGCACGAACATCTCCCCCATCGAGTCGGTCTCGCGGCGCAGATCGGCCGCCGCGGCGGACTTCGGGGAAGACTTCCTCGCGGACTTGCTGGCGGACTTCGTGCGAGAGGCAGGGGCGGTCGGCATGGGGTTCCTCATCATCCGGCGGCGCCGGGAATCGTTGCGAAGAGAGGAACTATAACGCGCGCCGAAGATCCTCCCGCCGCGCGGAATCGACGGAATCCCCTCGTCGGCGCGCGCTTCCGGGCGTATCTTTGGCGCACTGCCATGGCCGACATGCGAAAGGGCGAACACCATGCGAACCGGGCGCGCGAGATGCTGCGCCAGGGACGCCTCGCCGACGCCGAGCGCGAGCTGCGCGCGGCGGTCGCAAGCGACCCGACCCGCGGCGACTGGATGCTCAACCTCGGCTGGACGCTCGAGGCGACCGGCAAGCTCGACGAAGCGCTGCAGCTCTACCGGCAGTCGTGTTCGCTGCTTCCGACCGCGCGCGATCCGCGGCTCGCCGAGGGGCTCGTCCTCGCGAAGCTCTCCCGACACGACGAGGCGGCGACCGCCTTCGAGTCGACGCTCAAGGTGGATCCCAAGTGCGAGACCGCGGTGTCGATGCTGATCCGCTCGTTGGCGATGGCCGGCAAGCACGAGGAAGCGGAGACCGCGTACTACCTCGCGCTGCACTCGATCGACCGTCCGGCGACCTCCCACCTCGAGATCGCGCGCAGCCTGCTCGCGCGCGGCGACCTCAAGCGCGCGGAGCACTGCTACCGCCGCGCCGTCGCCGAAGGACCCACGCTCTCCGGCGCCCGCGTCGAACTCGCCCGCGTCCTCGCGCTCGCCGGTCGACTCGACGACACTGCCCCGCTTCTCGCCGAGGAGTTCCGCCGCGGCGGGCTTCCCACGCCGCTCGCCCTCGAGGCGGTGCGCATCCACCTCGCGGCCGGCCGCACGTCGGAAGCGGGACAGATCCTCGATCAACTCGCCCGCACCGAACCCTCGAATCCTCGGCTGCACCTCTTGCTCGCGCGCGCGATGCGCCGGCGCGGCGACCTCGTGCGTGCCGCTCGGCACGCCGACATCGGCTCGAAGCTCGCGAACGACCTTCCCGGCCTTGCCTACGAGGCCGCGCTGATCGGTCTCGCGCGCGGACAGCGCGCAAAGGCGCAGGAAGTCCTCGCGAAGGAGTTCGCGGCGCGTCCGCTCGACCGCCCCGGGATCAGCGTCGATCGCATCGATGCACTCGAACTTGTGCGCGCGTTCCTCGACACGGGGCTCGTCGACGAGGCGGCGCGCACCTTCACCGCGCGCTTCGGCACCAATGTCCGCCGCGATCATTCGCGTGACGCCGAGGTGCTGCGCGTGGGCGCACGCCTCGCGCTCGTCCAAGGCGACCTCCGCGAGGGCCGCGCGCGCACGCGACGCCTCCTCCGACTCGTTCCCGACTCGATCGATGCCCTCCACAATCTCGCGCTGCTTGCGATCCGCCGCGGCGAGCTCGACGTCGCCCGTGGATGGCTCGTGCGCGGCCAGGCGGCGCATCCCGCCGACCCGGGACTGCGCAAGCTGCGCACGCTCTGGTGGTGGAAGCGCACGCTGAAGTCGCTCGGCCTCTGACGGCCCGATCGGCGACGACGCCGAACGCCCTCACAGGAACGGCGCCGGAAGGCGCACGGGACAAAGAGAAACCCGCAGACGGCGTCCGCGGGTTTCGGGCTTTTGAGTGACGTCGACGGTGACGTCGACGGTGACGTCGACGGTGACGTCGACGGTGACGTCGACGGTGAGATCGACTCGACCGGCGCTACCGGGTGATCACATCGTCGCGCTGGTGTACGGCAGCAGCGCCATGAAGCGCGCGCGCTTGATCGCCTGAGCGACCTGCGCCTGCTCCTGCGCGTTGAGGCCGGTGCGCTTGCGCGAGTAGATCTTTCCGTTCGGGGTCATCAGGCGACGGAGATCCTCCACCGAGCGGTAGTCCACGAAGCGGCGTCCGTTGACGCCTTCCTTGAGACGGAACTGGGTGGGGGCGGGGGTCTGGAACTGGCTCATGTCTCGGCTTCTCGTGCTGTCGATCGTGTTGGCGATCGTGTTTCATTCGCCGACGCGGACCCGACCTCGGTCGAGTTCTCGTCGTCGACCCGTCGTGCGACCGATGAAGTTCGGCCACCGAGCGGGTTGTCCTGGATGCCCCTTGCGGGGGTGTGCCCACGACTGTCGTGGGCGACGGATCGCCGAGGATAGCAGAAGCCGCAATCGCGGCCAACCCGCTCCCCCGCGCGATGGGGATGGCGCGACGGATACCGGGCGCTTCTCCCCCATTTGCCGCGAGGTCGGCCGATCTTCCGGCCCCGGTGAAAATCAGGTGCTAGATTCGGAATCGAGGAGTTCGTCCGCAATGCAGTCGCAGCCCCCAACCCCGCTTGAAGCGCTGCGGGGCCATTCCCATGTGGTGGTCTACACCCCGGGGGATGGTGGGCTGTGGTCATCGATCGGTCCGTCGATCGAGGCTGCGGGGATCGAAGTCGAGGTTATTGGACATCCACTCCTCTGCATGGCGGCGCTGTGCTGGCGCGAGTTCAACGGTCGTCGACCGGGCAGCCGCGAGTCGACCGCGTTCGCCGCCGTCGACGTCGACGACATCGACCGGCTCGAACCCATGCTCGCCTCGATCCGCACGAAGCTCCCGCACGTGTCGGTGTGGGTGATCGGTTCGAACTTCACGATCCCCGTGATCGAGGGAAAGCCGCGCGTCGAGACTGCGCCGCACACGGAGCAGCGCCCATCCGCAGCGCGCGCGGAGCTCGAGGCGAAGCAGGCGACGCCTCCGCGCACACCGCCGAAACTGCGCATCTCGCGCACTGGTGCGGTGGAGGGCGCGGGTACCGATCGCGCCGCGACAAACGCCTCGCCTTCGCGCCAGCGGGATCTCGACCACATCGAGTCGATCCTGCGCGGACAGCCCTTGGACGATGCGTCGAAAGATTCCCCGCGCAAGTCTGCCGATCCAATCCATCCAACCGACGATGACGAGGATCCCGCGGAGCCAAGCGCCACCCGGCTCACCAGCGATGAGATCGCCATGCTGATGGGCGACCACGACGATGACACGCCGCCGGGAGCACGGGGCAATCCGCAGGATGGCGGAGGACGCACGCGATGAGCGCGCACGCTTCTCCCCCCGGCACGTCGCGCCGCACGTTGCGCGGAAAGTTGCTCGTCGTCGGATCCTCTCCCTCGGTGGAGCAGTTCGTCGGCGTCGCGCAAGCGTGCGTCGGCGCGGTGGCCCGCGCCCGCGATCTCTACGACGCGATCGCCGATATCTCGCGATCGAGCGACCGCGAGCCGATCGCGGCGGTCGCCATCAGCAGCGATTGCCCCGACTTCGAGCCCGCGATCGTGATCGAGGCGATCCAGACCGTCGATCGTTCGCTGCCAGTCTTCCTTCTCTACCCCCGCGGCGACGAGATGAGCGCGATCGCGATCCGCGAGGGTTACGAGCACGCGATTCCGCTGCCCGCAATCGATGAAGATGTGCACGATGCGCTGGCGCCGGTCGGCCTGACCGCAGACGCACCGCACGCGCAGGCCGCGTGGAACCCGCAGGCCTCGCGGGACGCGCAGGCTTCGCGGGCCTCCGCGCCTGATTCGGTCGAGATCGACATCAGCGCCGAGGATCGGACTCCCACGCTCGTCGACAGCACGGTGCGCCGCGCGCTCGCGAGCGCGCATCCCGAGTCGCCGATGCATGCGTCGGTCGCGCACGGCAGCGCCGGGCATGACGACGCCTCGCACGGATCGCGCCGCGTCGATGGAGTTCGCGCGCAGTCGAGCCGGGACGACCAACCGCGCCGCCGCGAGACGCCGGGCGAACGGCCGGATGGTTCTGCTGGAATCCCCGCCGCGGGAAATCCGGGCGAAACTCCCGTACGCACGCCGCCGACAGGAAGTCCCGCGGGGAATCTCACCGACAACGGCCGTACGGCGCATCCGCCGCGGCCGCACTCGAGCTCGCGCACGCCCGACCATGCCGGGTCGGCGCCACACCATGAGCGCAACGCAGGCGACACGGCCGGAGGAGACATCGCGCTCGTCCGCTGCCTGCGTCGCGGCAAGCCGCTGCGCGAGACCGCGCTCGTCGAACTCCGGCGCGCGGCCGAGCTTCCCGATGCGCGGCTCGTCGCGGTCTCGCGGCCCGGCGAGGAGGAGATCGTCGCGCGCGAACGCGCAGGCCTCACCCAGGTGCCGGTGGTCGGCGAGTCGGGTACGCACGGCATCCTGCTCTCAGCAGCCGCCGACGCCGCGAAGCTGCAGGAGTGGGCGAACTGGCTCGCCGAATGGCTCGACCTCGAGGCGATCCATCTCGACTATCGCCGGCTGTCGACGACCGACCAACTCACCGGCGCGCTCAACCGCCGCGCGTTCGAGCAGCTCGTTCCCGAGATCCTCGCGGAAGCGCGCGAACGCCGCCGCGACGTGAGCCTGATGTACTTCGACATCGACGACTTCAAGCGCTACAACGACAACTTCGGTCACGCGGCCGGCGACGAGGTGCTGCGCGAGTCGATCGACGTCCTCCGAGAGTCGATCCGCACAGGCGACCTCGTCTTCCGCCTCGGTGGCGACGAATTCGTCGTGCTGTTCTGCGATCCGAAACCTCCTCGGCACGGCGGCTCGGGCGTTCCCGAGAGCATCAAGGACATCGCCGAGCGCTGCCGCACCGCGGTGCGCCGCCTCCAAGTGCCGCTGCTCGCCGACTCGGGTCCGGGCCCGGTAACGATTTCCGCCGGTTGTGCGGTGTTCCCGTGGGATGCCAACGACGCGAAGGCGCTCCTTGAACGCGCGGATTCCCGTGCGCTCGAGGCGAAGCAACTCGGAAAGGACCAGATCAACTTCGGACCGGAGCGGTTCCCGGGCGCCGAAGGCGAGTAGGCGGGTGTTCGGCCGCGTCCCGGCCGTGTTCGTCGCAGCCCGATCCAGACCGCATCGGGCAGAGAGGCCTCAACCCGTGTGAACGAGGAGCCGATGGCAGGAACCGATGCCGAACGTCACGGCATCGCCCGCTACCTGCAGTCACGGATATGTCCCGGTCGAACGCGACAACCCCGTCACCGCTCCAGCGCACGCTGATCCTGAGCGACCTCCACCTTGGTCGCCCCGGAGGCGCGCGCAGCGCTCGCTCGTTTGAGGCGCTGGTCGCCGACTACGACCGCGTGATCGTCAACGGCGACGCCGCCGAACTGCATCACGCGCGCTTCCAGCGCGATGCCGAGGTGCAACTCGAGCTCTTCCGCGATCTCTGCCTCACGCGCGGCATCAGGCTCGACCTCATCGCCGGCAACCACGATGCGTTCGTCAGCGATCTTCGCGCGCTGCAACTTGCCGACGGCGCGGTCTACATCACGCACGGCGACGCATTCCACCCGGCGATCGCGCCGTGGTCGCCCTACGCCGCCAGCATGCGTCGCTCGTACGCCGAGGCGATGGCCGCCACCAAGCCCGGCACGCCGGAGGACGAGGCGCGCTTCGCCGCGGCCCGCGAGGCGTCGCTTGCCGAATGGCGCACGATGGGCGAAGGCGCACATGTGTCGACCCTCGCAAATATGGCGATCCGACCGCATCGAGTGCTCGCGGTGCTCGCCTACTGGGCGCGGTTCCCCGCGATCGCAGCCGGATGGGCGGAACGCTTCGCGCCGCGAGCCGGAACGATGATCGTCGGACACAGCCACCGCGCGTTCGTAAAGTCGATCGGCGGGCTGCGCCTCGTCAACACCGGCTCGTTCGGATTCCCGGGTACGCCGCACGCGGTCGTCCTTGAGGGACACACGGTGCGCGTTCACCGCATCGTCGACCACACGCCCCACTATCGCCTCGCGGCCAATCCAATCGCCTCGTGGTCGATTGCGCACCATGCGGGGCGCGCGCGTGCTCAGCCCGTGCGCTCGGCGGCGGACGAGTCCGGTGCGCCGGGCGCCGCAAGCACGCCCGCGATGAACCGCGCGGCCACGCCGAGCGCGGTGCGATCGATGGACGTCGAGTAACCGAGCGATTCGCAGAGTTCGACGAGCGCCTCCGTGGCCACGTTGCCTCGCGCGCCGGGCGCATACGGACAGCCGCCGATCCCCGCCGCCGAGCCGTCGAATCGCCGCACCCCGAGTTCGAGCGCGCGACGCGCGCAGTCCACGGCGCGGCCATGCGTGTCGTGGAGATGCAGCACGATCTCGTCGATCGGACGGACGCGCGCGCATGCGTCGAGGACGTGCGCGATCGTCTCGGGCGTACCCGCGCCGATCGTGTCGCCGAGATCAAGTTCATCGACGCCGATCGCGGCCAGTCGCGCGCACGTGTCGGCGACCGCGGACGGCGCGATCGCTCCGTCGTAGGGGCACGCCACCACGCAACTCACGTAGCCGCGCACCGGGACCCCCGCCTCATGCGCACGCCGCACCACCGGCTCGAAGCGCGCGATCGACTCGGCGACGGTCGCGTTGATGTTCTTGCGGGCGAAGCCCTCGCTCGCCGCCGTGAAGACGCTCACCTTGCGCGCACCGCACGCGAGCGCACGTTCGAGCCCCTTCTCGTTCGGGACGAGCACGGAGAAGAGCGTCGCGGGATGCGCCGCGATCGCGCGCGGAAGCACTTCCTCCGCGTCGGCGAGCTGCGGCACCCACTTCGGGCTCACGAAGCTGGTGGCCTCGATCTCGCGAAACCCCGCCTGCGTGAGAAGCGCGATGAAACGCAGCTTCTCCTCGACCGAGACGATGCGCTTCTCGTTCTGAAGCCCGTCGCGCGGACCGACCTCGCAGATGTCGACGACGCGGCCGCTCACGCGCCCCGCTCCTTCTCCGCCTGCGCGACGCGCTCTTGGCGCTCGGTCTCAAGTTGTGCGCGATGCTCGCGTAGCGCCGCCCGATAGAGCCAGATGCCGACTGCGAACGCGACGACCGTCATGACGACGCCGAGCGCGAGCAGCAGAAACTCGGTCGATCGATAGTCGAGCACGCCCTCCGGCGCCGTCGCGGGAATCACCGTGGGAGATGTCGGCATCGTTGCAAGGAGGAGCGCGAGCATCAGCCGACCTCCCCTGCCGCACGCGCGCGCGAAAGGAAGTCGAGTGCGCACACGGTCGCCGGGGCCTGCTCGCCCTCGGCGTTGACGAGGACGCGTGTCCCCTCGCCGTAGGCCGAGGACGAGAGCATGGCGAACGCGACAGGCGCCGCACCAAGCATCGGCGCGATGCCGCTCGAGGTGACCACGCCTACCTGGTCGCCAAGTGCGGTCGGTGCGCTGGCTGATGCGTCCGGTGATGCTGCCGCTCCACTCGCCCCGAAGACCTGCGCCTCCGCGACCGGCAGGAGATCGGCCTCGATGCGCAGGCCGGTCAGCATCTGCTTCGGTTTCCCGAGGTGCTGCATGCGCGCGACCACTTCCTGGCCGGGATAGCAGCCCTTCGTGAACGAGACGCGCGACGCAAGCACCCCCGTCTCGGCCGGCAGGTTCGTCGGGCCGAAGTCGATGCGGAAGTACGGCGTGCCGGCCTCGATGCGCGCGGTGTTGGTCGCGAACCAGCCTGCGGGCCGCGCGCCGAAGGTGACGAGCGAACGCCACAGATTCGCGGCGTGCGCGATCGGAACCGAGAGCGCGAAGCCGGGCGCCCCAAACTCCTCGACGCGCCAGATCTCGGCGTGTGCATCGCCAAGCGCGGCGCGCCAGCAAGCGGCGGCTGGCGCATCGGTCGCGGCGGCGTCGAGCCCGAGTGCCTTCAGCGCACCCTCGGCCTTCGGACCAGCGAGCATCAGTCGTGCGTGCGTACCGACACGCGAGGTGAAGGCGACGTCCTCCGAGAAGTGCAGCTTCTCGAGCGCGTCGCGCACGGGCGCCACGTCGTGTGCCAGTGTGTCGACGAGCAGCGCATCGGCAAGCCGCACGATCACGAGGTCGGCGTCGATGCGGCCCTTGCGGTTGATCAGGAAGGCGCGTGCGACGCCACCATCGGCGAGCTTCGCAATCTCCTGCGTCACAAGCCGATTGACGAAGTCGATGCGGTCCTTTCCGGTCACGACGAGCGTCGCGCGCTCGGGACAATCGACAAGCGCCACTCCCGAGCGGATCGCGGCGTACTCAAGTTCGACCTCGGCGTACTGCGCCACCACCTCGCAGGTCGGCGCCCCCGCCTCGTCGGCCGGGCCGAAGGGCAGGTACTCGATCGCGACCTCGCGGCGCGCGACCGAAATCCCCTGCGCGGCGCCGCGCGACGCCTGCGCGCGTTCGGCGCGACGCGCGGCGTCCTGCGCTGCAAATGCACGGTGCTCGGTGCGAAGAGGTGTATCAAACAGCATGGCGGCGATCCTATACCATCGCGCCGCATGGGATCCGACGCAATCGGTTCCCGCGTCCTCAGGATCTGAGTCGTAGACCGCGGCCCCGCAGCCGCAAAGAATCAGTACGGAGCGAACCCATGGCCATGGACATCGACCTCTTCCGCCGCCTCTGCGAGACCCCTGGCGTCCCCGGACGCGAGGAGCGCGTGCGCGCGCTGATCGACCGCGAGACAAAGGGCCTCTTCGACGGCCGCGAGACCGATGCGATGGGCTCGTACGTCTGCACGCGCAAGGCGACGCGCAAGTCGAAGTCCGCATCGGTGAAGGGCGGACGGCCTACGCGCGTCATGCTCGCCGCGCACATGGACGAGATCGGGTTCTTCGTGCGGCACGTCGATGACGCGGGCATGATCTGGGTGAACGCGGCCGGCGGCTTCGACACGCGCAATCTCTTTGCGTCGCGCGTCCTCGTGTGCACAAAGAAGGGCGACTTCAAGGGCGTGATGAACCCGGGCGGTAAGCCGATCCACATCTCAAGCGACGCCGAGCGTTCGAAGGTGCCGGGCGTCGAGGAGTTCTTCATCGATCTCGGCCGCGATGCCGACGAGGTGAAGAAGTCAGTCGAGATCGGCGATTTCGTCGTGCTCGACACGCCGTTCCTCGAGACGCCGAAGAAACTCGTGTCGAAGGCGGTCGACAACCGCCTCGCGTGCTTCATCGCGATCGAGTGCTGCCGCCGCCTCGCGAAGAAGAAGGGCGGGCATGCGTGCGAGATCGTCGCGGCGTTCACAACGCAGGAGGAGGTCGGCTTGCGCGGTGCGCAGACCGCCGCCTACGCCGCGAAGGCCGACATCGGCATTGGCCTCGACGTGACGCTCGCGTGCGATACGCCCGGTGTTCCCGACAACCAGCGCGTGACGAAGCAGGGCCTCGGCGCTGGCATCATGGTGCAGGATTCGTCGATGATCTCCGACCACGGGCTCGTCGAGGATTTCTGCGCTGTCGCGCGTCGGCACCGCATTCCGCACCAGAAGTGCATTCTTCCACGAGGCGGCCAGGATGGCGCGGCGATCCAGCGCGCAGGAATCGGCGCGCGTTGCGTGGCGATCGTCACCGGAACGCGCTACATCCACACGACCACCGAGATGGTCGACAAGGATGACCTTGAGCACACGATTGAGCTGCTCACCGAGTGGCTCGCGTCGCTTGATTGATCGACGTCGCGCACACGCCGACAACCGACCTTGCATCCAACGTGCCCGGGATTTCATCCCGCGCACTGCATCGACCGCCGTCAAACGATTGGGTGCCCGGGGATGAAATCCCCGGAACGGATGACGTCAGCCTTCAACGGTCCGACTCCCACGTCACACGT
>Ga0172372_10013170_pt1 | contig 10280 bp, 7 predicted proteins | sample LakKiv5m_2_FD_114544 | JGI IMG/M metagenome (GOLD analysis project Ga0172372, IMG submission 114544) | Freshwater microbial communities from Kabuno Bay, South-Kivu, Congo - kab_092012_9.5m | ecosystem: Environmental > Aquatic > Freshwater > Lake | place: Democratic Republic of the Congo... | reverse complement strand
TTCTTAGCAGCCTTTCTTGCGCCTTTCTTAGCGGCACGCTTCTTGCCACCGGCTTTCTTAGCAGCGGGCTTCTTAGCGGCCTTTCTTGCGCCTTTCTTGGCGGCGCGCTTCTTAGCAGCGGGCTTCTTAGCAGCCTTTCTTGCACCTTTCTTAGCAGCGCGCTTTTTGGCGGCTGGCTTCTTGGCGGCACGCTTCTTAGCGGCGGGCTTCTTAGCCGCAACTTTCTTCTTCGCTGCAGGTTTACGCTTCGCTGCAGGTTTACGCTTTGCGGCGGGCTTCTTCTTTGCTTTCTTCTTTGCTTCTTCAGCCATGGAAAACTCCTTCAAGCTTGAACAAAAAGGGATTCGCACCGGGTGGTCCGAACCATTCATTCGCGCAAGAGGACCATCCCCCAACGCTAATGAATACTGTTTGGCGCAGACCCGGAATGATCCTTTGGTTCATTCCCAGGACAACGCCCCACCCGTTTGATATTCAATCACACGGGTTTCAAAGAAATTCCGCTCCTTCTTCAGATCGACCATTTCGGCCATCCAGGGGAACGGGTTCTCTTCGTTACCAAAAATCTGCTCTAGGCCGATCTGTTGGCAGCGACGATTCGCAATGTAACGAAGGTACGACTTAAACATGGATGCGTTCAGGCCTAAAACGCCCCGAGGCATCGTATCTTCTGCATAGCGGTATTCGAGATCTACCGCCTTTTGGAAAATCACCTTGAGCTCTTCCCGGAACTCTGAAGTCCAGAGATGGGGATTCTCCAGCTTGATGGTATTGATCAGGTCTATCCCAAAATTACAGTGCATGGACTCATCACGCAAGATGTACTGGTACTGCTCGGCAGCCCCGGTCATCTTGTTTTGGCGGCCGAGCGCCAAAATCTGAACGAACCCAACGTAGAAGAAGAGGCCTTCCATGAGGCAGGCAAAAACGATCAGGGATTTTAATAACTGCTGGTCGGCCTCGGGAGATCCTGTCTTAAAGTTAGGGTCCGTCAGGGTGTCAATAAACGGGATCAGGAACTCGTCCTTGTCGCGGATGGACGCGACCTCGTGGTAGGCGTTGAAAATCTCGCCCTCATCAAGACCCAACGACTCAACAATATACTGATAGGCATGGGTATGAATCGCCTCTTCAAAGGCCTGGCGCAGCAAATACTGGCGGCACTCCGGGGCAGTGATATGACGATACGTACCGAGAACAATATTGTTGGCGGCGAGGGAATCGGCCGTCACAAAGAAGCCAAGGTTGCGCTTAATCAAACGACGCTCATCGTCAGTGAGGCCGTTGGGGTCTTTCCAGGTCGCGATATCCCTGGACATGTTGATTTCTTGTGGCATCCAGTGGTTGGCACACCCTGACAGGTACTTCTCCCATGCCCACTTATATTTGAAGGGCACCAACTGGTTGACATCGGTTCCAGCGTTGATAACGCGCTTATCTTCCACCCGAACCCGGCGAGTCATGGACGGCTCTTCGGTCGACATCAGGCCCACAGAGCCAGCGGTTAGACTTGTTGAGGCAATGGTTGTCGCGCTAGGCGCTGAAGACGGCACCGCAGCCACCGCCAAGGGTGGGGTTTTCAAGGCGACGGAATCCATCCCCGAAACTCCGGGTGGAACCTGCGCGACGGTGGTAGAGCTATCTTCCCAGTTCAGCATTTCGACTCTCACTTTACTTTCTCACCCCTTAACAGGGTGCAGATGACGATTAAATTCCAAAAAACATAACCGGCAAATGAAAGCAACGTGAGATTCGGTTGTTGTACACAGCGCGAATAATGCAAGAACATTTTTCACGATGCAATCATTTTTTTAAAAAATTTTTAAATTGAGGAATGCGACAGTGCTGCTGTCGCATTCTTGCCACTCTCTAAGGCTCTAATTTTTTACTGGCAGGCTTCGCACTCCGGATTGTCGATCGAGCAGAATTTCACGTCGCTTCCGGCTGTAACGATTTCCGATGATGCAACTGCAGCCGCCACTGAACCTCCCGCCATTGCGCCACCCTGCACGGGAACCGCGTTCAACTGGCCTGTGCTGATGGTGGATTTCTCAGCATGCGTCGCGCCCATCGTCCGAAGATAGTAGGTTGTCTTCAGACCGCGCAACCAAGCGAGCTTGTAGGTCTCATCGAGCTTTTTGCCGGATGCGCCAGCCATGTAAATGTTGAGCGACTGTGCCTGGTCGATCCACTTCTGGCGGCGCGCCGCACACTCCACCATCCATCGGGTATCCACCTCAAAGGCGGTCGCATAAAGCTGGCGAAGCTCCGCTGGAACGCGATCAATCTTTGCCAGGCTGCCATCAAAATACTTCAAATCCGCCACCATCACCTCGTCCCAGAGACCCAAGCGCTTCAGGTCTTGAACCAGATATTCGTTAACCATCGTGAACTCGCCGGAGAGATTCGATTTGACGTAAAGGTTCTGGTAGGTCGGCTCGATTGAGGCCGAGATGCCCACGATATTCGAAATTGTCGCCGTCGGCGCGATCGCCACGCAGTTGGAATTACGCATCCCGTGCGCCTTAATCCTCGCTCGCAAGGCTTCCCAGTCGAGAGTAGACGACATGTCCACTTCAACATAGCCCCCACGTTCCTGGGCGAGTAGCTTGAGGGTATCAAGCGGCAAGACGCCCTGATCCCAGAGTGAGCCACGAAACGACGAATATGCGCCGCGCTCCTCGGCGAGGTCTGTTGAAGCCCAATACGCGTTGTAACAAACCGCCTCCATCGATCGATCCGCAAACTCCACCGCCTCTTGGCTCGCGTAGGGAACCCGCATGGCATGCAAGGCCTCTTGGAACCCCATGATGCCAAGGCCCACTGGGCGATGACGGATATTGGAATTCCTCGCCTTCGCGACTGCGTAGTAATTGATATCGATCACGTTATCGAGCATCCGCATCGCGGTTCGGATGGTCCTGTGCAGTTTGTCCAAGTCCAGATCAAGCCCAGCCTGGCCAGGCGCCACGGGCTTCAGGTGGTTGACGAGGTTGACGGACCCAAGATTGCAGACGGCAATCTCTGAGTCGTTGGTATTCAGCGTGATTTCCGTGCAGAGATTCGAGGAATGGACTACGCCGACGTGCTGCTGTGGGCTACGGATATTACAGGGGTCTTTGAAGGTAATCCAAGGATGGCCCGTCTCAAACAACATACTCAACATCTTGCGCCATAGAGATAGTGCGGGGAGACGTTTGAAATGCTTAATGTCGCCGCGGTCCGCCTTCGCCTCGTAAGCGGTGTAGGCCTGCTCAAAGGCCCTGCCAAACCTGTCATGAAGGTCGGGGACATCCGAGGGTGAAAATAAGGTCCACTCTCCCGACTCCATCACCCGCTTCATAAATAAGTCGGGTATCCAGTTGGCCGTGTTCATGTCGTGGGTGCGACGCCGATCATCCCCCGTGTTCTTCCTCAGCTCAAGGAATTCCTCAACATCAAGGTGCCAAGACTCAAGATAGGTGCACACGGCACCCTTACGCTTGCCACCCTGATTAACCGCCACCGCAGTGTCATTCACAACTTTTAGAAACGGTACAACCCCTTGGCTCTTTCCGTTCGTACCTTTGATATGGCTGCCCAAAGCCCGAACGGGTGTCCAATCATTGCCGAGGCCGCCGGCATACTTCGCCAAGAGCGCATTTTCCTTGATTGCTTCATAGATCCCATCTAAATCATCCGCAACCGTTGATAGGTAGCACGACGAGAGCTGGGAGTGCGTGGTTCCCGCGTTGAAAAGTGTGGGGGTTGAGCTCATAAAGTCAAAGCTCGAGAGGAGTTGATAAAACTCGATCGCCCGCGCCTCTCGGTTTAACTCGTTCAGCGCCAGGCCCATGGCAACCCGCATGAAAAACGCCTGTGGCATCTCTATTCTGCGCCCCTCACCACTGTAGGTATCGTTACGGTCAATTAAGAAATAGCGGTCATATAGGGTCTGCAGGCCTAGATAGTCGAACTGCAGATCACGCTCGGGATCGAGAGCCTGGGCGAGTTTCTCGAGGTTAAACCGCGAGAGCTCCTCGTTCAGAAGGCCAATCTCGATGCCCTTCTTGATGAATCGAGGAAAGTACTGGCGGTATTGGCTCGCCATTTCGCCCTGCGAGACCTCGGTCTGCATGATTTCCTTGCGAATCGTGTGCAGCAGCAGGCGGGCACTAACTTTTGCATAGGCAGGATCCTTTTCGATAAGGGCGCGGGCCGAGAGAATGCTGGACTTGTAGACCTCTTCGAGTGGGACGCCGTCGTAGATATTCTTTAGGGTGTCGTCCATGACGGCATCGACGCTCACCGCCTCTCCGAGCTGCGCACAGGCGGCCGACACGATGTCGGCTAGCCACTCGATATTGAGCGGCTGTGCGACACCGTCGACAAGAATATGAATCCTTGGTGCCTGTGTCGCTGCGGGATCCGACTTCTGCTTGGCAGCCCGCTCCTGCGCGCGCTCTTGTGCGCGTCGCTCACGATACAAAACATACGCTCGGGCGACCTCGTGCTCACCGGAACGCATTAGGCCGAGTTCGACCTGATCCTGAATGTCCTCAATGTGGAGCGTGCCCCCTGCAGGCAATCGACGCAGGAGCGCCATCACCACTTGCTGGGTGAGGGTCTCTGTGATCTCTCGGACCCGGGCAGAGGCCGCACCCTGATTGCCCTGAACCGCAAGAAAAGCCTTTGTCATGGCGACCTGAATCTTGCCCGGCTCAAAGCCCACCACCGCACCATTACGACGAATGATTTTGATATCTGATACCCCGGCTTGCGCAGAAAGCCCCTCAGGCTGTAACCCCGATTGGCCAACCACTCCCGCTGGATGGGTTGGTTTGGACATGGACTGCGATTCTGCGCCCCACTGCATCATGAACGACCTCCTTTTTTCCCTGTTTTTGCTTTGTTTACACGTTGCATCGGCGGTTCCACAGGGCGAATTTTTAAGGTCAGCCCTACCCGAGGGCTGGTTCGCAAAACCGCCCCCAAAACACTATATCTAGTATTTTTTTGCCTGAAAGGTGCTAATTCTAGTAGGGATCAGAAACCAAGGGCAAGGTCTTTTTTTAGGAGAAACCCGACGATACAGCCCTTCTCGGCCCGGGACCAAGTACGCATCTCAAATAAAACTTTAAAAGCCCAATTGACGCGCGATTCCAATCAAAATCATCCGCGACGGACCGATATTTCGGGCTTACAGAAAACGATGTCAGTCTGAAAAACCCCAGGCTTCACCCATCAAAAGGTCGAGTGATCGAAACACCCTGTGCCAATAAATCGCTCAGAAAATCCTTCCAAGGAAAGAGGGGGCCAGGATCAGTTTTACGACCCGGGGCAATATCGGAATGTCCTGCGATCCAGAGAAGGCTTGGATAAAAATGTTGACAGGCAATACACAGAAGTCTGAGTCGAACCATCTGAGACTCTGTAAACCCATCGGTATCGCAGCCCTCCAGTTCAATCCCAATTGAGAAATCATTGCAGGCCGACTCACCATGAAACTCAGAGACACCGGCATGCCAGGCCCGATCACAGACACTGACAAACTGGGTCGCCTTACCCTCTCGATCAATTAAAAAATGAGCGGATACCCGTAGACCATTGAGCGCGGGGAAACTGGGGTGCGCGTTGTAATTCAGTGTTCCTTGGAATAACTGTTCAATGTACGGGCCGCCGTAGAGCCCAGCAGGAAGGCTAATGCTGTGGACGACGATCAGCTTGGGCTCTTGCTGTGCGGGCCGCTGATCATAGTGCGGGGAGTCTCGTCTCGTGGCTCCTCGAGTCAGCCAGCCTTCAGAGTTAAAGCTTAGCGCGACGCTCACATTCATCGATGGCGTAATTCGAGTTCCCGTCAACCGCCCGCCTCAGACCTTTGGGCCGAGGTGCCGGTGCGTCATACTGCAATAGCCTTGGCCCTCCTTCCATAACGCATCCGTCGCTGGCACACGAGCCCCGCAATGTGCACAGACGATCAACTTAGCCTGATCTGGGTTTGGGTTTGTGGGGGGCGGCTTTCGATAGCCCATCGTCTTTTTGAGTAGCCAAAGCCCCAGACCCACCAACACCATAATGATCAAGATACGTCCGAGCATGACTACTTTCTCCTGGTAAGCGGATCAACCCGCTCGATGCAATACGACCTCAAGTACAAACCGCGACCCCACATAAGCCATCAACAAAGCGATAAAGCCGGCTAGTGTCCAGCGTGCCGCCACCTTACCGCGCCAACCAAACCAACGACGACCCATCAAAAGCGTCAGTGCTAACAACCAGGCCGCGATTGTAAAGACGGTTTTATGATCAACCCGCATCAGGCCGTAGCCAAAATTAACACTCACCATCACGCCCGAAAGGAGGGTCAACGTAATAAGAAGAAACCCGACCAACACCACGCGCATCAGCATCTGGTCTAGCCCCAGCAAGGAGGGTAGCCCCTGCCACCACCCAGGGTGATCGATCGCTATCTTCTTGGTTCGGTGGAGCGATCTCTCCATCGCAATCATTACCAATGCACTGGCGGCCGCCAGTGTAAACGTACTGTAAGCCAACATCGCAAGCAGCATATGGGTACGAAAAGTCGCATCGAGTGCGCTCGTGAGAAGAAACCCTGGAAACCCTAACGGAAGCCCCGCTGACACGGCAGCCACCACAAAAATACCCTGTGTAATGGAGGGCAGGCGCTGAAACCAGGATTCAATCCATAAAAGCAGCACCGCGAGCCATAGCGTCCACGATATCGACGTTGCAAATCCAAAATGAAGCCCATCACGCGAAAACCAATTGGGGAGCAGAGAGGCTCCATGTAGTCCAATGATGATAAGCAAAGCCAATTGCCCTGCTGTCGAGGACAACATCGGCGGTTGCCCCTCACTGGGACGCCGATGGGCCCATGCGAGGCCGAGATATCCAATCGCTGCAAGACCTGCTGCAGCACCGTAGAATGAGAGCTCCATAGTGAGAGCAGTGTAGCGTAGCATGCTTGAAAACCTAACCGAACGCCTGGCCCGGGTTGTCAAAACCATCAAGGGCGAAGCCCGCCTGACCGAATCCAACACGCAGGAAATGCTCCGCGAAGTTCGGCTTGCACTCCTCGATGCCGACGTAGCCCTCCACGTTGTCAAAGAGTTTATTGCAAGGGTCAAAGACAAAGCGCTGGGGCAGGATGTCCAGACAAGCCTGACCCCAGGTCAAGCGCTTGTTTCAGTGGTGAACCAAGAGCTGGTGCATCTCATGGCAGGCGAGGCCAGCGAATCCGCCCGGATGGGACTGAATCTTGCAACTACGCCACCTGCAGTGATCTTAATGGCTGGCCTTCAAGGCGCGGGCAAAACAACGACCGTGGGGAAACTCGCCAAATGGCTAGGTGAGACCCAGAGGAAAAAGGTGCTGACCGTCTCCTGCGACGTCTACAGACCTGCGGCTATCGAGCAGTTACGTCTCGTCAGCGCCCAGGCCGGGGCAGATTTTTTTCCCTCCTCGCAAGGGACGCCACCTGTCGATATTGCCCGCCAGGCGGTGGAATTCGCGAGGCGACATTTCCACGATGTACTCCTCGTGGATACGGCCGGACGGCTTGCGATCGACGAGGAGATGATGCGGGAAATCGCGCTGCTCCATCAGGTACTCCAGCCAATTGAAACGCTATTTACAGTTGATGCAATGCAGGGCCAGGATGCGGTGAGAACCGCATCCGCTTTTAAAGAAACCATCGCGCTGACCGGAATCGTTTTGACGAAGGTGGATGGTGACTCCCGGGGGGGTGCAGTGCTCTCGGTAAGGGCCGTAACAGGCTGCCCAATTAAGTTTGTGGGCACCGCCGAAAAGATTGATGGCCTTGAAGCCTTTGACGCGGAGCGCATGGCCAACCGAATTCTGGGCATGGGCGACATACTCGCCATTGTTGAGCAGGCTCAGAAATCCGTCGACTTGAAATCCGCTCAGCAGATGGCGGACAAATTTAAATCAGGCGCCCGGTTTGATTTAAATGACTTCAAGATGCAGATCGGGCAGATGCGAAACATGGGTGGGCTCTCATCATTGGTCGACAAGCTCCCCGCACAGATGCAACAGGCGGCTAAAGGAGCCGACCTATCACAAGCGGAAAAATCCATTCCGCGCATGGAGGGCATCATCAACGCGATGACCCCGAAGGAGCGTGCTCAGCCCGAAGTGCTCAAGGCGAGCCGAAAAAGACGGATTGCTGCCGGTGCCGGAGTCTCGGTGCAGGAGGTTAACCGGATGCTCAATCAGTTTGAACAGATGCAAGACATGATGAAGAAGATGCAAAAAGGCGGGCTCGCAAAAATGATGCGTACCATGGGCGCCTTAAAGGGAATGGGCGGGGGGTTTGGCGGCTTAGGTCGCCGCGGTTAATATCGCCTTGACCGCTGCGCCGACCTCGCCACGATCACAGACTGAACTCACCATACCCGTGCGCTGAAGTAACTCAAGCTTTCCATCTTTTAATGACCGTTCCCCCACAGTAATACGAATCGGCACACCGATTAGCTCCCAGTCAGCAAACATCGCCCCTGGTCGCTCGTCACGATCATCAAGGGCAACATCAACTCCCTCTGCCAGAAGCGTCTGATAGATGGCCTCACTCTCGGCCCTGACCAGCTCTGATTTGGCAGCGCCGACCGGACAAATCACGACCTCGAACGGCGCGATCGCACCGGGCCAGGCAATGCCCCGGTCATCATGATTTTGCTCAATTGCCGCACCAACAATTCGCGTCACACCAATGCCGTAGCAGCCCATCTCCATCAGGGCGGGCTTACCCGTCTCATCAAGATAAGTCGCCTTCATCGCCTCTGAGTACTTTGTCCCCAGATAAAAAATGTGGCCAACTTCAATACCACGTTGAATCGCGAGCGCGCCCCTACCGTCGGGTGAGGGATCCCCCTCGGCCACATTTCTAATATCGGCCACACCGGCGGGCTCCGGCAGATCGCGCCCCCAGTTCACCCCGCGGAGATGGTGGTCCCATTGATTGGCGCCCGTTACAAAATCGCTCATCTGAGCAACTGTTCGATCCGCGATTACGGTCACCTGCCCCCGTAGATTTAAGGGGCCGAGGTAGCCGGGTTTGCAGCCAAAGTGGCGCTCAATCTCTTCAGTCGTTGCAAAGCGAAAGCCTTGATTGAGGCCTTCGATTTTCCCAACCTTTACTTCGTTTAAATCATGATCGCCCCGAAGCAGTAGTAGCCAAAGCTGACTTACATCCGTTCCATCTTGCTCAGTTCTACTCTGCGTTGCGAGAACAATCGATTTAACAGTTCGGCTCAGGGGCACCCCGATCAGGGCCGCCACCTCGGCACATGTCGACCTCCCAGGGGTTGCCACAGACTGCATGGGCTCCTTGGGAGGGGCACGCTCCGATCCCAAGGCAACGGCCTCAGCCAGCTCGATATTGGCTGCAAAATCTGAATTGGGGCAATAAACGATTGCGTCCTCGCCGGTCTCCGCAATGACTTGGAATTCGTGAGACCGGGAGCCGCCGATCGCACCCGTATCTGCCGCAACGGCACGATAACGCAAGCCCAGGCGATTAAAAATCTGACGATAACAAGCAAACATCGCATCATAGCTTCGCTCTGCGCCGGCCACATCTCGATCAAAAGAATAGGCGTCTTTCATCGTGAATTCACGCCCGCGCATGACACCAAAACGCGGTCGACGCTCATCACGAAATTTCGTTTGGATATGGTAGAAATTCTTCGGTAGCTGGCGCCAACTCTTCAACTCTTGTCTGGCAATATCGGTGATCACTTCCTCGGAAGTCGGCTGGATTGCAAACTCCCGGCCGTGTCGGTCCTTCACTCTCAGCAACTCAGGGCCCATCTTTTCCCATCGGCCGGTCTCCTGCCATAGCTCGGCCGGCTGCACCAGAGGCATCAAGAGCTCAATCGCCCCCGCCCGGTTCATTTCCTCTCGGATAATGTTCTCAACCTTGCGAATCACCCGTAGCCCGAGGGGCATGTAGCTGTAGATACCTGCACCAAGCCGACGAATCATCGACGCGCGTAGCATCAGCTTGTGACTCACAACCTCGGCGTCTGACGGGTCTTCTTTGAGGGTCTGAAAATGAAACTGGGAGATGCGCATGAACGCCTTTATGTTAATCGACTCTTATAATCAGAGTAATTCTATGATTAAACCATCGAAAAAAAGACGAGTCCTACCCTCATGCTAGACGAGCACGGCTACCGACCCAATGTCGGTATCATTTTGATGAACGATCGTCGTCAGGTCTTTTGGGGCAAGCGCGTGCGTGAGCACGCCTGGCAATTCCC
>Ga0172372_10013169_pt1 | contig 10280 bp, 8 predicted proteins | sample LakKiv5m_2_FD_114544 | JGI IMG/M metagenome (GOLD analysis project Ga0172372, IMG submission 114544) | Freshwater microbial communities from Kabuno Bay, South-Kivu, Congo - kab_092012_9.5m | ecosystem: Environmental > Aquatic > Freshwater > Lake | place: Democratic Republic of the Congo... | reverse complement strand
CGTTCGGGTCGATCGCAGCCGGCGTGCCCGCGTTCGTGAGCCGGACGGTCCGCGGAGGTAGGCCCTGCAGTGCCACGGCCCGTCCACCGACATGAAAACTGCCGAAGGCAGCAAGGGACAGGCCGCGCGTGCTGGTCGGCGGCCAGCGTCGCTGACTCATCGGCGCTCCTGCCGGCCGAGCAAACGCATCGGTCTCGGCCATCGGATCCTGTACGTCGGTCAATCCACGCTCGCCCCGGACGCCTTGACCACCTCGCCCCAGCGCGTGGTTTCGCTCGCCAACAGCGCGCGTGCCGTGGCGGCATCGGCAAAGCGCGCCTGCGCCCCACGGCGGTTCATTTCCGCGCCGAATCCCGGATCGGTGGCGATGGCGCGAAGTGCCTGCTCGATGCCGGCGGTCGCGGCGGACGGGGTGGCCGCAGGCGCGAACAGACCCATCCAGAACTCGACCTCGTAGCCGGTGACCGTGTCCCCGATCAAGGGCACGGCCGGCAGGGCTTGTGACCGCTGTACGTTGGTCAATCCGAGCACCTTGACACGATCCGCGGCCAACAAGGGCTGCGCCTCGAGGATCGAGGACCAGTACAGGTCGATACGCCCACCGATGAGGTCGGTCAAAGCCGCCTGGCTGCCACGGTAGGGAATGTGGACGATCGAGGTCCCGCTCATGCTCTTGAAGAGCTCACCCGCCAGGTGGTTCACCGCGCCGTTGCCGGACGATCCGTAGCTGAGCTTGCCGGGATGGGCCTTCGCGTAGGCCACCAGTTCTGTCACGTTCGAGGCGCCGAGCGCCTTGTTCGCCAGGAGCGCGTAGCCGGTGGAGGCAAAGACCCCCAGGGGACGCAGGTCTGCCTGAGGGACGTAGTTGAGCTTCTTGTACAGCGCCGGATTGATGGCCAGGCTGGACGTGCCCATCAACACCGTCGAACCGTCGGCCTGTGCCCGCGCCACATGCTCGGCCGCGAGGTTGGTGCCCGCCCCGGGTCGGTTCTCGACGATGACATTGCGGCCGAGGGCGGCCTGCAGCCTGTCGCCGACCATCCGCGAGACGACATCGGTGAAGCCTCCCGGTGGGTAAGGGACGACCAGGCGCAAGGCACCGGACGCGGCCTGCGCCAAGGCCGGCGCGGGCGCAACCGCGCAAGCCATCGCGGACGCTGCGCAAAGGAAGTGACGTCGATGCATCGAGATCTCCTGTGGTGGTGGGAAGTGTGGTGGGAAAGGATTGCGGGGCTGCCGCCTCAGGACAGACCGCCCGTGGCGCCTTCGACGCACAGCGCTGCGATCTCGGCCGGGCTGTAACCCAGCCCGGCCAGGATCTCGCGTGTGTGCTGGCCGAGCATCGGCGGCGGGCGGTCCACCTCCGGGGCGGCGCCGTCGAGCTGCAGACCGGTGCGCAAGACGCGGATGTCGCGTCCGACGCCCGGGGCGTCGGCGAAGGTGGCAACCATGCCGCGCCCGGCGACCTGGGGATGTTCGAGGGCCTGGCCCACGGAGTGCACCGGCCCGGCCGGCACGCCGGCGGCGCTCAGCAGCGGCCACCAGTGCGCCGCCGGATGCGCGGCCAGCGCCGCCTCGATCTCGACGGTGAGCGCGGCGCGGTGTTCCAGCCGGCCCTGGCGGCGCGCGAAGCGCGGGTCGTCGACCAGATCGGGCCGTCCGATCAGGCGCGCCAGGGTCTCGAACTGCGACTGCTTGTTGGCGGCGATGTTCAGCAGGCCGTCGGCCGTGCGGAAGGTGCCGGAGGGGCTGGCGGTGACGTTGTCGTTGCCCAGGGGCTGCGGCTCGCGCCCGGCGATCAGCAGGTTCGATACCGCCCAGCCCATCGTCGCCATCACGGCCCCGAGCATGGAGACGTCGATGAAGCGACCGGTGGTGCGGTCGCGCTCGGCCAGCGCCGCGCACACCGCCATCGCCGCGGTCAGCCCGCCGATCGTGTCGGCCACCGGGAAGCCCACGCGCAGCGGTGCGCTGGCGGCATCGCCGGTGATGCTCATCACCCCGGCCATGCCCTGGACGATCTGGTCGTAGGCCGGGAGGTCTCGCAGCGGGCCGTCCTGGCCGAAGCCGGAGATGGCGCAGTAGACCAGCCGCGGGTTGTGCGCGAGCAGGGCCTCGTAGCCCAGGCCCAGGCGCTGCATCACGCCGGGGCGGAAGTTCTCCACCAGCGCGTCGGCGCTGCGCACCAGGCGCTGCAGCACGGCCCGGCCGCCAGGCTTCTTCAGGTCGAGCGCGATCGAGCGCTTGCCTGCGTTCTGCGCGAGGAAGGACACGCCCATGTGGCGCTCGTTGAGTGCAGGGTCGGCCCCGAGCTGGCGCGCCAGATCGCCGCCGGCCAGCGCCTCGACCTTGACGACCTCGGCGCCCAGATGGGCCAGTTGGTGGCAGGCGAAGGGCCCGGCCAGGACGTTGGTGAGGTCGAGCACGCGCAGGCCGTGCAGCGGGAGCGACCGCGCTGGTGCCTGTGCCTGTGCCTGTGCCGGTGGCGGCAGGGGCGGGTGTGTCGGTTCGGCCTCCGCCGACACGCGGGGTACCTGGGGGGAGGACGAAGGCATCGAGTGCACGCCGGTGGGTCTGATGATCTAAGTTAGAACGCTATTCCATAGATCATCCATCCATTCCACGCCCAGGTGCACCCGGATAATCCCGGGGTCCCCCCCCACGAGTCACCCCCCGCCCATGCCCCGCAGACCGCGCCTGCCCGCGCTGGCCGACGAGAACGCCGCCGCCGGCGGCGTGGGCACGCTGGACCGTGCGCTGAGCATCCTGGACGCCTTCAGCGCCCTGCGGCCGACGCCCACGCTGGCCGACCTTGCCGCCCACACCCGCATCGCCAAGAGCACGGTGCTGCGCATGCTGGCGTCGCTGCAGCATGCCGGGCTGGTGCTGCGGCTGGCCGACGGCCGCTACGCAGTCGGCGCGGCGGTGGAACGTCTGCAGCGCGTGCGGGCCGGCTCGGTGCCGACCGACGCGCTCGTCCTGCCCGTCCTGCGCGAACTCGCCACGCTCACCGGCGAGAGCGCGAGCTACTACGTGCGCCAGGGCGGGCAGAGGCTGTGCCAGTTCCGGGTGGATTCGCCCCGGCCCGTGCGCGACCATCTCCAGGTCGGCGCCCTGCTGCCCCTGGACCGGGGCGCGGGCGGGCGGGTGCTGTGCGCCTACGCCGGCGCGCAGGGCGAGGTGTTCGACACGATCCGCCGCGACGGCGTGGCCGTGCTCGCCGGCGACCGGGACCCCGAGATCGCCGGCATCGCCGCCCCGGTGTTCGACGCCAGCGGCGCGCTGGCCGGCGCCTTGACCCTGAGCATGCCGGCGCAGCGTCTGCAAGCGGCGCACGCCGGGCCGGTCAAGGCGGCGGCGCAGCGATTGACACGCTTGCTGGGCGGCTGAATCCGGACACCGGCCCCCGCCATCGAACCACCATGTCGACGCCACCCGTCCTCAGCCGGATCGTCCTCGGCTACAGCCCGATGATCGACCGCACGCGCAGCGCGGTAGCGGTGCGGCTGACGGTCTATCCCGAACCGCGCGACGCTGCGCCGGACGCCGCGGGACTGCTGGAGGCCGTGGCCACGGTATGGCCGGCCCCCGCCGCGCAGGCGGAGACCGCGACGCAGCCTGCCGGCGCGCCGGCCGTCGGCGGCAGCGCGACACCGGTAGTGCTGAACATCGTCTCGGAGCCCTGGTTGCGGGCGGTACTGGCCAGCCGGCCCCCGCTGCATCTGCTGCTCGAGGTGCCGGCCTTCATGGCCACGCAACCGGACTGCGCCCACACCTTGCGAGCCCTGAAGGCGGCCGGGCACGCGCTGATGGTCAAGGGCCGACCGGCGCAGGAACTGCCGCCCGAGGTGCGGTCCTGCTTCAGCCACGCCCTGGCCGATGCACAGGATGAACCGCCTGACCCGCCTGGCCCGCCGGATGGCGCCAGCGGCACCGCCGGGCGCATCGCCGGGCGCATCGCCGTCGTCCGCGGCGGCGTGGACACGATGGCCGACCTGAACGCCGCCTTCGCCTGCGGCGCCGTGGCCACGCTGGGCTGGCCGCTCGACGGCCGGGCAGACGGGGTGGGGTCGGCCGCCGCCGACATCGCCGTGGTGACCGAACTGATGCAGCGCGTCGACCGAGAGGAGCCCGTCGAGCGCCTGGAGGCGGTGATCAGGAAGGACCCTCAACTCGCCTTCCGCCTGATCCGCCACCTCAACTCGGCGGCCTACGGCCTGCCCGTCGAGGTGTCGACCTTCCGGCACGCGCTGATGCTGATGGGCTACGGCCCGCTCAAGCGGTGGCTCGCGCTGCTGCTGGTCACCGCCGGACGCGACCCTGCCCTGCGGCCGGCCATGTTCGCGGCCGTGCGCCGCGGCCTGCTGATGGAGGAACTCGTGCGCGCCACAGCCGACGAGGAGACCCGCGGCGAGATGTTCATCTGCGGCGTGTTCTCGCTGCTCGACGTGATGCTGGGCCGATCCTTCGATGAGTTGTTCCGCAGCGTGCCCGTGCCCGAGCGGGTGCAGCAGGCTCTCGTGGAGGAGACGGGCCCCTATCACGCGGCCCTGACGCTGGCCCGCGCGCTCGAACAAGGCGTGCGCAGCGACATCCTCGCAGCCGCGGACGGCTGCTTCCTCAGCTTGGGCGAAGTCAACGGGGCGTTGCTGCGCGCCTTGGCTGCCGCACGCGAACTGGCGTAGGAGGATGTCGGACTTGGAGGTCGCGGGCGGCAAACAGCGCCCCAAGCCCGATAACTGCCAAGCGCAAGGTCGCTCGTAGCCCGCACGTGGCGGGTGGCCGCACGGGGCCGGCCCGCGGAGGTTGCGTGCGGCGACGCTGGGCAGGCCGAAGCCCGGGCAGGCGTTGTCAGCGGCCCGGCTCAGGAGCCCCGGTAGGTGCTCCAGCTCCAGGGGCTGACGAGCAGCGGGACGTGATAGTGGCCCTCGGGGTCGGCGATGCCGAAGTCGATCTGGACCGTGTCGACGAAGGGTGGATCGGGCAGCTCGACGCCGCGCGCGCGGAAGTAGGGTGCGGCCTCGAACAGCAGACGCCAGCGCCCCCGCGCCATGCTGCTGGCGTCCAGCAGCGGACCGTCCGGGTTGCGGCCGTCGGCGTTGAGCGTGACCTGGCGCACGGTCTGCGCGCGGCCGTCGTCGGCCACGCGCTGCAAGGTGACCTGCATCCCGGCCGCGGGGCAGCCGTGAGCGGTGTCGAGAACGTGGGTGCTGAGGCGTCCCATGGGGGTGGCTCCTTCGGAAAGTGTGTTCGGTCCCTCGGCCGGCGAGGCCATTGCCGGGCGACCGGCCCGCAGGCCCGGCGACGGTCGGGGTCGGGGTCGGGGGATGGAAGCAATCGCGGACGGCATCTCCAGCCGTGATGGGCATTTGCCAGCGCAGACGAGCCGGCAGCCACTGGATCCGGCTTCAATCCGGCTTCAGTTCGTCGGCGCGCCGGCCTCGAACCAGCGCTTGACGAGCAGGCGCTCGGCGTCGGTGATCTGCGTGGCGTTGTTCATCGGCATCAGCTTCAGCGTCCAGACCTGCTGGTAGACCGACTGGGCCTGCTGCGCCAGCAGCTCGGGCGTGTGCAGCGCGACATTCTTGCTGGGCACCTGGGCGTTGTGGCAGATGACGCAGCGTTGCTCGACCACCTCGCGCACCGCGGCGAAGCTCACCGGCTGTGCCGCCGCCTGCTGCTGGGCCGGAGGGGGCGGCGCCGGCGTGCGCCAGACCACCAACGCCACCAGCACCGCCACGCCGACCAGCGCGTGCTCCCACGGGGTGCGCAGGCCTTGGGCGTGGGCGCGGTGGCGGGCGACGAAACTGTGGCGGATCAGCGCGCCGGCCAGCATCAGCAGCACCAGCACCACCCAGTTGTCGGGCCCCTGGTAGAGCCAGCCGTAGTGGTTGGACAACATGGCCACGATGACCGGCAGCGTGAAATAGGTGTTGTGCACGCTGCGCTGCTTGCCGCGCTGGCCGTGGATGGCCTCGGGCTGCCGGCCCTCGCGCAGCGCCGCCACCACCTTGCGCTGGCCCGGGATGATGACGAAGAAGACGTTGGCACTCATCGCCGTGGCCAGCATCGCACCCACCAGCAGGAAGGCCGCGCGGCCGGCAAAGAGCTGGCAGGCCAGCCAGGAGGCGAAGACCACGAAGGCCGTCACGACCACGCCAACGATCAGGTCGCCGTGCCGGCGCTGGCCGAAGAGCCGGCAGATCGCGTCGTAGATCAGCCAGAACGCCACCAGGAAACCCAGCGAGGTCGTGATCGCCGCGGCCGGCGACCAGTCGAAGACATTCCTGTCGATCAGGAAGCTGCTGGCGTTGAACAGGTACAGCACGGTGAACAGCGCGAAACCGGTCAGCCAGGTGGAATAGCTCTCCCAGTAGGACCAGTGCAGCTTCTCGGGCAGCGGCAGCCAACGCGGCGCCAGCATGTACTTGTTGGAGTGGTAGAAGCCGCCGCCATGCACGGCCCACATCTCGCCGTCCACGCCCTTGTCCTTCAGATCCTGGTGCTGGGGCTTCGTCAGGCTGTTGTCGAGCATCACGAAGTAGAACGACGCGCCGATCCAGGCCACGGCCGTGATCACGTGCAGCCAGCGCAGCAGCAGGTTGAGGATGTCGAGCAGGTAGGCGTCCATGGGGAAGATTTCGATCGGGCGGGCACGGGGCGCGGGTTGCCGTCAAGCGCAAGAGCGCAGGCGGACACCGGCAACGCGCCTCACCACCGCGGGCCCTGTGAGGCGAACAGGCCGCGACTGCCGACGTCCGGACGGCCGCAGGCGTGTGCGGCGACCGGGCGCGGAGCCCGCTGCGACCATGGGGCGCGTGTATACACTAAATTGCCGCGTCAACGCCGCCTCGGGCCCGCCGGCACGCCGTGCGTCCGCTGCCCGGTGCCCCCCGGCGCCCGCCATCCCACCCCCGCACATCCCGCCGACGAGCGGTCGAGTATCCCGATGAACGCCTCTGCTCCTGCCTCGCGCTCCGCCGCCGCCCCGCGCTACCCGCGCGACCTCCTCGGCCACGGCCGCCACCCGCCGCACGCGCGCTGGCCCGGCCAGGCCCGTGTCGCGGTGCAGTTCGTGCTGAACTACGAGGAAGGCGGCGAGAACTCGGTGCTGCACGGCGACGCCGGCAGCGAGCAGTTCCTGTCCGAGATGTTCAACCCGCCGGCCTTCCCGGCGCGCCACCTGAGCATGGAAGGCATCTACGAGTACGGCAGCCGCGTGGGCGTGTGGCGCATCCTGCGCGAGTTCGAGCGGCGCGGCCTGCCGCTGACCGTCTTCGGCGTGTCGATGGCGCTCGAGCGCTGCCCGGAAGTCACCGCCGCCTTCGTCGAGCTCGGCCACGAGATCGCCTGCCACGGCTGGCGCTGGATCCACTACCAGAACATCGACGAGGCCACCGAGCGCGAGCACCTGCGCACCGGCATGGAGATCATCGCCCGCCTCACCGGCGACGGCGCCGGCGGCACGCCGCGGCGGCTGCACGGCGCCGGCTGGTACACCGGGCGCGACAGCCCCAACACGCGCCGCCTCGTGGCCGATTTCGGCGGCTTCGAGTACGACAGCGACTACTACGGCGACGACCTGCCCTTCTGGCTGCAGGTGCGCAAGACCGACGGCGCGCTCGCGCCGCATCTGGTCGTGCCCTACACGCTGGACTGCAACGACATGCGCTTCGCGCTGCCGCAGGGCTACAGCCACGGCGACGAGTTCTTCGAATACCTGCGCGACGCCTTCGACGTGCACTGGGCCGAGGGTGACGAGCGGCCCTCGATGATGAGCATCGGCATGCATTGCCGCCTGCTCGGTCGCCCCGGGCGCATGCGCGCGCTGCAGCGCTTCCTGGACCACATCGAGAAGCACGACCGCGTGTGGGTCACGCGGCGCGTGGACATCGCCCGCCACTGGAAGGCCACCCACCCCTTCGACGCAGGCAGCGCCTTCGTCTGGGAGTGACCGGCCGGGGCCCATCGAACCGCCCGCGCCAACGGGTGAGCGGGCATCGAGCCCGGCCCCAGCGCCGCCGCCGGCCAGCACGTCCACCCCTCCACACCTCTGACCGCCACACGCCATGCCGCTGACGCTCGACGCCCTCAACGCCGCCTCCCAGGACGCCTTCGTCGCCCTGCTCGACGGCACCTATGAACACTCGCCCTGGATCGCGCAGCGTGCCTGGGCGCGCCGACCCTACGCCACGCTGACCGCGCTGAAGCAGGCGCTGGCCGACACGGTGCGCGCAGCGTCCGAGGATGAGCAGCTCGGCCTCATTCGCGCCCACCCTGAGCTGGCCGGCAAGGCCATGGTCAGCAAGTCGCTGACGGCCGAGTCGACGAACGAGCAGGGCCGCGCCGGCCTGACCGACTGCACGCCCGAGGAGTTCGCGCGCATCCAGCAGCTGAACGCCGACTACAACGCGAAGTTCGGCTTCCCCTTCATCCTGGCCGTGCGCGGCCCGCGCGGCGGCGGGCTGAGCCGCCACCAGATCATCGACACCTTCGCGCGGCGCCTTGCCCATCACCCCGACTTCGAGCGCGCCGAAGCCCTGCGCCACATCCACCGCATCGCCGAGATCCGCCTGAACGACAAGTTCGGAGTCGAGCCGACCCTGGGCAATCTGGTGTGGGACTGGGCCGAGGCCCTGGCCGCGCACAGCGACCCGGGCTTCGCGGAGCGCGGCCAGCTCACCGTGACCTACCTGACCGACGCGCACCGCGCCGCGGCCGCGCAACTGCAGGGCTGGATGCGCGAGTGCGGCTTCGACGAGGTGGGCCTGGACGCGGTGGGCAACGTGGTGGGCGTCTACCACGGGGCTGCGGGTGCGCGCGGCGCGCCGCCTGCGGGCGCCGCCGCCGATCCGTCAGCCACGCGCCTGCTCACCGGCAGCCACTTCGACACCGTGCGCAACGGCGGCAAGTACGACGGGCGCCTGGGCATCCTGGTGCCCATGGCCTGCGTGCGCGAGCTGCACCGCGCCGGCCGCCGCCTGCCCTTCGGCATCGAGGTGGTGGGCTTCGCCGAGGAGGAGGGCCAGCGCTACAAGGCCACCTTCCTGGGCTCGGGCGCGCTCACGGGCGACTTCAATCCGGCCTGGCTCGAGCAGCGCGACGCCGACGGCGTCCCCATGGCCGAGGCGATGCGCGCTGCCGGCCTGCCGGGCACCCTGGAGGCCATCAAGGCGCTGCGACGCGACCCGGCGCGCTACCTCGGCTTCGTCGAGGTGCACATCGAGCAGGGCCCGGTGCTCAATGCGATGGACCTGCCGCTGGGCGTGGTCACCTCGATCAACGGCAGCGTGCGCTTGCTCGGCGAGGTGCAGGGCATGGCCAGCCACGCCGGCACCACACCCATGGGGCAGCGGCGCGACGCCGCCGCCGCCGTGGCCGAGCTGTGCCTGTACCTGGAGCGCCGCGCCGCGCAGGTGCCCGACGTCGTGGGCACGATGGGGCAGTTGCAGGTGCCCGACGGCTCGATCAACGTCGTGCCCGGGCGCTGCCGCTTCAGCCTGGACATCCGCGCCACGACCGACGCCGCGCGCGACGCCTGCGCCGCCGACGTGCGCGCCGAACTGGCCGCGATCTGCGAGCGCCGCGGCGTCAGCCACACGCTCGAGGAAACCCTGCGCGCCGCCGCCGCGCCCAGCCACCCCGCGTGGCAGGCGCGCTGGGAGGCTGCGGTGCAGGCCCTGGGCCTGCCCATCTTCCGCATGCCCAGCGGTGCCGGGCACGACGCGATGAAGCTGCACGAGATCATGCCGCAGGCCATGCTCTTCATGCGCGGCCTGAACGCCGGCATCAGCCACAACCCGCTGGAGTCCATCACCAACGACGACACCGAGCTCGTCGTCCGGGCCTTTCAGCACCTGCTCGACCACCTCGAAGCGTGAGTCAAACCCGCCTGCCCGTCTTGCGCGGCCTGGACGGGGCACGAACCAGCCCTTCGACAGGCTCAGGGCGAACGGCTCCTCTGCGTTCCCAATGTGATCAAGCCCTTTGACAAGCTCAGGCTGAACGGTCTCCTCTCCGTTCGGGCTGACACCGTCGAAGCCGCTCGGGCCGAGCATGTCGAAGCCCAAAGCAAATCGTTCGGGCTGAGCCTGTCGAAGCCCTCTCCCCTGACCCCACGCCACACCACACCACACCATGACCACCCCATACGACACCCTCGACGCCTGGATCGACGCCCACTTCAACGAGGAAGTGCGCTTTCTCCAAGAGCTGGTGCGCGTGCCCACGCCCACCCCGCCCGGCCACAACGCGCCGCACGCGCAGCGCACGGCCGAGCT
>Ga0172372_10013168_pt1 | contig 10281 bp, 7 predicted proteins | sample LakKiv5m_2_FD_114544 | JGI IMG/M metagenome (GOLD analysis project Ga0172372, IMG submission 114544) | Freshwater microbial communities from Kabuno Bay, South-Kivu, Congo - kab_092012_9.5m | ecosystem: Environmental > Aquatic > Freshwater > Lake | place: Democratic Republic of the Congo... | reverse complement strand
ATCATCGACCGCATCTTCTTTGTCTTCAAGTACCGTTCTTCTCGCTACCCACTGCATGTCTGCTACACGTACGGAATTCGATATAGAGTCAACTTTTTTATTCAAACTCAGAAAAAGAGGAAGAGGAACCAAATTTCATCGTCGTCCAACGCCACAGTGACGCGCTTTGCGCTGTCGTACAAAAGCCATTACCTAGGGAACGATCGTTCGCCTTGAAGCGGTCACAGCTTGATGCTGGACATGCCGCTTACTGTCGGTAATTGAGGGGGTGTCCAAGAGAGAAGCGAGGCGAATCTCTCGCTCTCCTTCCTCTTCTGTTCTTTGTCAAAATGAATCCTTTGCGTTGCATTGTGCTTTGCTGCCAACTCAGCCATGCTCTGTTTCAAGCGCCCAGATTCAGCAGGATCCAAATATGACGGGATCGCAGGCGGCTGCGCAGCTGGAGCTCCAGCATCAGACGGCGTAGGAAGAGGAGGAGAAGCTTCGAGCACAATCTTGTCTAGATTCATAAAAACCTTGTGCTTGACAGCAAAGTCGTTATTCGACTCGAAGTAACAAATGTACTCTGGATAGACGTAGTCTGGATGAAACGACACCATGTAGTCCATGTCTCCAATATTTTTGTTTGGAGACGCCAGAGATCCCACAGAATGGTAGGAAGCAGACGGGTGCATCCTGTCGAGATTGTTGTTGTCGTCTAGCATCTGCACCTTGCCAGTCAACACCTTGCAGAGCAGCAACACCTTGCACCCAGACTGAATCTCTGGAATCACGCATATTTTTGTTGGCGGAGTGGTTGAAGTAGGAGGAGCATCCACGCAAGTCTCGTCTTGCTTTTGATTCACGTAGTGAAATTTTTGATGGCACTGCGGCTTGCGGCATTCCTCCATGAGCTTGAGATGAAAGAGATCCCAGGCGAACGTCTTGGCGTAATTTTCTTGTCCAGCAATCCTCGTCTTCTTCGAAAAATAGAATCCTTTGCCATACATGCTCCTTCGAGAAAAGCCCTTGTCAAATCCATTCAAAAGCAGGGAGTGTAGGTTTTTGAGAGAAGTGCCGTGCCATAGTTGTCTCTCCAGAGGATACGGGAGCCTAGAATACTTCATCTCTTGCTCCATGTCGTGCTTCTCGACGGAATACTTGTAGAGCTGCTTCAGATTCTGAATCTGCTCGATGCACACGATCTCGGCGCACTCTCTGCAGGGCAGGCCTTCATAAAATAGAGCAGCCACTCTCTGGAATTGTTCGTCTGAAGGCAATAGATTGACAATCTGAATGCTAGACTTGCGAAACTTGGCGTGATTCTCCGCAAATTTCCACTCGAGCGGAAAAGGCACGTTGTATCCCAAGCTATATTGCTTGCTGGCTTCGGCTTCTTCTGTCAGAAGAGGGGGCACGACCAAGAAGTTGAGGATCTGGTGTTCGTCTCTCTTGCGCTTGCTCCCGACTGTCTTTTCCATTTCTGCTTTTTTTTTGGCTGCTCGCCTCCTGCTCGAGTGATGAGTGAGAGAGAGTTGTGTGTCTGCAGATTTTGTGCTCAATTGGTGTCATATAAATACAATGAATTATAAAAAAAATGTTTTTTTGGGTTTGGGGAAAAAAGTTAAAGGAGGCGCAACAATTCTGGTTTCAAAATGCGAGCGCAGCTCACCTAGCCGTCGCTGGGGTGACCTGCAGCATTTTTTTCTTGCTGTGCACCCTGGCCTTTTTATATGGAACCAATTCCTTAGAGGTATGGACCTTTCCGTTCACCGAGAGCCTGTTTTGGAATTTTAACAACGACGGGAAGCTGGCGGGTCAGGCCTGGAATGTAGACGGTAAGTCCTCCGAGAACGCCAACGTATTCGAAGTGAGCCGCGCCTTCATCATAGCCATGAATCCGGCTTCTGCGACGACGCTTCAGAAAGACACTGCGCGCTACATGAGCTTTGGGAATGTCGAGATTTTTCCTGGGATTAACGGGACGCAAGCATTGGAAGCAGCATTGGATTCTCTCCTCGTCTTCACGAAATACCAGCTGTTGTTTGGGAGGAGCGACCACATGCAGATATCCAACGAAAACATGCTGGGGTGCCTCGCAAGCCACGTCGAGATATGGAAGAAGATAAAGCCTGGCGAGATCGTGGCGGTGATGGAAGAAGATGCTCACGTCGACAGCGTCAGCTACGAGCGCATATGTCAACTCCACAGGGACATGCGCGGCATACCGTGGGACATACTCATCTTGCAATCTCCTCAATTCATCAATACAGGCAAGTGGTCTACGATTGGGTCGATGGCTGCGACGTGCCATAAAATAGAACAATCCAACCGCGAGCATAACCAAACAGATTCTATATTCTGGGACATCTACCATCGCAGCCGTCGTCAAAAGAATAGCCAGATATTAAGCAAGGAGCTTTTCTCTTGGATGGAGGGCGAGAGGACGACGACGGATGCAGTGACTGTTGCGTCAAACCACAGCAAAGGCAATGATAAAAGCGAGACACAAGACGCAACAGAAGATAATGTGAATTTTTGCACTTGGTATGGAACTCGCGGATACCTATTGACACACAGAGGCGCTTCGATCTTATTAAAAAATGTTTACCCTATTCACGTTCAAATTGATGCGCTCATTTCTCTCACAGCCGGATTTGATCCAACCTTTCGCATGTACTGGACGAGGCAGAATGTCGTGCACCAAAAATATTACTATATGTCTAAGGTATGGGACGGCTGCTTCAAATGTTTCATGCCGCAATCTGTATCTTTCTACGTGTACTTGCTCATTGCTCTAGGATTTGTATTGGTCATGATAGCATGTCAAATTTGGTCGTACCTCAAGAGCTGCCAGACGCAGCAAGAAGCTTGGGTCTAATATTTTTTTTTATTTTTTTTAATCAATAATGGCGTCTTCGTCGTATTCGTTGTTCTGAACGAGCGATGCCCGCAGCGCTCCGTAATCGATCAGAGACTCCAGAGAGAGGCTGGAGCGCTAGATCTTGGATGGGATTAATGCCTTCAAAAATCCACAGGCCTTCCCACGGCGCCATAACACAAGCAACGCCATTGAATGCCGTCCTCGTCTCGCAGCAATAGTTAAGGAGTCTGACCATAGCCAATTCTCGAGGCTCGAAATGACAGCCCTGATGTGCGATTTTCTTGGATAGGGTTTTCTTCGTAGCAAAATCTACGACAATGGGGCAGACGTCGTGGTGGAGAGTCTCGTTGGTAATGACAGCCACTAGTTCTTCTTCACTGTCTTGTTGCTGGAGAAGGCTTCGACCTCCATTCACGGCGCAATAGTCCCGGACAACGGGCACGCGTATGTTCATGGCCTTGCACGCGCGAGCAATCATGCGGGCTCGATTTCGCGAACAAGCGCTCCGAAGCCACTGAGCTTCTTCTGACAAGGCAATGCACCCTGAAGAGCAAGTGTCGCCTAGCTTGTATACCATGTCTGCGAATTCTCTGCACGCTGCTGGAAGGTAGGACTGGCAAGCGCAGTAGAGGAGAAGTTTATTGCCTTGATTTGTGCTCTGCCACCTGTGGTAGAATCCAATGAAGCCGTCTGGGCTCAACTCAGGCGTCCACTCTTCGCTGTCAATGATGGGCGTCGCTTGCTGCGAGCCGTCTTCTCCCACATAAACAAACTCAAGCGTGCCTTCTTTTCTTTCACGAAACGCGTGATGTAGACTCGTGGGATGTCCCCCAAATACTGAAGGCCTGCACCGCGCCCAAGTGCACTTTGTTTTTTCTGTGGCCGTGGTAATTTGATTGCTTATGGCTACTCCAAGCCTCTGCTTTGTGTCCTCTATATTTCGCATCAACTCGAGTATTTCTTGCTCAGAAGCTTCGCACAAGGCGATCGATAGGCCGTGAAATAGATTAGCAGGAATGGGCAGCGACGACGCGGGACTATCGCATGGGACGTCTAGAACCCAGCAGCGCAGTTCTTTCTGGCACAAAAAATTTTGATGATTTTTTTCTTCTCCTTTTTTTCTAATTACCTGATGACTCTCGTGACAAAAGGGAGATGCTTTGAGCGTGACGTGCTTGGACAAAGCGACGTGATGTCCACATTCGCGATCTTCGTCTTCTTGTAGCGGCTGCTGCTCATTGCTATGGGTTTCTACCATTTTTCGCGTCGCTGCATTCCATATGTTTTTGAGTGTGTCTAAGCCTTCGTGTGATAGCGGAAGCAAGAAATTTGCGTTCATATTTTGCTTTTTTTAGGAATGAGATACTGCGTACTTATATATTCAAGCTGGTCTGTTTAAAGAACGTTTGGATGATTTTATGTCGAGGCGCTGGTATTATAAAACAAATACAGAAGAAGAGCCAGCAATAGGACCTATACCTCTGGCCTCAGAACCTCGACTTTGCTCCTGCTCTTCTTCATTATGCTTGTCTCAGCAGTCTTCTTCTTCTTTTTCTTCTTGTGTTTCACAGTCTTCGTCGTCATCGTCGAGAGTCAAAGAAGGCCTCTCGTCTCTGCCTCAAACACTGCACACTTGCTGTGAGGACAATCAGTGTACGCATTCACTGTCATCAAAACAGCGTATTTATAGTTCTCAATCTGAATTTCAAGCTCAAACTCAAGCTCAGCCTAAGATTTCAATCACGCGGTCTATACGCAAATTCTTTCTCCATAGCATTATCCCTGAATTTCTATTTTGGAGAAAAAAAGAGAAAAAAAACTTTGTCTTTAAAAGAGACTGCTCGAACGAAGACAAGACTCCAACAAGAGACACGCCACGCTCTGTGATGTGGATTCCCGGCGACAAAATCCTCTTGTGCATCCCTAGTGGATTCATATCCGAAGACTCGTCTTCGCACTGCTTTGATGGTACTGTGTTGTCTGTACCTTGTTCTCTGGATTCGAGTCACAGCAAAAGAAGCCAGGCCGAATGTGGAACCGTCAGGCAGTATACGTTTCAAGCAGACCAGGTGATATGCAAGCGTCCTCATCTGGTTATCCTCAAATGCTTCGTAGAAGTGGAAGAACAAGCAGCAGAAGAAGCTACAGATGCCAATGCACTTCGCGTCTATTTCTGTTTGAAGATGCGGTATCCTATCTCGGAAGTCCAAGGAGAAGTAGATCGTTATACCTTGATGACGAGGCCAGCAGAGAAGCTGCAGATAGAACCTGTGATAGTGGACTCTGCGTCTCAGACGCCGCTACAGGTCAGAGATTTATTCCCAGACATGTATGGCTTCATAGAATTCGACATGCCCAAGAACGAAAAGTGGGGGGGAATCTGCATGGACTATTATGACGCGAGCGTCGCTGAGATTCTCTATAGCAGCTATCATCATTGCAAGACTGAGTTGGTTGCGAAGATGAATGCAGACTATTTGGCTCGATGCGAAGCAGAGAAGAAAAAACAGGCAGACGTCAAGTCTTTAGGGCTTGCTGAGAAAGTATGCTTCAGCACTCGGTTTTTGAATCCAGACTCAAACTATGACCAAAATCTAAAAGGAATACCCTTGCTTTGCTTTCAGGGCAGAAGCCTGTACACGTCTGTTGTGGAAGCATGCATTCAAATTCTGAGAGCTCTGCATGGTTTCGACTGGATTCATGGAGACACTCACTTGAGCAATTTTATGTTGGACGCTTCGACTCTGCGAGTCGTCTTGATTGATACAGAGAGGTCCTTCCACAGCAGTTGTCCCATTCAAAAGCTCTTGGATGTGCAGGAAGCTTTTGGACACGCCGTCTCTCTTACCGTATCGATGCCCTACAACAAGACATGGGATATGAGAGAGATTCAAGGCGTGACTGGCATACTTCATCCTTTTAATAGCCTGGTGAATGTGATGGCAGTCAAAGCCAAAGCCAATACTAAAAGAAACCAAGCAGCAGTCGAAGACAACAAGAAGAAGGTACTGTTTGGGCTAAGTCCCGTGTTCAAGCAAGTGAGTGGAAAAGTTCCAGTCAAACACAGGACAATTCATTCAAAGAGGATCTTGGTCTTTATGCTGCTCCCAGTGTGCACTTGCTTCACGAGGCAGAAGGCAGCGGAGCGAAAGAAGGGCTGTGTGTACTGTCGATCTGAATTCAATGAGAAGACCGCCCGTCTGCTCTACAGTCTTTCAGTCAAAAAAGGTGGCTTCATTCACGAAATATTTGACATGGCATTGGCGCACTTTGTTCGGGCCTCTCTGAGCACCATTCAAATCTACATCCAGTGCACTCGTTATGTGATTCGCATGAATTCAAGCCACGCTCGCAATCACTTGATGGAGACCAAGGCAGCCTGGATCAACATGCTGCATTCTAAAGTGCGAAAGCAAGACCTCTCGTTCACAGAATTTCAGTGCGAAAAAGACATGGACATGATTGACTTGTACGTGCAGCGTCTATTGTTTTTGGGATCATACGACGCCAGTGCAAGTGTGCTGACTCGTGCTTTCGTCGAGTACATGAAAGAAAAGAAGTACGCAGAGTTAGCTCGCGACATCAAGAACATTGCGCTGCCTTCATTCGAGGACAATCAACTCTACGAGTTTATGGTCGTACACATGTGCAGCTACAAGCTAGAAGAAGAGAATGGCAGCAACATCAACAGCAAGACCATATCAGCTGCCAATTACTATCACGCATTCGAGTCGTGCACTCGCGATACGATTTTAATGCCCTCTGAAGAAGAGCGAGTGCGAGCAGCTCAGGTTTTAGAATTGGAAGAGCCCAAGAAGCGCAGCAAGAAGACTCCTAGCGCCCCAGCCATGACTCGCTTGATAATTGCAGACGAAAGCCTGTCTTGTCCTTCTTCTGCTGGATCTGCTTATTCGGATCATTCGACTCCCGATTCAGCGTCTACGCCTTCATCTGGCTTTTGTGATCCAAAGCAAGTAGTTGTGATGCCAGTGCATCTCAATGTTTCGTTTCGAGCTTTGGAGCCGCGAGCGAGTCATGTCTACCAATAGAAGAAGCTCTACAGTTTAGATCAGCAACTCTCTCGCAATGCGCTTGCATGAGTTTTGCGTACGGCATAGACAAGTATTGCTTCTTAAAGTCTTGAATCTTCTTCTCTTGTTCCTCTTTTTCAGCTTTGTCTTGCTCCTCGGCTTTAAACCACTTCTTCAAGAACAAGATGTTCTGGCCATTATTCCAAGCACAGCAAGCTTTGTGAACAGCATCTCCTATCTGAACGCCGCTCATGGGCAGAAACTGGATTTGCTTGGGTGCATTGCCGGGGTCGTCAAACGAAGAAATGTATCCAGAAGTGAATTCCATGCACGCGAGATAGAAGGACCCTACGATCGTATCCGAAGTATAGGTGTCTTTGATGTCGGACTTGACGCCCATATCTTTTATCTTGTCAATGAAGTGCTTGGTCAGCGCAGTCTGAATTCTCTTGCGGTCTTTGTTTCTCGCTTTATTATTTCTTTGCATGGCGCAAATGAGGAGCCCCGCAATCAGATCGTGACTCGAAACCACAATCCGGTTATCATCGTGGTCGCAGTCTTCGTCTTTGTCGTTGTCGTTGTCGTTGTCGTTGTCATTTGTTATTCCATTGATTTGCTTCACAAGCTTAGAAGCATCAACCAACACTGGAAGCGGAGGACATGGCAGCGCAACCATGAACATCGCCACTTGCTCCATGATCACTGGATCATGCGACATCTTAAGAAAAAATTAAAATATTCCTTAAAGAGGATTCGGAAGGGTTTTAAATACAAAAGAACATGGCAAACGTGCGTACGCACACACATCCAAGACAATACTAACAAAATGCCTTGTCCCGAAATCTTTTGGCTGCTCTTAATTTTTTTTTTTTGGATTTGGTCTTTAAATATGAGTTGTTCAGAGAGCGACAAATCGTCTGCTTTCTCTATGTGCTTGGCGTCGATGTCACAGGTACTTATTTGATGCAATTCACATTTTAAATTGCCTTTTATAACTAACTTTTCTCCAGGGGCTGCACCCCTCAGAAAGATCTCTCTCTCAGGAGTAGTAGTAGTAGTAGTATTCTATTAATAGAAATAAATTAACTATTTTTTCTAGGGGAAGAGATCTTTCTGAGACCACTACAAAGTGGAGAAAAGTTAGTTTTAAAATTTGACCATGATAGCTCACACCAAAGCCAGAAAAAAGAAGAGCAATGCACTCTCGTTGTTTTCGTCTCTCTTTCGGAAATATGGCACCGATGAGAGAAGCTACTGCGAATTCATAGTGAGCGTGAACGCAGATTCTTTGGACGATTTAGCTTTCATTCAAGGTCTCTCGCCTCACAAATATGTTCTGTTGGACCAGAGTATGGGGTGGATTCCGTGCTCTGACGCGAGCTTGATTTGTGTGGAAGACCGAAACAAAGAATCTAGACCAAAAACCATCGAAGAAGAGATAGCTTTATCACAGCACAGTCAATTTGAGGCCTCGCAAGAAAGACTTAGCACGAATTGGATTCTTTATCTCTATGATTTTGACTCTCTCAGTCATACACCCAAGAAAAGGATGTTGACCAAAAGAAGACTACAGAATTTGCTGAGCAATCACGCAAAATTACTGGCTAAGGAGAAGGGAACTGTGATCACGCTAAGTCCTCCTGTGCGTGGCAGTGGGTGGATGGATTGCTGGGCACTTCAGCACAAGAGCATCTTAGCAAATGCAAGACTGCCAGCAGAAGAAGGACAATTCTTTAGGAAATACCTCAAGCAACATGCAGTTTTGCGTACTTCGAAGCTCGCAAACAAAAAAACGTATCCCCGCACGCCGCCGACATTGATGAAAGACAAGCACACGTTCTTTGAATTGACTATGTCTGTGGGCAGTCAGTCCTGTGCGTGGGCTCCAGCCCTTTTCTATGGATTTTTATTTGACCCGGCTTTGGCTGTGAAGCTCAAGTACAATTTCATGCATTCCGAAGTCACGGTATGCAATCAACATATAGAGCAAGTTAAGATCGTCGTGAGTTTAGACACGAATATGTGGGCTCAGTGTTTTATGAGGATCTGGAGAGATCATGCTTTGAAGAAGCAGACTGTAGCAGAGGATCGTTGTCTTTGGGCTTTGTTATTGGATTCTTCTGCCCTAAAAAACAATCGAGTGGAGCTGCAATATCTCACTAAGTTAAAATACCAAACATTTCGGCGATCTAAAGCTTCGGAATTCGCTGAGTTTATGCGTCAAAGAGGTGAGGCTATGGCTCGCACTTTTTATTGGGACTGTGGCATCACAAAGGCAGGAGCAGCAGAACAAACCATAGCATTCCACGCAGTTAGGCATGGATTCTTTGGATTTGTGCCTTGTTATTCGCTCTATGCAGAGAGGCCAGTGTTTGAGATCTATTGCTTGTTTACGATAGAGTACACTGAACTACTCGAAAAGAGCGGCGCATTCAATTCGCAGATGTTTTGCGTGTCTGATTTTTTTCTCGAGGATCCTAAGAGTTTGTGGCCCTGGTGCGACACTGTGTGGATTCAAGAAGTGCCGCGGCAAGAACAGCAGCCAGCGGATTCTTTGAACTCTCAGAGCTTTCAGGACGTCAAACAAAAGAGATATGTCTTGGGCTTGACTCTCTTGCAATCTAAGCTGCCTAAAAAAAGAAATGCTATGGGTTCTACTTTTGCTTCTACTTCTACTTATACTCCAATCAAGCCCGTCCAAATGCCACTTCATGCCTTACTTATGCGCGTTCAGAGAAATGTCAACCCAAAAACCATGGAGTTCTTTAATCAAGGCAACGGAATCATGTTAAAAAACCCATTTTTTTAAAAGCCAATTACGTTCATCACAGGACGTATTTTGATCTTGTACAAGTCGAAATACACCTCAAAGTCTGCAAGCATCTTGAGTTCGTCGTGGAAGCCCTCGTATGCAATATTGTGCGTATTTTCGGGCATGATTTCGTGGATGACTTCGACCATGTCCGAGATGCTCATGATAGCAGTAAGCCCGAAGTTTAAGAAAAAATGAAAGTTGGATGCTACGTCTTCGTGATACCACTCCGCGCGTTGAATCCGCGGCATAGTCAAGAAATCGATAACGAGAACTGCGTTTGCGAGCACCTTTCGTATAACACCAGAACCAAACACGTGGACGAAGCGGAGAGTCCCAAGCTCTTGTTTTGGTTTATTTTTATTGATTGGATGTCCTTTTAGGTTCGCAGCGAGCATCCATTCGGGAAGCACTCTTTTTTTGTGCTGCTGTGTTGCCTTCCTGACGCACATTCTTGTTGTTTTTGTGTACTCATATTTATGATATATAAATACAACCAATCAGTTTTTTTTATTTTTTTGGTGATAAAAGGATCGTCGATTCGATTGACGACGTGCGGAAGCACTGTGATTGTT
>Ga0172372_10013166_pt1 | contig 10282 bp, 12 predicted proteins | sample LakKiv5m_2_FD_114544 | JGI IMG/M metagenome (GOLD analysis project Ga0172372, IMG submission 114544) | Freshwater microbial communities from Kabuno Bay, South-Kivu, Congo - kab_092012_9.5m | ecosystem: Environmental > Aquatic > Freshwater > Lake | place: Democratic Republic of the Congo... | reverse complement strand
ATCCTCCGAGACGCCAGGCGATTGAGAATTCCACTGCAGCTGACTCCGGATGAGACTCTTCAACCTGATCCTGACCGAGTCCTGACGCACAAAAAGCCTCGGACCTCCTAAGTTGCTTGGCATCTTACTTGGAAGGTCCTTCAAATGCTTTTTTCACGCCTCCATTGTTTTGGTTTTCTTTTTCTCATCTTGTCGCTTCTCCTCGCCCCCGAGCGAGGAGTCGCATCGCAGAAATGGTACGATCGCCTCAACCTGCGGGGCTATATGCAGTTTCGCTACAACAGGCTTCTGGAAACCAACCCTCTGCTTGAGTGCGAGCAATGCGACAAGAGCTGGGGCGAGAACGGCTCCTTCAGCATCCGCCGTGCGCGACTCATCCTCTCGGGTGATCTTCATGAACGCGTATTCGCCTACATCCAGCCCGACTTTGCGAGTCAGGACACCAACACCGCCCAACTCCGCGACTTCTATTTTGATATCGCTCTCGATGCGGACCGTGAATTCCGCTTCCGACTGGGACAGAGCAAAGTGCCCTACGGATTTGAAAACCTGCAATCAAGTTCGAACCGTTTGCCCCTCGATCGCGCCGACTCATTCAACAGCGCGGAACCCAACGAGCGCGACATGGGAGTGTTTTTCTACTGGGCTCCACTCGAGATCAGGAAGCGCTTCCGCAAACTCATCGAAGAGGGTCTGAAGGGCTCGGGTGATTATGGGGTCGTGGGGTTGGGACTCAGCAATGGACAGACTCCCAATCAGCTCGAAGCCAACGAGACGCGCATGGCCGTCGCGCGCGTGACTTATCCGTTTCAGCTGGAATCAGGACAATACTTTGAAACGAGCCTCCAAGGTTATTGGAATGAGTTCGAGGCCATCAAGCCCCCCAAGGTGGATTACGGCGGATCCGAGCCGACCCGGGATCGGCGCGTGGGCGCAAGCTTGGTCTGGTACCCGCAGCCTTTGGGATTCCAAGCCGAATACAATGTGGGCGACAGCCCGACTTATGATGCAGGCACGAACTCGATCCGCAATCAACGGGTACACGGCGGATACGCGCAGACGATGTTCAACACCCAGATCGCAGGTCAATCCTTGATCCCGTTTGTGCGCTACCAGGTTTACGACGGCGGCAAAAAACACGAGCAAGATGCAAGACGCCACAGCGTGCGCGATCTGGATATCGGGGTCGAGTGGAGCCCCCTCCCCGCGCTCGAGCTCACTTTGGACTATGGGGTCTCGCAGCGGACCACTTCCGATTCGACGGCCGAAAACAATGCGCAGTCGGGCTCGCTGCTCAGGCTGCAGGCGCAGTTTAATTATTGAGCGAGGTCGGGTGGCAGGCACAGAGGCCTCCAGCATCGAGAGGCAGCAAGGCAGATCACTTTCCTGCGGGAGCTGGTGACGGAAGCCCGGGCAGCCTCCTCAAATCAATCTCCTCCTGCGCCAGTACCATTCGGCCCACCCAACGCCGAAATGCCGGAATACGGAACAGATACTTCTGAAGCGAAAGCAAACTTCGCATAGCATAATCCTTTTCCAGTTTCTCCTGCCCAATCTGCGGCACTAAAGCCTGACCACTGGAGAGGAACTGCTCGTCGAGCGCCCCATCCGCCCAGAGCTGGCGGACGAATGATAAACGACAGCCGGATTGCCCTCGCAGGGCATCTTCCAAAACGACATAAGCGTCGGGCCGAACAGCACGAATGAGAGCGCGCCGGGGAAGCTCTTGAGCAGCCGCCTCGAAAAGGGCGGCGCAAATCCCCAGCCTCGCCTCCGACACCAACCTCTTGCCCATCTCAGGGGCTGCGAGCGGCCTGAGAAAATTCGGGAAAGTCACAATCAGGCCCATGGCAGCCGAGATGTCATCGCTTGAAAAACTGGGATTCGAGGGCTGAAACGTAGGGTTGATTTTTTGAAATAGAATCGTGCCCTCGCCCTCGACTTTCAGGAGCTGCAGCGCCACGACTGCGCCAACCGTGTTTTCGGTCGAATAAGCCAGTGCCGCCAAGTGCCGAATCTCCGACAAAGCCTCGTCGAACCCTGCCTTGGATTGGAGTGCCTTAAGCATCCGCAACACCGCCCAATGGCGTAAAATCATGAGATTTGCGGGCATGGGAGCACGAAGGAGCGACGCCACCGTGACCGGCCCCGACTGCAAGTTCGAGGCATACCCATCCAGATCCCAATAGCGAAACTGCCCGAGTTCCTTCAGCCAGTCGAAAGAGAACCCGCTCAGATCCACATCATCACCATGGTATATCCATTTTGCCCCCCAGGTTTTGAGCTCCTGGATCAGGTCTTCCGATATTTCGAGTGAGTCCATCCGTGCGGGAAGTACGCCCCCGTCTTCTCCTTGCCAGGAAAGACGAGGATTCAGATAGGGGCCTGCGTCCGCCGCCTTGGGAAACTCTACGGGAAGACTGAAAAACGGGTTTGCTCCGACTTTCCGTTGTCCCTCAAGAAAGTAGGGAAATGCCTGAGCGAGCCTGGCCTGCTTCTCTCGAATGGCAGTTTCTGCCAAATCGGCCTGAAAGAGAGGGAAGTAGTCTTTTTCCACGAAAAAGACCATGCCCCCTCCCACCATCAAGCCCCAGAACAGAAGGAAAATAACATGAAGGACACGCCGAGAGAGAACGCCCATTTCTCGAGCATCGGACAACTCGGATCGCTTGGCAAACTCGCAGGAACACCCCCTAAGTGGACGCAAATCGCTACTCTCAGGGTTGACCCCAGCCCTCACCCGGAGTAAGCAAAAGTCCTGTCCACAATAGAGATGCCGAAGTGGTGGAATGGTAGACGCGCCGGACTCAAAATCCGGTATCCGCAAGGGTGTGAGAGTTCGAGTCTCTCCTTCGGCACCATCTCTGAATTCCTGACCCAGATGAAACCCTGAAGAATCAAGGTCTCCGACTGACGCGAGAGACTCGAACCGGAATTTCCGGCTGCGACGGACGCGACGTTCAGGAGCGTTTGGCGCTGCGAGGCGCGCAGGATGCGTGACTCAGGAAATTCCGCATGCCGAGCCCGCGAGCAGGAGCGAGAGGGCGACGGCCGAGTCTCTCCTTCGGCACCATCTCTGAATTCCTGACTCAGATGAAACCCTGAAGAATCAAGGTCTCCGACTGACGCGAGAGACTCGAACCGGAATTTCCGGCTGCGACGGACGCGAACTGAGCGGCACTAAAAAAATGAGCGGAGTGCTTATTTCGCACTCCGCTCACACATTCGGATGATTCAACATTGCTCGATGGCCCCGACAGAGGGGCCCCTCAGTTCGGCATCAGAGGATTTCAAAAACCTTCCAACGTCCGGAACGCATAGGCTCGGTCGGGTCGGCTGTCGTCTCGTTCGAGCCCTGTTCAGGATTCGTCGAGCCTTTCGCACTCGAAGTTGCAGCGGCCTCGGTGGTGGTTCCCGAGTTTGAGCGCCCAGAGTTCTCGGTATTTGCCAGTGCGCTGGAACTGCCCAACAAGAGGCCTATTGCGAAAGTCGTCATCAACACGTTCAGCTTGTTTATTTTCATATCAGAACTCCTTCTTCTGATATGGACCATGCCAAAAACCTGAATTTCGATAAAATTCAAATAAGCTAACTGATTGATTGATTTTACCAATAAAACAGAAAGGCACTGTCAGCGATGAGGGAAAAGTTCCGGGACGGCAATGTAAACGACCTGATCTTCCCAGCGGCCATTCTGGTGCCAATAGTGCTTCTTGATTCCCTCGCGATACATCCCCGCCTTACGAGCGGTCCGGATCGAAGCACGGTTGTCGAGGTCAATGGCAGCCTCGAGCCGATGGAATTTCAACTGCTTAAAACCAAGCTCGATGACTGCACTCAATGCCTCTGGAGCGAACCCCCTTCCCCTGTATTGAGGGAAAATCATACAGCCAACATTGGCCATCTCGTAACGATGGCGCCGGATCGTTGAAATGTTGACCATGCCCAAGGCGCTACCGTCTTTCTTCAGTAAACACCCCAGACCCAAACCTTGTCCTCAATCGCAAGCTTGCGCCACCGCAGGACTGATTGCCGGAATCCATCTCTGGACAACTCCTGATCACTTGGCCTTTTGGGGTCAAACTTCCCTGCCCGGACGCTGCCCAGATCATGAGCGACGCGCCATTTGGCGTGATCGCCAACCCGAAACGGCCTCAATACCAGACGTTTTGTCCTGACCAGCAATGGATTTTCTCTCAATTCACACCCCCGATGATGGCTCGCGCATGCTACTCAACATGCCCTCATCTGCAAAGGCATGGCCCAGTCGGAACTGCAGCGCCCGATTGCGATTCGCATGGAGATAACGACTCAGCTTAACCTGCGGTCCCACGATATCCAGGACTCCGTACCCAGTAACAACAAATCCGGCCTTGAGCTTGGCTATCAATACACCAGTATTTGCGGGATTGTGATTGCCCGTCAAAATCTCAAACCCTTCCTGCTGAACTCGCTCCACCACCGAGTCGAGTAATCGCGAGTACACGCCCTGCCGTCTGAATTCTGGGAGCACCGCTGATATCATCATGTGTACGGTATCCGGCCCGGACTGCTGTGAATAACTCCAGCCTGCCAGACGTCCGTTCACAGAGGCGCCCAGCCGCAACGTCCACACGGAGACCTCAAACTTCATTTTGCGCTGCGAACGCGCACATTCCTCCGTCTGGGTACGCGCAGGGTGCAAGACCGGGTGATTCCGATCAAAGATGACCGTTCCCCACTCCTTGAATATCAACGTGTATTCTTCAGCGGACAGTTCGCGGATCTCCATCATTGCCTCCGATGTAAAACTCATAGGCCACCTCGAGGACTTCGATTCCCCCGATTTCCTCTTTCTTGGTCTCGCCAAGAAGCCTGCCTCCCAACTTTTCATAGAATCGTCGCGTTGGATTATTACCTAAGACCCAGAGCCTCATCGATTCAAATCCCTTGCTTCGGAGTGCATGTGTGATCCCTTAAAAAAGCGCCCGTCCCGCGCTCCAACCTCAGTATTCCGGTTGATCACACGCGCCGACATATCCCGCCGCTTATCGACCGATAGAGAATCCAAAAAGCTCTGAGGCAGCAATCCGGAGTAAGTTTCCTGCCAGGGCTGGACGTGCGCTATTGCGATCCCAACCTCATCACCCGGTTTGGCCAGACGGATGAAATAACCATGCCCCGGCATACCGAACCTCCATTTTTAGACTACTACAGCCCTGATGGCGGGCAGCCTGAGAAATTGGCGCGTCCTCAGCGTTCCCCACAGGGGGAACAACCTGCGGGTCCATCCATGAAAAAGGGCCAGCTTCCTCCCGGAAGCCGGCCCCAATTCCTATATCAAGATTGATCCAATCTCGATTAATAGCGGTAGGTCTCTGGCTTATAAGGGCCGCTGACCGAAACACCGATGTACTTGGCTTGCTCTTCGCTCAGGCGAGTCAGCTGAGCATTGAGCTTCTTGAGTTGGAGCAATGCCACTTTCTCATCCAAGTGCTTGGGCAGAGTGTGCACCCCTAGTGGATAGCGCTCAGGATGCGAGAACAACTCGATCTGGGCGATCGTCTGGTTGGCGAACGAAGACGACATCACATAGCTCGGGTGACCGGTGCCGCAGCCCAGGTTGACCAAGCGCCCCTTAGCGAGCAGGATGATCCGCTTGCCATCGGGGAAAATCACATGATCCACCTGAGGCTTGATCTCTTCCCACTTGTACTTCTCAAGGGCTGCCACTTCGATCTCGTTGTCAAAGTGACCGATATTACACACGATGGCCTGATCCTTCATCTTGGCCATGTGTTCGTGGGTGATGACATTGTAGTTGCCGGTAGCAGTGACAAAGATATCAGCCTTATCCGCTGCGTACTCCATCGTCACCACGCGATAGCCTTCCATTGCAGCCTGGAGAGCACAGATCGGATCAATCTCGGTCACCCAAACCTGGGCCGAGAGAGCACGAAGCGCTTGAGCCGAGCCTTTGCCCACATCGCCGTAGCCTGCGACGACAGCAACTTTACCAGCAACCATGACGTCGGTCGCGCGCTTGATGCCGTCCACCAGGGACTCGCGGCAGCCATAGAGGTTATCAAATTTGGACTTGGTCACCGAGTCATTGACGTTGATTGCAGGGAACTTGAGTTGCCCCTGATCGTGCATGCGCTTGAGGCGGTTAACACCTGTCGTGGTTTCCTCGGTCACACCACGAATCTGAGAGAGGCGCTTGGAGTACCAATTCGGGCTCGCCTGAAGCTTGGCCTTGATCGAGGCGTAGAGCACCTTTTCTTCTTCAGACGTCGGCTTGGTGAGAACCGAGAGGTCCTTCTCTGCTTTGGCCCCCAGGTGAAGAAGCAAGGTCGCATCGCCGCCGTCATCGAGAATCATGTTCGAGAATCCACCATCGGCCCACTCAAAAATCCGATGCGTGTACTCCCAGTACTCCTCGAGGGTCTCGCCTTTCTTGGCGAACACGGCGGTTCCGCCGGCTGCAATTGCTGCAGCGGCATGATCTTGTGTTGAAAAGATATTGCAGGAAGCCCAACGGACTTCTGCACCAAGTGCCTTGAGTGTCTCGATAAGAACGGCAGTCTGAATCGTCATGTGCAGAGAGCCCGTGATCCGAGCACCCTTGAGCGGCTTCTGGGCCGCGAACTCATCCCGAATCGCCATCAGACCGGGCATCTCCGTCTCGGCAATTTTGATTTCTTTCCGCCCCCAATCCGCGAGCGAAATATCAGCAACGATATAGTCTCTTTCAATAGCCATGATATTAGTCTCCAGAAGTACGGTCCTTGATTCTTCGATAGTTTTCGGAAACCTAGGACCAAATCTGTGAGCGCCGTTGGACGGGAAACACCCAAGCCTGGGGCAGGAAGCCTTGCAGCGCTCCTTGGGTGTTGAAAAGAAAATAGCACAACAAATACAACTAAGTCTATCGGCAGAAGTGCGTTCAAAAACGGCAAGAGCCCATCCGTAACCAACTTATGGCTACCGATGGGCTCCCGTCAGTGTCTGACCTCGTATCAAACAAACGCACCCAAGGCTGGGCACGATTGTTCAACACTCAGAAAAGATTCACTTTTTGGCTGCAGCCGTCTTTTTCTTGCTCGAGAAAAGGCGGCGAATCTTCGCAAAAGGATCCGCAGGTGCTGCAGCAACTGCAGTATCAGCAGGCTTCTCGGCCTTCTTTACAGCTGCTTTTCCGCGAACGATCTCTGCATGATCCACAAGTTCGATCACAGCCATTTCAGCTGCATCGCCCCAGCGGCGATCCGAGAGCTTCAGAACGCGGGTATAACCACCTTTGCGATCCTTGTAGCGCTCTGCCAAAGTGTCGAAAAGCTTCTCCACCACTCCGTCGTTACGAGTGCGTGCAAAAGCCAAACGGCGGGAAGCTTCGTCGCCTTTTTTAGCGAGGGTGATCAGACGATCCACCACGCGGCGCGCTTCTTTAGCCTTCGGAGCCGTGGTAACCACGCGCTCTTGCTCAATGATCGAATTGGCAAGGTTTTTCAACATCGCTACGCGATGAGAGGTATTCCGGCCAAACTTTCTTCCATCAACATTGTGTCGCATACTTCATTATTCCCTAAATTCTTGTATCCAGAACTCTGACACTCATCGCGTTTCGGGCATGGCATACTCCATACTCGAACAGATCGTCAAAGCCTATCCACTCAATCTTCAATATCGTCTTCATCGATGCCTGCGCCATCTTCAGCGCCTGCACCACGTTCCGACATTGCCCGGTTCTCATCGAGATCCGAATCAGCCGGCTTTGGAGGTTGAGTTGGAGCCACAAAACCGTCGAGCTTCATTCCCAAGCTCAGGCCCATCTCACCGAGGATATCTTTGATCTCGTTGAGCGACTTACGGCCGAAGTTCTTGGTCTTGAGCATCTCAGCTTCGGTTTTTTGTACCAGCTCGTAGATGTACTTGATGTTGGCATTCTGGAGGCAATTTGCTGAACGCACAGAAAGTTCGAGCTCTTCAACCGAACGATAAAGATTCGGATTGAACTGAGCAGGAACTTCCTCTGCGACCGGTACGGCCTGCTCAACATCTTCTTCGAAGTTCAAGAAGACCGAGAGCTGGTCCTTGAGAATCTTGGAGCCAAGAGCCACTGCATCCTCAGGGTGGACGGACCCATCAGTCCAGACCTCAAGAGTAAGCTTGTCGTAGTCCGTGCGCTGTCCCACCCGGCTTTGTGTGACCGTGTAGTTCACACGGCGAACGGGCGAGAAGAAGCTGTCAACCGCGATCCAACCAATACCCAAGTCATCAGATTTATTGGTCTCGGCAGGCTGATAGCCCCGTCCACGAGCGACACGAATCTCTACTTTGAGACGAGCCCCGGCTCCCACGGTGGCGATGTGCGCCTCCGGATTGAGAACCTGCACAGACTCGCTGCAAACAATGTCAGCCGCAGTCACGCGAGCAGGGCCGACCTTGTCAATGAACACGGTCGCAGTTTCAGCGTGAAGCTTGAAGCGAACTTCTTTGAGGTTCAGGATGATTTCGGCGACGTCCTCGGTAACATCCGGAACAGCAGCGAACTCATGAACAACGCCGTCAATTTTAACGGAAACGACTGCCGCCCCTTGAAGCGAGGACAACATCACACGACGAAGAGAGTTCCCCAGGGTGAGACCAAAACCGCGTTCCAGAGGACGAGCAACAAACCTTCCGTAACCACCGGAAAGTGTTTCCTTATCCACATCCAACGACTTCGGACGAATTAAATCGCGCCAATTTTTCTCAAGCATATCTTTCTCCAATCGACTGTGTCTCTCGCCCAGCCAATCCTGTCCAAGCAATGCGAGACCAAGCGTTTACACGAAAAGCGGGAGTCTGCTTCGTGCACTCTCCCGCCTTTCTGGATACTCTCTAGGCGGCCCCCATGGCCGCCTGAGCGATTACTTCGAATACAACTCGACGACCAAACGCTCTTGCATCGGAGCGGTGATATCGTCGCGAGAAGGAAGATCGCGAATCCGAGAACGGAACGCGGACGCCTCCAGCTCAATCCACTGAGGGATTTCACGGCGCTTCACAGACTCCAAGGCCCCAGCAATACGAACCACGCCCCGACTCTTCTCACCCACCTCGAGGACATCGCCCTTCGAAACCAGGAAAGAAGGAATATTCACCGCTTTGCCGTTCACGGTGACATGTCCGTGCCGAACCAGCTGCCGTGCTTCTGCACGGGAGTTGGCGAAGCCACTCCGGTAAGCCACGTTATCGAGACGGCGCTCGAGTCCAACCAAAAGGTTAGTACCCGTCACACCTTTCGCACTATCAGCGCGCTCAAAAGCGGCACGGAACTGCTTTTCAAGGAGACCATAGGTCTTCTTGATCTTTTGCTTCTCCCGAAGTTGCAGACCGTACTCAGAGAACTTGATTCGCCCTTGGCCGTGCTGACCAGGGGGATATCCGCGACGCTCAAAGGAGCACTTCTCAGTGAAGCACCGGTCCCCTTTCAGGAACAGCTTCTGGTTTTCTCGACGGCAAACTCGACAAACAGAACCATAATTACGAGCCATAAATCTTAAACCCTTCTACGCTTCGGAGGACGGCAACCGTTGTGAGGAATTGGAGTCACATCTTCAATGTAGGTGACACGAATTCCAGCAGAGGCGATTGCCCGGAGAGCGGACTCACGGCCAGCGCCCGGTCCACTGACGAACACTTGCACAGAACGCATTCCAGCTTCAAAAGCCTTGCGAGCCGCATCTTCAGCTGCAACCTGAGCAGCGAAAGGAGTGTTTTTACGCGATCCACGAAAGCCCTTGCCGCCGGCGCTTGCCCAGCAGACAGCGTTCCCCATGGAGTCTGTCATCGTAACGATAGTGTTGTTAAACGTCGAGAGAACGTAAGCGTTGCCATTAGAGACTGCGCGCTTACCTTTCTTGACTCTCTTAACTGCAGCTTCAGGAGCCGCTGTTTCTTTTTTTGCTTCAGTTTTTTGTTCAGACATACTGCCTCAACCTATCTTTCTTGGTTCAATTCCCAGAAAAGTTTGAAATCGACAGCGATTACTTCATCGCTTTGACGGACTTCTTACCGGCGATTGCAACGGCCGGACCTTTTCTCGTGCGAGCATTCGAATGAGTGCGCTGACCACGAACAGGAAGTCCTTTGCGATGGCGAACTCCGCGATAACAGCCAAGGTCGACAAGACGCTTGATGTTCATGCTGATATCCCGACGAAGATCACCTTCCACCTTTACGGAGCGGTCGATGACTTCACGAATCTTGGCGACTTCGGACTCAGTCAGTGCATCGCTCTTGGTCGAGGGATCCACTT
>Ga0172372_10013165_pt1 | contig 10282 bp, 6 predicted proteins | sample LakKiv5m_2_FD_114544 | JGI IMG/M metagenome (GOLD analysis project Ga0172372, IMG submission 114544) | Freshwater microbial communities from Kabuno Bay, South-Kivu, Congo - kab_092012_9.5m | ecosystem: Environmental > Aquatic > Freshwater > Lake | place: Democratic Republic of the Congo... | reverse complement strand
CTTTATAGTCACCGCGAGCATATGAACCAAATAGAATAATTTTTTCAACCTGCTTACAACTTTTTAAAATTGCTATAATAATCTTTTGTAGTTCTTGTTGTTTGAGTTTTGGTAAATGTTTAAATGATTTTTTCATGGTAACCTTATTTTTTAATTATATTAAACATGATTTTATTTAAAGACGTTGTTTGTTAACAGTGTCTAATAAAAAATAAAAATAAAAACTAAAATTAATAATCCAGAGATAATTCCGCTAATAATATCATCTAACATTACTCCAAAGCCATTTTTAATTTTTTTATCACAATAGCCTATTATTGAAGGTTTGGTTATATCAAGGAGGCGAAATAATATGAAGCAAAATAAAATCTTAATAACGACATTGATATCAAAAATTTCTTGAAAATGTCCGCCAAGTAGAAAAACAATTTGTAAACAAATTGTTTGACCAACAAATTCATCGATAACTATTGATTTATGATCAACTTCTTTAAACCTTTTACTATATTGTGGAATTGAGATAATAGCATGAATTGTTAAGGCTAGGTTTAATAATATCCAAAATATATTTTGTAATAAATTGGAAATATTATTTTTTAAAAAGAAAATAGTTATTAGAATCCAAAATATTACCGCTCCAATGCTGGCAAATGTTCCGGGGGCTTTTTTGACTTTTCCAAAATAAAAAAAAGTTAATATCAATTCATTAAATTTTTTCATAAAACATTATATTATCGATAAAAAAAAGTGGTGTTTTTAATTTTAAGTTGTCCGGGAGCGATGCCAGAAAATGTTTTGTTTTTAAATTTTTTTTCGTTAAAAAAATTAAAAATTTTACTATAATTTTTTCTTTCAGAATCATCTAGAATTATGATACCATCTTCATTTATATGATCTACGGCATTAACTGCGCATTTAAATCTTTTTAGAGAATCAATTAAAATAATATCAAATTTTAAATTTAGATTTTTTATAAATTTTTCATATTGATCATTGTCAAAAGGATTTTCAATAAAAAAAATTCTAGATTCATTTTTTTGTTTTTGATCAATATCTGTATTAACTGCATTGTAAAAAAGCGAGTCGCTTAAAAATTTTTTGCAAAAGCGGATTTGCAATGGTTTCATAATGCTGTACCATAGCTCATTTGTTTCTAGGCTAAAAACTTTTAAATTTTTATTAATAAAATATAATGTTGACATCCCGCATCCGAACTCAAATATTTTTTGATTTTCTTTAATTTTTGTTTCAAGAAAACTAATGGCAGGATAGCAAAACCAAGGTATTGGATTAAAATTATTATCAAGTGATATTCCGTTTAATAGTGAATTTTTCCAACTAATTTTATTGTCTAAAAATTGTTCTTTTATAACTTCAAAATTTTTCATCTAATTGTCGGTAAGAACTAAATTATTGAGGTGAATAAGTTCTGATTTTGCATCATTGCCAAAAATTTTTTTAACTTCATTGGATTTTTTTTGAATAATTTTTTTAGCTTCATCTGACGAATAATTAGTTATTCCGCTTGCAATATGTTTTCCTTTTAAATCTTTAACAAAAATTACATCACCTTTTGAGAATTTTCCTTTTATAGAAACAACCCCTATTGGCAATAAACTAACTTTTTTATTTTTAATTGTTTCGCAGGCTAAATTGTTAATTATTGCTTCACCTCTAGCATTTACAACACCAGATAGCCAGCTTTTTCTTGCTGTGGTAATGTGTTTTGAAGTTTTTAGTGATTTTTTTTGACTATAGAAGAAAGTAAATTTTTTTTGATTATTTTTTAATTTTTCTAAACAATTATTTTCAATACCGCTTGTTATTATAACTTGACAATTTATTGATAATGCCATTTTGGTGGCGATTATTTTAGTAATCATTCCGCCAGTGCCAATTGAAGAAGTAGAAGATCCGGCCATATTCTCAATTTCTTTGGTAATGTTTTTAACCTCAGAAATAAATTTTACGTCTTTATGAGTTGTTGGATTTTTATCGTATAAACCATCAATATCGGATAATAAAATCATTAAATCGGCACTAGACATTTGTGCGACTCTGGCTGCCAATCTGTCGTTATCGCCAATTTTTATTTCTTCATTGGCAATTGAATCATTTTCATTGATGATTGGTATAACTTGGTTTTTGAGAAGATTTTCAATAGTATTTTTGCAATTTAAATATCTAACTCTTGAATTGCAATCTGAAGCGGTAAGAAGTATTTGCGCTACTTGATAATTATTTTTATTAAAAATTTTTTTATAAAAACTCATCAATTCTATTTGTCCAACAGCAGCGCAAGCTTGTTTTTGTTCAATTGATAATTTTTTATTATTTAATTTTAAAATTGATTTTCCTAGAGCAACCGCTCCTGAAGTAACAATGATAATTTCGATATTATTAGAAATAAAATCACTAATATTTTTGGAAAGTTTCTCTAGCCAATCTTCTCTGAGCTTGCCTTCGGATATTATCAAAGAAGAGCCAATTTTTATAACTATGCGATTATAATTTTTAAGATCTAATTTCATTAGTTACTTAATCCTTTTTCTTTGCGAGCATTTTTAACTTGTTCGCGATATAATAGATTTTCCAATAAAGGAAGTGGATATGATTTTAAATCACCTTTTCCTTTAAGAATATAAATTCCAACTGATCTATTTATTTGGCTTTTTGTGCCATCAGAAGTTATTATATCGGGAAAATCTTCACCATAAGCTCTTAATTCTATTAAATTTTCAGGTACTCCATTTTTTATTAAGTAGCTTTGTACAATTCGAGCTCGATTTAGAGCAAGATTTTGATTGGATAGATCATTGCCAGTTCTATCGGCATTTCCTGCTAGTAAAATATTATAATTTCCTTTTAAAGTTTTTAAATATTCAATTATTTTTATCATCTCGGTATTTGCTTTGTCATTTAGTAGCGCACTATTTAAATCAAATAATATTTCAAATCTAAAAAATTCTGGTTCGATAGAGGTTACTTTTGGAATCTTATCTTTTTTCATATCGACGATATAAACTTCTATTTCATCTAGAAGTTTTTGGAATGTTACGCGACAGCTGGCCATATCATTTGCACGAAATATTGGTTTAGATTCTTTACTTACCCAGCAATCATAAAGATAGCTTAGATGAGCCAACTGAATAGGTAATTGAAATTTTAAATGTGGAGTATTTAAAACATCTTCTAATCTTTTTTGAGTTAAAATTAATTCTTCCAATTGTTCTTTATCAGAGTTCCATTTAAGTGGATTTTCAGGAATATATTCTTTACCCTGAGATATTTTTAGTGCTTTTTTAGCAAAATGATTGGCGCTTTTATTGTCTTTAATTTTTTCTAGTTTACTTGAAAACACCAGATATTCAAGGGCTAGGTAAGAATCATAATCACCCTTCATTTTTAATTCTATTTCTTTTTTGGCAAGAATTGGTAAATAGTTTTTACAGCTTGTTAGCGATAAGAATGCAAATAAAACTAATATTGATTTGAAATTCATTTTACTTTTAGGATAATTAATTATTTATAACTTTTGAAAAAGTTTATACCATTTCATGAAATAATATTTCAACTAATAAAACTTAATCAATAAAAATAATTTTAAATGTATAAGAAAAAAATAATTTCTCTAATTGGTTTGATGGGGGCGGGCAAAACAACTATTGGAAATAAGTTAGCTAATAAATTAAATTATTATTTTGTTGATAGCGATAGAGAAATAGAAGATCAAGAGCGTATGTCAATAAATAATATTTTTGTAAATTATGGTGAAGAATATTTTCGTAAGGTTGAAAATAATATTATTTTTGATATTATCAATAGAGATGAAGAATTAATTCTTTCGCTTGGAGGCGGGGCATTTTTAAATGTTGAGACTCGCAATTTATTGAAGCAAAAATCGATTGTAATTTGGCTTCATGCTTCTATTGAAGAAACTCTAAAAAGAATTGGCAATAAAACAAATAGACCATTACTTAATACAAATAATAGAAGAGAGGTTTTAGAAAATTTAGTTAAATCAAGATATAAAATATATCAAGAATGCGATTTAGATTTTGATACTACTAAAATTGATTATGAAATTTTATTAAATGATATTGTTAACAAAATAAAAATTCTAAATGAAAAATAAAATAACAATTAATTTATCCGAAAGAAGCTATGATATTTTAATAGGCAAAGATATTATTGATGAGATTTCGCATTTTTTAGTTATAAAAAAATATAGTAAAATATTTGTTATTACTGATAAAAACGTTGCCAAGCTTCATTTAAAAAATTTGGAAAAAGTTTTATTTAACTTTGATCTAATTGAAGTTGAAAGCGGTGAAAGAAGTAAATCTTTTGAAAATTTTTCAAATTTATGTGATCAAGTTTTAAAAAAAGGTATTGATCGCAAATCTTTGATTATAGCTTTTGGGGGCGGAGTGATTGGTGATCTTGCTGGATTTGTTGCCTCTGTAGTGCTTAGGGGTGTTGATTTTATACAGATCCCAACAACTTTATTGGCCTGTGTTGATAGTTCTGTTGGTGGAAAAACAGCAATAAATTCTAGGTATGGTAAAAATTTAATTGGTAGTTTTTATCAGCCAAAATTAGTAATTTGTGATTTAAATTTTTTAACAACTTTACCTTATAGAGAATTTAAGGCTGGATATGCAGAAATATTGAAATATGGCTTAATATATGATATAGATTTTTTTAATTTTCTTGATCATAATTATCAAAAAATTTTACTGAAAGAACATGATTTATTACAAAAATCAATTTATCAATCATGTTTAATTAAATCTGCAATAGTTAGTAAAGATGAAAAAGAAAATGGTGAAAGAGCATTATTAAATTTTGGCCACAGCTTTGCTCATATTTTTGAAACAGAAACCAACTATTCTGGTGAAATTCTACATGGCGAAGCTGTTGCTTTAGGGATGGCTATGGCTATAAAAATGTCTTTAAATTTAGGTTTAATTAATCATGATCTTTATCAAAAAGTGATAGCTCATTTAAATAAATGTGGTTTTATAATTAATCCAAATAAAATTAGATCAAATTGGCATAAAGAAAATTTAATCCAACATATTTACAAAGATAAAAAAAATGAAAATAACAAATTAACTTTCATTTTGCTTGAAAGTATTGGAAAAGCAGTAATAAAAAAGAATGTTGATATTAATGATTTTTTGAAAATTTTGAATGAGTTTATAGAAAATTAATTTTTTATTTTTAAATTTGTATTGAAAGTTGAATGACTTAATATAGTTTATTGGCATAAAAATTGTCTCAGTAATTTGCCTGCGTGATGGAATGGTAGACATAACGGACTTAAAATCCGTGGAGCCTTAACGCTCTTGCCGGTTCAAGTCCGGCCGCAGGTACCACCTCTTTTTTTATCAATTTCTTTTTAGTAATACTTCAGTTAATCATAATCCAAGTCATAGTTAGTAACATGATTTATTTTAAAAAAATAGTTCAAATTATCTTCCTATTTTTTTTAGGTTTATTTTTGTTTTCATGTGAAGAAGGTTGTGTTGATTATGATGAATTTTCCACCCGTTCTGTTGAAGTAAATTCTAATCCTAATTCTTACAGGCCAAATCCAGATCCAGTTTATGGTAAATACAATTCTGATAATGGCGGACAGAGTGCTGAGTGGCATGATACTGGATATGTATCAAATGGAGAGCACTTTCTTATTCAAATTTCAGGAAGTTGGACTGCTCAAGAGGGAATAGGAATGAGCGAGTCATTATTAAATGCTCTACCTTATTGTAAGATTTGTAGCATTAAAAACTCATCTCCAAATCAAACTTCAAATTGCATTTGCCATCCCGGAGAGCAACCAATACCAGAAATATTGCCAAATGGTAGTCCAGCAACCAGCAGTTGTGCAAGTGGTGCAAATCAAAATAATCCTGCTTTATGTTCATGTACTACAACTTATCCCGGTAAGGTAACTGATTATGATGTTTATCATTTTCCCTCTGATTATCTAAAAAAAGATTATACTAAAAAAGAAAACTCTAAGCAACAAAACTGCAGATTTCAAAGAGGAATGGGTGCTTATGTTGGTTTATATGGTAGAAATGGCATAGATATTCCAAGTAGAGCCTATCATCTTTTTACTGCAGATTCAATTTGTAATATAGTCAGAAATTCAAACGGTCAATGTATTGATAAGCAAGGTAATGATGCCACAAAATATGTTTTTACTAGCCTTGAGAATAAAATTTTTGTAAAAGATGATAAACAAGGAAACAATCCAACAACCACATCTTATATATCAGGATCAACTCCTCATGAGGCCAACGAAAAAGTTAAGGTAATAATTTATGATTCATATTATAAGGATAACTATGGTAAATATAATCTAGTTTTTTATAAAGGAGTTGCTAGTTCAAGTGGTGAAGATGGAATATTTGAAACTTTAATTAAGGGTGTTGAAGAAAAAGTAATCGGCAAAATGTCTAATGGCGTAAGACAAGATGGTATACTTGAATTTATGTTTAACTCATTGGTAAAAGATTCGAGATTTATCAGATTTGTTAATTTAAGTTTAGTTTTATATTTAATTTTATTTGGAATCGGTAGTCTAATCGGAATTATTGAGATGACCAGAAAAGAAATAGTTTCAAGAATATTAAAACTTGCTTTGGTAGTCTTCTTTACTAATCAAAATAGTTGGTATTTTTTTAATAAGATTGTAGTTGGATTTTTTAAAGATGGAATGGACAGTGTGGTTAAAATAATTATGAATTTATATGACTCCAGAATTGAACCAACCTCTGCTGTAATATTAGCTCAAGTAGATAGGGCTACAGATTTAAGTAAAGCGACTAGATTCTCTTATGTTGATAATATGATAAAAGATTTATTATCGGTTGCGGTTTCAAAGAAAGTTTTAGGTTTGTTTTTTGTCGATATTTTTGGCTTTATCTACATATTATGCATATATGCGCTAATTTTCTTTTTCATTTATGTGATGGCCATTGCTGCGATTAATTACTTGGTGAATTTTATGAAAATAATCTTTGTTTTATCGCTTGGTCCTTTATTTATAGTGTTAAGTTTGTTTTCAAAAACTTCTGATATTTTTAAAAATTGGGTATCTTTTTTAGGATCAAGAGCTTTAGAAATTATATTTTTATTTGCAGTATTATATCCTTTTTTAACTATAATCAATAAATATTTTACAGATTTATTTTATTACAGAGCTTGTGGTGTTAATAAGGGAATCGGAGTTTTAAAAATGATAGTATACTATTCTGAAGTTAATAGGTCTTTACCGGAGTGGTTTATGTCTTTTTTTATGATTGCTGGTTTATTAGCAATTACATTGCTAATTATTCAAAAAATGCCAGAGGTTTCTGGTCACCTGATATCAATAAGTGGTGTTCCAAATAAAGACGTGGGTAACACTGGTAGAGGTCAATCTGGAACAGATATGGCGTCAACAATGCTAAATAATGCTATTGGACAAGCATTTTCAGCTTTAAAATCTGATTTTATTGGTGGAAATATTGCTCGAGCAATGAGATCTGGTGTATCAGGTTTAACTTATGCCGCCAGAAGTAGCGGTATTGCTGATATTTTTAATAGAATTCCTGGGATTGGTCCAAGAACTGCGACGCGTAATGCTTATATTGATGCTGCCATAAATAGAGCCATTAAGCAAGGTGGTTCCCATGATGATATTAGAAGGGCTGCTATGCAGGAGTTAGGAATGTTAATGAATTCAAAAAAAAATCTTGCATCTGCTCTTGGAATAGATATGAAAGCTATTGCGGAAAGATTAGATCAAAAGCTTGTCAAAGATCCGCTACAGAATTTTATTAAATCGGAAGCGCAAAGATTAAAAAAAGAGGGAAGCGATGGGGTTAAGCTCTTTGGTAAAGATTTAAGAGATAAAATCAAGGAAAATGCAAGAGAGTGGGCTCGAAATAATTTGGGATCTGGTGCTCAAAGAGCCGAAGATTATTTAAAACAATCATCCATGAAAGATTTAGTAAGATCTAAAGCTGAATACTCATCTTCTGAGGCTGCTAGAGCATTTGCAGGAGATGATAAAGCTAAAGAAAAGTTCATGATGAATTTACAGCAAGAATCTTCAAGAAATGCCAGAAAAGATGATGAAAGAAGCGCTCAAAATGCTAGTAAATGGCACAGAGGAGCTCCAGATTTAATTAAAAATGCTCTGAATAAAGCAAAAGATAAAATGAGGGGTAAAGAATCTGTAGATAGAAAAGCTGAAAATTTTTTGAGAAAAGTAGATAAAATTGAAAATCCTCTATATAAGGGCTTAAATCCAGTAAATCCATCTAATTGGTTTAAAAGAGGTCAAGATGGAACTGATTCAAATCCTTTTAACTCAAGGAACTGGAATTTTGAATCTAAGGACTATAAAAAAGAATCCTTAGCAATGCAAAGAAGAGCTATATCAAAAATTTTATCAGATACTGACAAAGGGCTTGGCAAGCTAAACAGATCGCAAGATTATAAAAGTCAAAAAAAACAAGGAAAAGAAATATATAATAGAAATTATTTATATGGAAGATTGCACGATTTAGCAAGGAAAGAAGCTGAAAATGATCTTAAAAAAGAGAAAAAAGATTTTTACTCAATGGCACCGAATTATGTCCCTTCACCGTCTAAAATAAAAGATGCTATGGATCGTGTTGGTTATAGTGCTAGAAAAATGCTATCGGGACGTAGCCCTGATAATGTTAAATTTTTTGATCCAAAATTTGAACAAAAAAGAGATACAGCGATACAAAGCCTTAAAACAGACGACAAAATAACCTCAAATCTTGAAAAGGCTGTAAAAATCGAGCATGCTTTAAACGGTTTGGGTATCAAAGTTGAAAATCAAGCTGAAGTTCTGTCAAGAATGATAAAAGATCAAGTTTTAGAAGATAAAAAATCAGGAAATCTTGAGCAGTATAAAGATCAAACCCCAACAATTTTGTCAACTTCTTTAGATCCTAGAGTTTTAAGTAAATATGAAAATTATCTGCAATCTATTTCTCAGGGTGGAGATTTGGTATCTTCTGCATCTGCTTCTGATGCGGTTGGATCAAGAGCTTCTGTTTCTGATATTGCTACTAGAGATAATACAGTTGGCAATATAATTGATTCTGAAATTAATAAATCTTTAAATATTTTTAATAGAGAAGATAATTCAATCAATAAAATTTCTAGAAACTTAGTTAGTGATGAACGAGAAATTAAAGAAGCTCTAGGTAAAAGCTTTTCTGATAATCAATCCGATCAAAAACTAATTGGAGCAAAAGAATCTACCAAATTGGATTCTACTAAATCAAAAAAACCACTAAAAGGAATATTGAAAAAATCAAAACCACCTGAACCTGAATTATCCAAAAAAGATTCTGATCCAATTATGGTAGGTGGTTCAAATTTTGGTTTTATAGAAAATGATGAAATTAGAACTTATTCTCCAAATTCTCCTACAAGGCAATTATCACAAGATTCATATGATTCATTGGATAGACAAGATCAAAAACAACAAGCACAATATTCGGATTTATCATCTAAAGAATTGCTAAATGTAGATAATATTTCTTTAAAAAATTCAAATGTTTCCGTTAATGATAATATAGAATCTAAATTGTCATCTAATTCTGATAATACTGATAACAGACACAAGGATTTCGAAAATATAACTGATAGGCCTCTTAATATTTCTCATAGAGAAGATAATTCGATTAATGAAATTTCTAAAAACCTAGTTAGTGATGAACGAGAAATTAAAGAAGCTATAGGTAAAAGCTTTTCTGATAATCAACCCGATCAAAAATTAATTGAGCCAAAAGAATCGCCTGATTCCGCTTCTGTCAAATCAAAAAAACCACTAAAGGGAATATTGAAAAAACCAAAACCACCTGAACCTGAATTATCCAAACAAGATTCTGATCCAATTATGGTAGGTGGTTCAAATTTTGGTTTTATAGGAAATAATGAAATTGAAACTTATTCTCCAAATTCTACCGCAAGGCAATTATCACAAGATTCATATGATTCATTAGATAGACAAGATCAAAAACAACAAGCACAATCTTCTGATTATTCGTCTAAAGAACCGTTGAATATAGATGATAAAAACATTTCTTTAAAAACTTCGGAAACAATTGAAAATAAAGATGCAAAAAGTATTCATGACCCAGAAAAAATTGCTGAAAAAGCAATTGAAAATAAAGATGCAAAAAGTATTCATGACCCAGAAAAAATTGCTGAAAAAGCAATTGAAAATAAAGATGCAAAAAGT
>Ga0172372_10013164_pt1 | contig 10283 bp, 10 predicted proteins | sample LakKiv5m_2_FD_114544 | JGI IMG/M metagenome (GOLD analysis project Ga0172372, IMG submission 114544) | Freshwater microbial communities from Kabuno Bay, South-Kivu, Congo - kab_092012_9.5m | ecosystem: Environmental > Aquatic > Freshwater > Lake | place: Democratic Republic of the Congo... | reverse complement strand
GGAGAGGTGGTGGGCGGACTCCTCGGCCTCGAGCTCGGAGGCGCGCGCGACCAGCACCAGCGCCTCTTCCCGGCGGCTCGCGCCGTCGAGCCAGCGGTTCAGCGCGGCGACCAGCTCGGTGGCGTCGGCGGGGCGGTCGGCGGCCCGGAACGCGAGGCACCGCATGGTGAGGGAGGCCAGGTCGGACGAGGTGGGGGGCGGCTCGGGCGGGCCGATGCGGGTGGCGGCCAGCGCCTCCTCGGGCGGATCGGGGTAGGGCGGGGCCCCGGTGAGCACCTCGTAGAGGATGGCGCCGAAGGCCCACACGTCGGTGGGCGGTCCCACCGCGTCGGACTCGCCGCGGGCCTGCTCCGGCGAGAGGTAGTGGGGGGTCCCGGTCACCACCCCGTGGCGGGTCACCCAGGTGCGGAGCCCGGACAGGTCGGACGGGTTCGGGTCCTCCTCCGCGTCGTGCTCGGGGAGCTGGACGAGCCCCCAGTCGAGCACCAGGACCTCGCCGAAGGGCCCCACCATGATGTTCTGGGGCTTCAGGTCGCGGTGCACCACGTCGTGCGCGTGCGCGTAGGCGACCGCTTCCGCGGCGCGCCGGACCAGGTCGACGAGGCGTCGTTGCACCGGTCCCGAGGGCGGGCCCGCGGCCCAGGCCTCCGCAATCGCCTCGGCCAGGAGGCGACCCCGGATCTCGCGCATGGCGTAGAAGGGGCGCCCGTCGGGCAACACGCCCAGGTCGTAGACCGGGACGATCCCGGGGTGCTCGAGCCGCGCGGTGGTGTGTCCTTCGGCTCGGAAGCGCGCCAGCGCCTGGGGCGAGGCGGCCAGGTGGGGGAGGAGGGTCTTCAGCGCGATGGACCGATCGGTCCGCAGGTCGCGCGCCCGGTACACCGAGCCCATCCCGCCCACGCCGATGATCCCGAGCACCTCGTAGCGCTCGCTGGGCGCGCCGGCGTCCGGCCCCGCCGCGCCGCCGTCGGGGCCCAGGGTCGCGTGAGGCGCCTGCTCCTTTCCCCAGGTGTCGGCGGGGTCGGTGGGCTGGCTCATCGCGGCGTACGTAGCGTGCGCGGAGGGCTGGCGGAGCTTCGTCTGCTCAAGGGACGAGGAAGGCGGCTACCACGGCGAAGGCGACCACCCAGGGGAGGAGCCGTCCGGCCCGCGCGCCGCCGCCCAGGCGCGCGCCGAGGAGCCCGACCAGCACCGCCATCCAGGTCGCCGTGGCCACCCGCCAGTACCAGGCGACGTGGGCCGTGGCGACCACCTGCGCGGGGTCCGGCTCGCCCCCGGCCCAGGCCGCGAGGCGAAGCGCCGTGTAGGCGGTGGGCGCCGCCACCGCGAACCACGCCGCACCGTCGGCGATCAGCCGGCGACGATGGGACACTCGGGATCCGGGGCGAGGGGGGCGCCGGTCAGGAAGCCGGCGACGGCGTGACATCCCCCGCGGCAGCTCGCCGCCCAGGCGCAACTGGCGCAGGGCTCGGCGGGCACGCCCGCCCGCCAGGCCGGGTCCACCGGGCCGGGGACGAAGGAGCAGGGACTGCGCTCGCCGTCGAGGCCCACCGAGACGAGCCAGTCCCCGCCGTGGCATCCGAGCACGCCGAACTGCTCCATGCGCGCGGGGTCCACGCCGGCCGCGGCGAGGAAGGGCACGAGCGCGCAGTCGGCGCGGAAGTCCACCCCGGGGTGACGGGCGATGAGCCCCTGGACGACCTCCCAGATCCGCGTCGCCTGCGCGGGGTCCAGGCGCCGCTCCAGGTAGGTGTCGCGCGCGCGCCCCACCGGCTTCAGGCGGAGCAGCTGGACGTCGCGCGCCCCGGCGGCGACGGCGGCGTCCACCGTGGCCTCCAGGGACGCGAAGGCGTCTCGGTCCAGCACGATGTTGACCCCCACCCGCAGCCCGCGCCCGGAGGCGGCGCGGATGGTGGCGAGCGCCGCGGCGTCGCCGGCGTAGCCCCGCGCCTGCCGGTAACCCTCCCCCAGCCCGTCGAGGGACACGTTCAGCTGGTCCAGGCCGTCCAGACGCGCCGGGTCCGCGCCGGCCCCCGCCGTGGTCAGCCCCACCGAGAGCCCGGCCGCCCGCGCCGCGGCCACCACCCGTGGCAGCTCCGGGTGACGGGTGGGCTCCCCGCCGCCGAGCGCCACGTGGAGGACGCCCTCGTCCGCCAGCGCCCGCAGCCGTTGCTCGAGGACCTCGACCGGGACGTGGGCGCCTTCGGCGTGCGGGTCCACGTGGCAGGAGGGGCAGGGGAGCGCGCAGCTGCGCGTCACCTGGAGGTGGGCCTCGGTCGGTCCGGTGGGCACGGGAGGAGCGTCTCCCAGCTGCACCACCGCGGGGGGAGAGTCCACCCGCCGGGTCTCGCCACCGCCCCCGTCGGCCCGGCGCCGGCGCGCCTCCCACCACTCCGACGCCACCCACACCGCCGCCGCGGTGGCCTGGGTCCAGACCAGCACGTTGAGGACGTTCCCCAGCGAGGAGCAGTTGGGCATGAAGCCCAGGCGGACCCGACGGACCCGCATCACAGGCCCAGGGAGGGGAGCCAGCCGTTCCATCCCGCGGCGCCCAGGAGCGCGCCGAGCGTCCCGGGCACGGAGAGCCAGGGCGGCGCGCGCGGGGCGAGCAGGACGGCCCCCGCCGCCACCGAGCCGCTCACGAGGAAGCCGACCCACCCGGGCTCCCCCCAGACCCAGGCGAAAGCCGCGGGGACGGCGCCGAGGAGGACCAGCGCGCCCACCGCCCCCGGGCCCGCGAGGCGACCCGGGCGCACCAGCGCCACCCCCGCGTACACGGCCCCCAGCCCGGCCCCCGCCAGGGCCAGCCGGCGCCGGCGCGTCTGGTCCGCCTCCAGGGTCTGGACCGCGCCGAGCCAGGCGCGGGTGGGCTCCGGGACCGCGTCCGAGTCCGCCACCCGGCGGGCAGCTTCGGTGTCCCCCCGCTTCATCGCCTCGTTGGCCAGCCACACGCGCAGCGGCACGGCGGCCGGGCCCTCCGGGTTCGCGTCCACGGCCTGCTGCACCCGGGACTGGCGCTCCTCCGGGCTCAGGTTGCGGTAGTCCCGGCGCACGGTCGCGAGCACCGTCCACCCCGCGAACGCGTCCGCGGCCTGGGGCGCCAGCTCCTCCGCGCGCGCCGCGCAGGCCGGTCGATCCCGGTCCGGCGCGGTCAGCGCACATTGCCGGTAGGCGTCCAGCGCGCCGGCGAAGTCCAGGGCCTCTTCGAGCGCCTCGCCCTCGCGGCGGGGGTCGGTCGACGCCCCGGGCGTCGCCCCCGCCAGGGCGAGGCCCAGGATCATCTCGGGACCGAGGTCGCGAGCGCGGCGAGCGTGCGCTCGTAGCACCCCTTCCACTCGGGGTGCACGTTCATGAAGAAGTACTCCTTGAGCGGCTTCGGAGGGGCGTTCAGGGGCGTCAGGATGCGCACCTGCGTGCCGCCTTCGGTGGGGGTGAGCGTCCACCGGGTGATGAAGCCGCGCTTCCCGAGGTGGTCGAAGTCCACCGAGGTGGGGGCCATGGCGTGGGTGAGCGTCATCGCGAGGCGGCGGTGCATCAGGCCCATGTCGTAGCGGACGATGGCGCTCGCCCCCTCTCCGAAGGTCCGATCCCCCATCTCCCACTTCCCGATGCAGTCCTCCGGGAAGATGGACTTCAGGTTGTTCAGGTCCAGCAGGAAGCTCATCACGGTTTCCGGCGAGGCGGGCACCGTGGCGGTGGCCTCCACGTCCGCGACGGCCGAATCCCACTTGCCCTCGGCCAGGGCACTCGCGACGGTGAGCAGCAGCAGCATGTCGTCTCCTATCCGACCACGGCGCCCGAAGCGGCGCTCGAGGGCGGTGGAACCCCCCGCCGCCCGGGCTACGTTCCGGGAATGTTGAAACGTCTGGTCAACCTCCCGTTCAGCGTGGCGAGCAAGGCGGCCCGGGCCTTCCAGGACCGGGAGGACGCGCGCAACAAGGCGAAGTACGGCACGGTGGACGACCCTGGCTCCATCGGCGTGGCCTCCGAGGCGCCGCGTGTGCAGGCGATCGACGCCGCCACGGTGCGGATCACGGCGGCGGACGTGCTCGCGCGTCGCGCCCGGGGCGAGACGATCGCGTTCGTGGACGTGCGCGCCCAGCGCGGGGCCGGCATCCCGGGCTCCCTGCACATGCCCATGAAGGAGATCTCGGTGCGGGTCTCGGAGCTGGACCCGGACCACCTCGTGGTCGCCTGGTGCGACGACGGCGTGCTCTCCACCGACGCGGTCCGCTTCTTCCGGGAGCGCGGCATGGAGGACACCTGGGCGCTCGCGGGGGGGCTCGCCGCCTGGCGCGGGGCGGGTGGAGCGGTGGAAGGCGGGTAGCCGCTCGACGCCGGGGGCAGGAAACGCCCCCAGGGTCGTGGGCCGCGGTGATAGTTGCGTCCCCATGTCAAACGCCTGGGCCCCTCCCACCCTGCGGACCGAGCGCCTCGTCATCCGGCCGTTCTCCGTGGCCGACCTCGAGTCCGTCCACGGCTACGTGCGGGGGCACGACCCCGCGCTGTACGGCTCCTGGCTGGGCGGGGCCACCTCCTCGGAGGTGACGCGCTACCTCGCCGACACCGTGGCCCGGTACGGGCGCCCGCCCCGGTGCGACCTGGGCATCGAGATGGACGGCCGACTGGTGGGCGGCGTCGCCTTCCGCCAGACCTGGATCTCCCCGCCCACCTTCGAGGTGGGCTGGGTGCTCCGACCGGACGCCTCCGGTCAGGGGATCACCCGGGAGGCGGTCCGGGCGCTGCTCGGCCACCTCTTCTCCACCTTCCCCGACATGGCCCGCGCCGAGGCGCGGGTGCGGCTCTCCGACGCGTCCGGGATCCGGATGCTCGAACGGCTGGGCTTCGTCCGCGAGGGGCTCCTGCGCTACGGCGCGGGCGAGGCGGGCGACGCCGGCTTCTACGGGCTCCTGCGCCTGGACTGGGCGTCGTGAAGGCGCGCGCGTTCGGGGTGGGTGTCCTCGCCGCGATCGCCCTGGCCTGCGGGGGGGCCCGCGACATCGCCGTCCAGACCACCCGGACGGCCGAGGCGGTGGTGGAGAGCGCCACCGAGCCGCCCATGCCCTGCGACAAGGAGGTGGGCTCCACCCCGCCGGTGGGCTGCCTCTCGGGCCGCATCGAGTGCGGGCAGACCATCGAGGGCACCACCGTAGGCGGCGACGCCCGGTGGGACGACGTCTTCTACGCCTCCAAGTTCTGCATCCCCGCCCTGAACGGCCACCCCGGGCCCGAGCGGGTGTACCTGTTCGACGCCCCCGCCCAGGCCGGGGTCACGATCAAGCTCACCAGCACATGCGTGGACCTGGACCTGGTGGCGCTGCGCTTCAACTACGACGGCACCTGCCCCGGGCCGGACCACGCCATCCCGCAGTGCGAAGGGGACGACCATCGCGGCGGCGGCCGGGTGCGGATCGACACCTTCGACCGCGGCGAGCGCTGGCTCGTGGCGGTGGACGGCAAGGGCACCGCCACCGGCACCTTCCGGCTGTCGGTGGAATGCGACATGACCCCGCGGTGAGTCCGAAGGGGGACCGCCGCCGGTCCCCCGCGCTCACCCGCGCGCACGGATGAGGTTGAGCGCGCTACCGGCCTCGAACCAGCGGAACTGGTCTGGGGAGATGGTGGTGCGGACCGCCACCCGGTCCACCCGGCCGTCGCGGTGCGTGAGGACCAGGGTGGGGGCGCGCCCCTGCGGGATCCCGGCCACTCCTTCCAGCGCGACCCGGTCGCCGTCCTCCACGCGGTCGTAGTCGGCGGGGTCGGCGAAGGTGAGCGGCAGCACGCCCTGCTTCTTCAGGTTCGTCTCGTGGATGCGCGCGAAGGAGCGCGCCACCACGGCGCGGCAGCCCATGAGCCGCGGCTCCATCGCGGCGTGCTCCCGCGAGCTGCCCTCGCCGTAGTTCTCGTCGCCCACCGCGATCCAGCCCTGCCCGGCCGCCCGGTAGCGCCGGGCGAGGTCCGGGTAGGGCACGCCGGTCTCGCCCGAGAGGTGGTCGGTGGCCTTGCCCATCGCCCCGGTGAACGCGTCGGTGACGGTGAGGAAGAGGTTGCCGGAGATGTTGGAGAGGTGCCCCCGGTACTTGAGCCAGGGCCCCGCGGCCGAGATGTGGTCGGTGGTGCACTTCCCCCGCGCCTTCACCAGGACGAGCAGGCCCTCGGGATCGCGACCGTCCCAGGCGGGGAACGGGGTGAGCCGCTCGAGCCGCTGCGAAGCCGGGTCGATGACCACCTGCACGTCCCCGGCGTGCTCGGGGGGGGCCTGGAAGCCGGCCGGGTCGGGCACGAAGCCCCGGCTCGGGAGCTCGTCCCCCTGCGGCACCTCGAGCTTGAGCCTGCGCCCGTCGCGCTCGATGGTGTCGGTCAGCGGGTTGAAGCGCAGGTCCCCGGCGAGTGCGAGGGCCATCACCAGCTCGGGGCTGCCGATGAAGGAGAGGGTCTGGGGGTTGGCGTCGTTGCGCGCCGGGAAGTTCCGGTTGAAGGACGAGACGATGGTGTTCACCTCGCCCTTCTGGATGTCGTCGCGCTTCCACATGCCGATGCAGGGGCCGCAGGCGTTGGCGAGCACGTTCCCGCCGACGTCGAGGAGGTCCTGCATCTGGCCGTCGCGCTTCATGGTGGCGTGGATCTGCTCCGAGCCCGGGGTGATGAGGAGCGGGACAGCGGCGCGGAGGCCCGCGGCGCGCGCCTGACGGGCCAGGTGCGCGGCGCGGCTCACGTCCTCGTAGGAGGAGTTGGTGCACGAGCCGATGAGCGCGTTGGTGATCCGGGCCGGGTAGCCCTCCTTCTCCACCGCGGCGGCCACCGCCGAGATCGGCCGCGCGAGGTCCGGGGTGTGGGGGCCGACGAGGTGGGGCTCCAGGGTGGAGAGGTCGATCTCCACCACGCGGTCGTAGTACCGGGCCGGGTCCAGCGCCGTCTCCGGATCGGCGCGGAGCGCGGCGGCGTGGGCGTCGCACAGCGCGGCGAGCTCGCTCCGGCCGGTGGCCCGGAGGTAGGCCCCCATCTTGTCGTCGTAGGGGAAGATCGAGGTGGTGGCCCCCAGCTCGGCGCCCATGTTGGTGATGGTCGCCTTGCCCGTGCAGGAGAGCGTGGCCGCTCCCGGCCCGAAGTACTCCACGATGGCGTTGGTGCCGCCCTTCACGGTGAGGATGCCGGCGAGCTTGAGGATGACGTCCTTCGGTGCCGTCCAGCCGCTGAGCCGCCCGGTCAGCTTCACCCCGATGAGCGTGGGGCAGAGGAGCTCCCACGGGAGCCCGACCATGGCGTCCACCGCGTCGGCGCCGCCCACGCCCACCGCGCACACGCCGAGCCCGCCGGCGTTCGGGGTGTGGGAGTCGGTGCCGATGAGCAGCGTGCCCGGGGTCGCGTAGTTCTCGAGGACGACCTGGTGGATGATCCCGGCGCCCGGATGCCAGAAGCCGATGCCGTAGCGGGCCGAGGCCGAGCGGAGGAAGTCGTAGACCTCGGCGTTCTCGCCCAGGGCCAGGGCCAGGTCCGCCTCGGCGCCCTTCCAGGCCTGGATCAGGTGGTCGCAGTGCACCGTGGTGGGGACGGCGGTGCGGTCGCGCCCGGCGAGCATGAACTGGAGGAGCGCCATCTGGGCGGTGGCGTCCTGCATCGCGACCCGGTCCGGGTGCAGCTCCAGGAAGGAGCGCCCGCGCACCAGCTCGGCCCCCTCGGGGTCGGCCAGGTGGGACCAGAGGATCTTCTCGGCCAGGGTGAGGGCGCGGCCGGTGCGACGGCGGGCCAGCGCGTGGCGCTCGGGGAAGCGCGCGTAGAGGCTCTGGACGGCGTCGAGGTCGGGCATGCGGGCTCCGGAGGAACCCGTAGTAGTCACCCCATGCGGAACGACACGATCAACCGGTCCCACAGCCAGTTCGGGAAGAGGCGGGCCAGCTTCATGACCAGCACCATGGGGAAGGGGAAATTGATCTCCGCCTTCCGCCCCTCGAGCCCGTCCGCGACGATGCGCGCCGCCTTGTCCACCGGGACGAGGAAGGGCATGGGGAACCGGTTCTTGTCGGTGAGCGGGGTCTTCACGAACCCGGGATGGATGGTGGTCACCGCGATGCCGGACGCCCGCAGCTCGGGGCGCAGGCCCTCGAAGAAGGCGCTCGCCGCCGCCTTGGACGCCGAGTACGCGCTGTGGGTGGGGAGACCGCGGAAGCCGGCCAGGGACGACACCACCGCCACGTGCCCGCTCTTGCGCGCCGCCATGGCGGGGAGGACGGCGCCGAGCGCGTAGAGCACGCCCTCGACGTTCAGGCGCAGGATGCCCACCCAGTTGTCCACGTCCGCCTTGACCGCGCGCGACGGGGAGCCCGACCCCGCGTTGGCGACCAGCAGGTCCACCGGGCCCAGCCGCTCCACCAGCGTGGCCACCGCCGCCTCCACCTGGGTGCGGTCGGTGACGTCCGCCGCGGCCCACGCGGCCTTGCCTCCCCCCGCGGACACCTGGTCGGCGAGCTGGGCGAGGAGCTCGCCGCGCCGGGCCACCAGGCTGACGGCCCAGCCACGGCGGGCGAGTTCGAGGGCGAGGGCGGCGCCGATGCCGGTGGAGGCGCCGGTGATGAGGGCGTGAGGCATCCCGCCGCTTAGCCCAGCGTCCGGGCGGCGCCATCTGTCAACGATTGACAGTCACACCGACTGTAAATGACAGGCCCCTACCCGAGTGACGTACGACCACGTCTGTCGGCCTTCCACGCCCGACTTTTCCGAGGCACCCTGAGGATGAGCCGAGGTTCGCATGATCGACGACGTGCTTGCGGTCGAGGGCGTGCTGGTGCAGGACGAGGTTCGGACCCTCCTGGTCGCGCGGGACCGGAGCGGTGACCGCCTCGAGCTCGAGCTGCCCGCCGGCGGGGCCTCGGAGGTGGACGCCGTGGACCGCCTCTTCCGGCGGCTCCAGCACCCGGCGATCCTGCAGCGCGTCCCTTCCATGGACCTGGAGGACGTCGGCCGCGTGGGCCGCTACCGCGCCCTCCCGGCCCTGTTCGGCACCGAGCTCCTCGGTGGGCACCTGCCGAGCCTCCCCGCCGTGCTGCGGATCGTGGAGCGCGTGGCCGGCGCGCTGAGCGCCGCCCACGCCGTCGGCGTCTGCCACCGCGACCTCCACCTGGGGCAGGTTCGCCTCGAGGCGACGGGCGCCGTGCGCCTCGACGGGTGGGTGGCCGCGGCCGTGGGGCAGCGCCGGCGCCGGCTCACGCTGGAGACCGCCGCCAGCCTGGCCCCGGAGGTGCTGCAGCGGCGCGAGACCTGGGCCGGCGACGTGTACGCCCTCGGGGTGGTCGCCATGGAGCTCATCGTGGGGGAGCGCGCCACGCCGGCCTCGGTGAGCCGGCACGCCGGCGCCGATCTCCTCGCCCTGGTGAAGGCCCGCGACCCCGGGGGGGACGCGCACGCGGTGGTCCGGCTGGTCCGCGACATGCTCTCGGCCGACTGGGAGGCGCGGCCGCTCGCGATGGAGGTCGTGCGCCGCTGCCAGAAGCTGCACCAGTGCACCGACCTCGGGCGGTACGCCGGGACCCAGGTGCCCGCGCGCCTCGCGAGCCGGCCGTCGCGGCCGGGATGGCAGGGCCGGAGGCTCGTGCCGCACCAGCCCCGCCCCGCCCCGCAGCTGCCACTCCACCTCGCGATCGCCACCGGCTGAGCGCGCGCCTGAGGGAGAATCGCGGTCGGCCGTGCGGCTTCCTCTCGCGGAACGCCACTCGATGTGTTAGAAGCCGGCGTCACTCGACGAAGATGGTCGAACGTCTCCACGGCGTGCCCAAAAGGCCCCGCGGAGCCGGTCTTCCCCCTGGATCGCGTGGAAGGCGCGACGGTCCGTCGCTCCGGGGATGCCGATCCGACGGCTCGTCGGCCGCCCCGGCTCGTGCCCGAAAGGGTGCGTCACGTGAGCCGGAACTGACTGAGAAACGACATCATGGGTACTCGACTCTACATCGGCAATCTCTCCTTCAAGGCGACTGCCGACACCCTCCGCGAAGCCTTCTCTGCGCACGGCCCGGTGGAAGACGTCCACGTCGTCACCGACCGTGAAACCGGCCAGTCCCGCGGCTTCGGCTTCGTGACCATGGGCACCGCCGAAGCGGCTTCCGCCGCCATCGCGGCCATGAACGGCGCGACCCTCGAGGGCCGCGCGATCCGGGTGAACGAGGCCGAGGAGCGGCCCCGTGGCGGCGGCGGCGGCGGCGGTGGCCGTGGCGGCTTCGGCGGCGGCGGCGGCGGCGGTCGCGGCGGCTTCGGCGGCGGCGGCGGTGGTCGCGGCGGCGGCGGCGGCGGCT
>Ga0172372_10013162_pt1 | contig 10285 bp, 7 predicted proteins | sample LakKiv5m_2_FD_114544 | JGI IMG/M metagenome (GOLD analysis project Ga0172372, IMG submission 114544) | Freshwater microbial communities from Kabuno Bay, South-Kivu, Congo - kab_092012_9.5m | ecosystem: Environmental > Aquatic > Freshwater > Lake | place: Democratic Republic of the Congo... | reverse complement strand
TTTGATGCCGCCATGACGGCGATCGAGATGGTGAACCTCTATCGCAATATATAACGTTGATTCTTATTCAGTTATAGCGGTACTTCTCGAGATTGCTTCCGATGATACCGGCACAGCTGTTTTTGAGCTCTTCAACGTTGTTGAACTGTGAGGGCGGAATTGGCGGGGCAATGATGATTCTGATTTTCCCCTTGTTGATTTTAAGGCTTTTTTTCGGTGTAATCAGATGGCTGCCGATAATTGTGACCGGCAGAACCGGAACTCCACCCTTCTCGGCAACAAGAAAAGCTCCCCGTTTGAAGGGGAGCAGTTTGCCGTCGAATGAGCGGGTCCCTTCGGGGAAGATATGGACGGAGCGCCCTTTTTTCAGGACGTTTGATGCTGCAAGAAGGCTTTTCAGAGCATCCCTGTTCTGCCCCCGTTTAATCATGACATAACCGGCCAGCTTGAGCGTCCATCCAAAGATCGGAATTTTACCAAGCTCCTCTTTTGCCAGAAAGCGGAGGTTGATAGCAATGTTGCCGAGGATGAGCGGAATATCAGCCATCCCCGCATGATTGCTGACAAGCAGATAGTTCTGATCGGAGTTGTAGTTTTCCCGTCCGATAACCTCGACTGAAATGCCGAAGAGTTTTGCACTGAAACGCCCCCACCATGCAGCCAGCCGGTAAAAGCTGTCACCGCTCCTGTCAATGAGGTTGACAAAGAGGTAGATGGTCATCCCGATAAACATGATCGGTACCAGGATGAGAAAAAAAATCAGGGTTCTGAGGTTCATTGGCCTTTTTTCAATGGTTACCGGTCGAGCCCGTTGAGGAACATTGCGAGCTCGTTGTAGTCCGAACTGATTGGTACAGCCATTTTCTTTTTGTTGAGAACCTCTTTAAGGCGTTCAGGGATCTCAACCTCCCGGTCAAGCGCATCACTGATAACTTCGAGGAATTTTGCCGGATGTGCGGTTGAAAGAACAACACCCGGTTTTCCGGCGCGCGCTCCTGAACTTCTGTACAGCTCAAGCGCACGGAAAGCGACTGAGGTATGAGGGTCGGCAGTGTAGCCGAAGCGCTCATAAACCGATCGGATTGTTTCAAGGGTCTCTTTATCCGAGACGGCAATACCCGTGATATCGCGGCCCATAGCCGTGTGATCGTTGTTATAGAGATACCGCAGCCGTGCGAAATTGCTTGGATTGCCGACGTCCATCGCCGTTGAACGTGTGGTGATGGTTGGATGAGGGTCGTAGCGTCCGTCATCAAGATAGCGGGTTACGCTGTCATTGGCATTTGACGCAGCAATAAAATGGTCGATGGGAAAGCCCATTTTTTTTGCCAGTATACCGGCAGTCAGGTTGCCATAATTACCGCTCGGTACCGCAAAAAGAGGCTCAATATTGCCGAAACGCTCCCTGAGCTGCTGGGTTGCCCAGGCGTAATAGAATGACTGCGGAATCAGGCGTGATATGTTGATAGAGTTGGCCGATGTGAGGGTCAGCTTTTTGCTGAGTGAGGGATCGACAAAGGCCTGTTTTACCATGCGCTGGCAGTCATCGAAATCGCCATTGACTTCGAGAGCGTGTACATTGCCTCCCGCTGTAGTCAACTGCTGTTCCTGCAGGCGGCTCACCTTTCCGGAAGGATAGAGCAGCACCACCCTTGTGTTTGCAATGCCCTGGAATCCGTAGGCTACCGCGCTGCCGGTATCGCCCGATGTCGCAACAAGCACGGTGATAAGCCGGTCATCTTCGGCGGCAAAATAGCCGGTAAGGCGGGCAAGAAAGCGTGCGCCGTAATCCTTGAAAGCCAGTGTGGGTCCGCAAAACAGCTCTTCAATAAAGGTATCGCTGTTCAACTCGACCAGCGGAGTCTCGAATGAATAGCAGCTCTCAATCATATCGCCGAGAAGGTCAAGGGGGATCTCACCGCCGATAAACTTTTTGGCAATGGCAAATGCGATATTGTTAAAGCTGGCACCTTCAAGCAGGGCGATCTCGCCGGGTGAGAAATGCGGAATTTCCGAAGGAACGTAAAGCCCCCCATCGGGAGCAAGGCCTTCAAGTGTGGCTTTCTTGATGGAGACCGGTATGGAGGATTTATTGGTGCTGAAGTAGATCATGACTAAGGTTGCGCTTCTATTGTTTTGTTACAGTATTCTTGCGCCCTGCTTGCATATGGGTGATACCCACATATCGGACTCAAGGCGGGCTTTGGAGTGCAGAAATGCCTCTTTCATGGCCAGACCGACAGCAAGAGCTGTTTTTTCGGATGAAGAGAAGGCAAAAATTGAGGGGCCTGAGCCGGCAATACTGCATCCGAGAGCCCCGGCATCAATTGCCGCCTGTTTGACATCAAAAAAACCCGGTATGAGCGGTGCGCGTTTCGGCTCGGCGACAACGTCAACCAGAGCGCGTCCGATGAGTTCATAGTCTGAGGTCAACAGACCGCTGACAAGTGCGCCGACATTACCCCACTGCTGGATCGCCTGTTTGAGCGGTATCTCGGTCGGCAGCACCGAACGGGCATAGGAGGTGCGCAGTTCGGTATGCGGGTGCACAAGGGAGCAGTAGAGGTGTTCAGGCGAAGGTATCGTGATGAGGTCAAGTGGTGTATAGTTTCTGATCAGCACAAAATTACCGAGAATAGCCGGAGCGGCATTGTCGGCATGAGCTGATCCGCAGGCAACCCGTTCACCCTCAATAGCAAAATGAACCAGCTCCATTTTTGTACAGGGATTTCCCAGCAGCTCGTTGGCGGCAACAAGGGCTGCAGCAGCGCTGGCTGCACTGCTTCCCATACCGCTGCTGAGCGGCAGGTGTTTTTTCAGTTCAAGCGAAATATGACCGGAAAAGTCAATCTGCTTATGGGTGCGGATATATTCAAGGAACTTGAGAACAACAAAGCTCGATGTATTTTTTTTCGGGTCAAGCGGCAACGCGCCGCCATCTCCGGTTATAGATGTAATGGAGACCGGAGAACCGGTATGTTTTTCTTCATCGAGAGTCAGGATGACTTCATCACCCGGCTCGGTTATGGCAAAGCCGAGAACATCAAAACCGCAGGCGACATTGCCGACGGTTGCAGAAGCGAATCCCCTGATAGTTTTTATACCGTTTTCTGCAGACAAAATTCCTGTAAGTTTGGGTGTAGGATAGACAATCAAATACAACGAAGCTTCAATCAAATGAGAGAGAGAATTTGAATAACTAAAAGCTTTTCGTTAAATTTAGGTTTTAATCTTTTGGACAGGCAGCCGCCCGATTTAAACTTCAAAAGAAGGTAAACAGAATCTTTCTCTTTTCTTAACAAATAACCAAGCGGAATAAGATATGTCTACAACAGTCAGGCCTGATGAGGTTTCATCCATACTTCGCAAGCAGCTTGCCGGTTTTGAGTCCGAAGCAGAAGTTTATGACGTAGGAACAGTGCTGCAGGTTGGTGACGGTATTGCTCGTGTGTATGGTTTGTCAAAAGCAGCAGCAGGTGAGCTTCTTGAGTTTCCCAATAACGTCATGGGTATGGCGTTGAACCTTGAGGAGGATAACGTCGGAGCTGTGTTGTTTGGTGAATCAACATTGGTCAAAGAGGGTGATACGGTTAAAAGAACCAGCATTCTTGCTTCAATCCCCGTTGGCGAGGCTATGCTCGGCAGGGTTATCAATCCGCTTGGCGAGCCGATCGACGGAAAAGGCTCCATCGAAACCGAGCTTCGTCTTCCTCTCGAACGCAGGGCTCCCGGTGTTATCTATCGTAAATCAGTTCACGAGCCTTTGCAGACGGGTCTCAAGGCTATCGACTCCATGATTCCGATCGGTCGCGGCCAGCGCGAACTTATTATCGGTGACCGTCAGACCGGAAAAACAGCGGTTGCAATTGACACTATCATCAACCAGAAAGGCAAAGGCGTTTTCTGTATCTATGTTGCTATCGGCCTGAAAGGTTCAACGGTTGCCCAGGTTGTCAATACCCTCGAAAAATATGGTGCAATGGAGTACACCACCGTTATTTCCGCTACGGCTTCGGATCCTGCACCGCTTCAGTTTATTGCCCCGTTTGCCGGAGCGACTCTTGGTGAGTTCTTCCGCGATACAGGCCGTCATGCACTTGTTGTCTATGATGATCTTTCAAAACAGGCCGTTGCCTATCGTCAGCTCTCCCTGCTTCTTCGCCGTCCGCCTGGACGCGAAGCCTATCCTGGCGACGTTTTTTATCTGCACTCCCGTCTGCTTGAAAGAGCTGCGAAAATAACTGACGATATTGAAGTTGCACGCAAGATGAACGATCTTCCCGATGCACTCAAGCCTATCGTGAAAGGTGGCGGAAGTCTTACCGCGCTGCCGGTTATTGAAACACAGGCAGGTGACGTTTCAGCCTATATTCCGACCAACGTGATCTCCATCACTGATGGACAGATCTTCCTTGAGTCGAACCTCTTCAACTCCGGTCAGAGGCCTGCTATCAACGTCGGTATCTCGGTCTCCCGCGTTGGTGGTGCAGCCCAGATCAAGGCTATGAAAAAGGTTGCCGGTACCCTTCGTCTTGATCTTGCCCAGTTCCGTGAACTCGAGGCCTTCTCGAAATTCGGTTCTGATCTTGACAAGACAACAAAAGCACAGCTTGATCGTGGTGCGAGGCTTGTTGAAATCCTCAAGCAGGGTCAGTATATCCCGATGCCGGTTGAAAAGCAGGTTGCGATCATCTTCCTTGGTACCCAGGGATTGCTCGATACGGTTGATCTGCGCTTTATCCGCAAGTTTGAGGAGGAGTTCCTCTCTGCGCTTGAAATCAAGCAGAGTGACATTCTCAGCGCTATTGCAACGAGCGGTGCTCTTGAAAGCGATACAGCCAACAAGCTCAAGGAGTTCGCGTTGAAGTTTGTTGAGACCTTCAAGGCAAAAAACAAGGCGTAATATCAGGATCAGCAGATTTTAAGCAATTAATAACAGTCCCGTAATTCATGGCTACATTAAAGGATATACGTGTACGAATCAAAGGGGTGAAGTCTACACAGCAGGTTACCAAGGCGATGAAGATGGTAGCTGCAGCAAAGCTCAGAAGGGCACAGGAACGGGCCGTCATGGCTCGACCCTATGCCGGAAAGCTGAAGGAGATGCTCGGCTCTCTTTCTGCAAAGGTAGATACTTCGCGTAACCCCCTGCTTTCGGGACGTCCGGAGGTTAATAAGGTGCTTGTGATTCTTGTTACTTCCGACAGGGGTCTATGCGGTGCGTTCAATACCAATATCATCAAGCTCGCATACAAGACCATTCATGAAGATTACGCCGATGTTCACCGCAAGGGTGGCGTAAGTATGATCTGTGCGGGCACCAGAGGACTCGAGTTCTTCCGCAAGCGGGATTACAACATTCTCAAGGGGTACCCTGCGGTTTTCCAGAATCTTGATTTCAGCATTGCCAAGGAGATTGCCGATACCGCTTCCGGTATGTATCTGCGTGGAGAGGCTGACCGGGTGATCGTTGTCTACAATGAGTTCAAGTCGGTGCTTGCGCCGAACCTGAAAGCAGAGGAGCTTCTTCCTATTGCGCCCGTTAGTGCCGTCAAGGAGAGCAGCAGTGATTATATTTACGAGCCCTCTCCCTCCGCCATTATTGATGTGCTGGTTCCCCGCCATCTCAATACCCAGGTATGGAGAATGCTGCTTGAATCCAATGCTGCCGAGCATGCTGCCCGTATGGCTGCGATGGATTCGGCGACAGAGAATGCCAAGGATCTTCTCCGCTCTCTCAACATCAGCTATAACCGTGCACGCCAGGCTGCGATTACTACCGAGCTGAGTGAAATTGTTGCGGGCGCTGACGCATTGAGCAGTTGACCGACAGCATGACGAATGTATGATTAAAAGCGCCCTCCAGTGGGCGCTTTTTTTTTGTGAAATTGTTCAAGAGCGCTGCCGGAGATGCGGCTGAACCGGAAATGATTTATATTTTAACGGGTAATGATTCACCATCAATCTCATTTCATATTCAATCAAGGCGTGGGCGTGAGCATGAAGATATACAAGTTTGGGGGGAGCTCTCTGGGGTCGGCCGGGCGGATGAACAACGTGGTCGATATCATTGCCGGAGCATTGGCTGATGATAACCTTATTGTTGTGGTTTCGGCAGTTCAGGGTGTAACCGATCTTCTGCTTGACTCTGCCACCAGGGCAGGGATCGGAGAGAGCGGATATCGCCGCACCCTCGAAGAGCTTGAGCAGCGCCATCTCCAAATGTCGCAGGAACTCTTTTCCGGAAATGTACCCGATACCTTTTCAGCGGCATTCACTTCTGAATTTTCCGAACTCAAGGATATTCTGCACGGTGTCTTTCTGCTCAGGGAGCTTTCCGATAAAAGCCTGGCGCTTGTGCTTGGATTCGGCGAGCGACTCTCGGCACTGATGGTCAGCAGTTATCTTCAACAGCGACGGATTGAAGCATACTATCTTGATGCCCGAAAGCTGATTGTTACCGATGCCAATTATGCCGATGCGAGGGTTGACGCCCATGCATCCGAACTGCAGATCCGAAAACAGTTCGCCTCTTTTGCCGGTGTTCCGGTGGTGACCGGTTTTATCGCGGCAGCGCCGGATGGTTCGGCAACGACCCTCGGGCGGGGAGGCTCTGATTATACGGCATCAATTCTTGGCGCAGCACTTGGCGCAGCCGAAATTTGTATATGGACCGATGTGGACGGTTTTTTCAGTGCCGATCCAAAACGGGTCCGGGATGCCCGGATTCTGCCGTTTATCAGTTATGCTGAAGCTATGGAACTCTCCCATGCCGGAGCAAAGGTGCTGCATCCGCTTGCTGTTCAGCCGGCAATGAAGGCGGGTATTCCGATCCTGATCAAAAACAGTTTCAATCCATCGGCTGAAGGAACACGAATTGACGGAGCACCATTATCTCCGGAGAGAAACCGTACGCTGCCCGTTACGGGGCTTACATCCATTAATAATATTGTACTGTTGAACATGTCCGGCAGCGGAATGGTCGGCGTTCCGGGGATTGCCTCACGACTTTTCAGCTGTCTTGCCCGTCACCGCATCAACATCATATTCATATCCCAGGCATCTTCCGAACAGTCGATCACGCTGGCCATCAACCCGGCCCAGGCTCCGAACGCAAAAAAAATACTTGAACAGGAGTTTCGGGCTGAAATTGAGTCCCGTCAGATTGATCCGCTTGCAATCCGCGAAAACCTTGCCCTGATTGCGGTAGTTGGCAACAACATGTCCGGCCATGCGGGTGTATCCGCCCAGTTGTTTGAAACACTCGGCAAAAACGGGGTCAATGTCATTGCGGTAGCCCAGGGCGCAAATGAGATGAACATCTCCCTTGTCATTGACAGCAATGATGAGGACAAGGCTCTCAACTGTATCCACGAATCATTCTTTCTCTCGCAGCGCAAGGTGCATCTCTTTATTGCCGGGACCGGCACGATTGCCAAAAGCCTCATCGGGCAGATCCGTGCCCATCGGCGCAATCTGCAGGAGGAGAATGACCTTGATGTGGTTGTTTGCGGGATGGCAAATACCGGCACTATTGCACTCAATGATGAGGGTATTGATCTTGACTCCTGGCAGCAGGCTCTTCAGCCGAGAAGCGGGAAGAGAGGTATTGAAGGGTATATGGAGATTATCCGGGAGAAAAACCTGCACAATACCATTTTTGTCGATTGTACGGCAAGCAAAGAGGTTGCGGCAATCTACCCCGATCTCCTGCTTGCCAACATCTCCGTTGTCACCGCCAACAAACTCGGCATGGCGGGCAGCTGGCCACTCTACAGGAGCATCAGGGATGCCCAGCGCAAAAGCAACGCCCGTTTTCTCTATGAAACCAATGTCGGTGCCGGGCTTCCGATTATCAACACCCTGAACGATCTTAAGAACAGCGGAGACAAGATTATCAGTATCGACGGAGTTCTCTCCGGAACATTGAGCTTTATTTTCAACGAACTGCGCAAGGGAGGGCGGTTCAGCGAAATTGTCCGGCGAGCCAAAGAGGCGGGTTATACCGAGCCCGATCCGAGGGACGATCTCTCGGGTGCTGATTTTGCCCGGAAGTTCCTCATTCTCGGCCGTGAACTCGGCTTTACCCTCGAGTTCAGTGATGTGCTTGTCGAGAGTCTCGTGCCGGAGGAGTATCGCGGTGAGATGCCGGTCGGGGAGTTTCTTGACCGACTGGAGAGTGTGGACAGCTGGTATGCAGAAGAGAGCGAAAAAGCCGCGGAGGAAGGGATGACCATAGCCTATGCCGGCGGAATAAAGGACGGAAAGGCATCAATAGGGGTCAAACGGGTTCCGCTTTCAAGCCCTATTGCCGGACTCAGCGGATCGGAAAATATGGTGGTCTTTACGACGGATCGCTACCATGCAACTCCTCTTGTTGTCCGTGGTCCCGGTGCAGGCGGAGAGGTTACCGCAGGGGGTGTTTTTGCCGATATTCTCCGGATAGCAAGTTATCTGGTTTAACGAAGAGAGCCACATGCGTGCAGATATTGTTTCAATCGGTGATGAGTTGCTCAAAGGGCAGCGGGTAAACACCAATGCGTCGTTTATGGCCGCTGCTCTGGCCGGTATCGGCATTGCGGTGAACCGGATAGTTGCCTGCTCTGACGATGAGCCGGAGATTGCCGCAGTGCTTGCAGAGTCACTTGAGCGATCCGAGGTGGTGCTGGTTACCGGAGGGCTTGGCCCTACACGGGATGACCGGACCCGCACTGCCGTGCAGCAGCTTCTCCAAAGAGGAGTAGAGCTGAGTGAGGATGCCTATCAGAATCTTGCCTCGCTGATGAAACAGCGTGGCCGTACCATGAATGATGCTCTTCGTGACCAGGCGATGGTGATTGAAGGGTCGCATGTTATTCTGAATACCAAAGGGTCGGCGGCGGGCATGATTATCGGATGCGGCGAGCCTTTCAGGAACCACTATCTGGTTCTGATGCCGGGAGTCCCTTCTGAAATGAAGGCCATGATGGAGCTTACAGTGCTCCCCTATTTTTCGGCACTCTCCTCCTCATTTATCCGCCATACTCCGGTTAAAACACTTGGTATCGGTGAATCGATGCTTGCGGAGATGATTGTTGAGGTTGAGGATTCGCTTCCGGCGGGAACAACCCTGGCATATCTTCCCCATGCAGCCGGTGTATCGCTGATGATAAGCACGGTCGGCAGTGATCGGGAGAGCGTGGAGGAGGATAACAAGGGGGTTGTTGATTCCATCATCAAGCGGGCGAAGAGGTTTATCTATGCTACCGGAGAGAGTACACTTGAGGAGACGATCGGTGAACTGCTTTCCTGCCGGGGGCTCACGGTTGCTGTGGCTGAATCATGTACCGGTGGTCTTGTTGCAAGCCGCCTGACCGATGTTGCAGGTTCATCGGCCTATTTTCTCCAGGGTTTTGTGGCTTACACCAACAAAGCCAAAGAGGAGACGCTGGGGGTGCCGAAGGAGAGTGTTGAAGCGTTCGGAGCCGTGAGCGAAGAGGTTGCCTGTGCTATGGCAAAAGGGTGTCTTGAAAAAAGCGGAGCTGATTTTGCACTTGCAACAACAGGTATTGCAGGGCCTGCGGGTGGCTCTGCTGAAAAACCGGTCGGTATGCTCTGCCTCGCACTGGCGGTTAAATCCTCAGGAACCGTGCAGTCGCGCACACTCTTCATGCATGGAGATCGCGAGCTGAACAAAATCCGCTTCAGTGAAGCTGTTCTTCGTGAACTCTGGGAGTACCTTCGCGCCTCCTGACCGCCCAAATTTTCAGTTCCGCAAGCGAATCGCTGACTATTTTTTCTCATGCATTCAGCACCTGCAAGCGTCAGAAGGAAAAGCGCTCACCCTCTCAAAATTATATTGTCATTTTGTAAAAAAAGAAGCTCTTTTATCAATAACTTGTTCTGCTCATAAATTATCGGCAACGGCTTTGGCGAAAAGAAAAATGTTCTCATGACAGCGTATGGCAAGAATTGCAAGATTACCGGATAGTATTGCTAACAAGATTTCTGCCGGCGAAGTTGTTCAGCGTCCGGCATCGGTTGTCAAGGAACTTCTGGAGAATTCCATTGATGCCGGAGCCGATAAAATAACGCTCTCTGTCAAGGATGCCGGAAAGGAGCTTATACGTATAGTTGATAATGGTGCGGGGATGCTGCGCGACGATGCGCTGCTCTGTGTTGAGCGCTTCGCAACCAGCAAGATTACCGGAGTCGAGGATCTCGACTCTCTGAAAACGCTCGGATTCAGGGGCGAAGCACTGGCAAGTATCTCTTCGGTCTCGCATTTCGAGCTGAAAACCCGTAC
>Ga0172372_10013161_pt1 | contig 10286 bp, 9 predicted proteins | sample LakKiv5m_2_FD_114544 | JGI IMG/M metagenome (GOLD analysis project Ga0172372, IMG submission 114544) | Freshwater microbial communities from Kabuno Bay, South-Kivu, Congo - kab_092012_9.5m | ecosystem: Environmental > Aquatic > Freshwater > Lake | place: Democratic Republic of the Congo... | reverse complement strand
CACCAACTTCTGTTATTGGCATTCGTTTATACATATCAGCCCAAAAAGTTTTTACGCTAACTTCAATTTGAGCAATTGCTAACATAGTTCGCTGAATAACAGCTCGCTCTTCGTCAGATATTTTCGTTTTGAAATCATCTATGTCAGTAGTGAAATTGAATTCCGTATCAATCCAATATGAATGCCTTATAGCATCTTTAAAAGATAATAACGACGGATATTCATAGGGTAGTATGTTTACCCTAGGTGCAAATATATTATTATTCATTTGTAAAATTTTTATTAGTCCCGGATCCGGAATTATAATTATCTGTTAGCCTAAAGAATCTGATGCTACTTCTTTATATTTTTGTAATAAACTTTTTCGCAGAAGTTCTTCTCCGCTTTGCATTTGTTTAGCCGTATCTTTTCCTTGCACTGACGTGTCTTCATATACATCAAATCTGCCATTAGACATATTAATTTTACTTGGCAAAGTAATACCGTCAGGTCCGAAGCGATTTTTAATAATGAAAAATCGACCAGTACCTGCTATCTTGTCTGTGACTTTTCTAGAAAGCGAAATAATAAAATCTGCTATCATGATTTTCGAAAATGAAGACGCAATTTGATCGCCAGTAACTACTTCCGAATCTGCGGATGACCGGTTTGATTGACTGGCAGAAAAAACTGGCAGCTCATATTCTCCTGCGAGACCACGAAGTTCTTCGTAAATAATTTCTAAATCTTCATGCAGTTTTTCTCGACTTCTAGCCGTGCTACGTAATAAGTCAGCATAATCAATAATTACCAAATCAGGTTTAGTACCTAACAGTATCATTTGGTCTAAATGAGCCTTTAAAGTGTTTACTGATGCAGATTTTGTTGGATAGTACTTTATAACTAATTTACCAGACACTTTCTTTTTTAATTCAGACTCTACTTCATCTAAGTGATACTTTAAATTTTGTGTAGCAATACCCGTAATAATAGCATCATAACGCTGAGCTGTGTATTGTTCAGAAAGCTCCATTGTATAATGAACTACAGTTAGACCTTTTTGTACTGCGTTCGCGCCAACATTCATTAAACAGCTTGATTTACCAATACCAGGCGGCGCTACGAATAATATTAACTCCCCTTTCCCAAAACCTCCATTGGACAAATCATTAATAACCGGCCATGGAGTTGATATTGTATGTCTTACGTTTTCCGTATACCGGGCTTGAATAGCATCTAAAAACTCATAACCAATATTTCTATCATGACCTACTTTCATGGCAGCGTCAATAGTTGATTTAATCAATTCATATTGACCTTTATTTAAAAAATCTACAGAGTCAAGAATTGCTCTTTTTATACACTGATTTTTGCAAAAGTTAAGCGTTTCTTCTTTAACAAAATCTAAATCTTCTGACTCTAAATATCTATACGAATCTTTTAAAGATTCAATTATTGACGATTTGACAATATCACGCTCTACATCATTGACCTTGATTTTAAATACATCTAATGTAGGAGCAGATTTATACTCTTGAAAATACTTTTCAATAGTTTCTACAATCCATTGATTTGCTTCTGACTCGAAAAATTCCGGCAATAATATATCAGATACCTGCTGTAAAAAAGGTTTATCTGAAAGTAATGAAGTTATAATTTTTATTTGAAACGAATGCCCATAGCTTACTAATTTGTCCATTCTTATTTTTTATTTAATATAATAAATTGATTGACAGAAACAAATTATTGTTTACTGAAATGCAGATAAAGAATTAAATCCTGAAGCTAACCAACTGTCTACGTTTGGAATTACGCTATATGCTTTGTCTCGCATAAATAATTTTTTAAAATTATACGTATCCAATTTAGGTATTGGTCTATTTGCAATGTCAGAAATTAACATTTTAAAATGAGCTGATATATCTAAATTTTCCAAAGACATCAATTTCCAATTCAACTGCATAACATGCTCATTGTCAAGCACCGTTTTATAAATTTTATGCTCATCTTTACGATTTGCACAATACTCTATTAGTTCTGATAGCGATATTGTATTTTCGTCTAATAAAATTGGAAATTTTGTTTGCAGCGTTTTTATTCCTACACCATTTATTCCTTTAATGTTATCTGAAGCATCGCCCATAAAAACTTTATAATGTATAAAGTTATGAGAAGGAATTCCAAAACGCTCATAAATTTCTTTTGGTGTATAAAATTTCTTTTCAACAGGTCTCCAAACTGAAGTGTTTGCATCTACAAGTTGCAAAAAATCTTTATCGTCGGACATTATAATAACGTCTCGCTTTAACGGACGAAACACTTCTGTTGTTAAATATGCAATTACATCGTCGGCTTCAATATTATCAATTGACATCACCGTTACTGGTAAACATTGCAAATATTCAGATAGCTTACCCATTTGCAATCGCATAGACTCTAATTCTTCTTCTACGGTTTGTGCTGAAATGTCTTCAATTCGATTGAATTTTGTCGACATTGACCTACCTTCTTTGTATCCAGAATGCATCTTCTTTCGTCGAGCAGATCCTCCTTTTCCATCAAAAACCATTATACATCTTGTAGGCTTGAACTGCCTAATAACCGCAGCAATGGATCGTAAAAATCCTATGTAACCGCCTATATGGTCTCCATCATCGTTGACAATCGGAGATGCGCTAAATACCCGAATAAAAGAGTTTAGGCCATCGATAATTAAAACTTTATCGTTTTTATCAAGGCCTAAACTTACTTTTTCGTGATCTTCGCGAACTTGTCGTAATAAATCAGCGTAACCTTTCATAATTTATGATTCTTCTAAATCGAACTCAGTGTCAATTTTTATATCATCAACCCCGAAATCTTCTCCGGATTTGTAAGTCAATATATACTTTTCACAAATAGTTTTATATACTTGAGCTTTCATTTCCGGATCGTCAATAAGTTTCGATTTAAAGTCTTTGGACTGAAATTTAACGACTTCTCCGGTATCTGTATTAGTGTATGTATACCAAGCTCCTGCTTGCGAAACTAAATTATGAGTTTTCAACATTGTTAACCATGAACCGTAATCATCAATTCCGGAATCGAAATAAATGTCATAGTCTACAGTTCGCAACGGCGGGCCCATTCGATTTTTAACTACTTGCGCGCGAGTTGTAATACCCATAACTTCTTCTCTTCCACCATCAACTTTTAATTTTATTTGCCCTACAGACTTTAAACGAAGTCTTACTGAAGAGTGAAACGCAACTGCTTTACCACCCGATGTAGTATTATGATTCAATCGTCCGTTTGCTAAGTACGAGTGAGTATCGCTAACCTCAATATCAACGACTTTCATTGGATCGTTTATTAATTTAAAATCTGGATGATCTTTGAGATGTATTTCTTTTCCATTTTCTATAATACGATGATGTCCAGTGCCTTTTAAAAGGCCGTCAGAATAATATTCTGAAACTTCATTTTTAACTACGAAATTTAAAATTGGTTTGTAAATTTCATTACCTGCAGAGTCTAGAGTTAATACTTCGATTCCTAAATCTTTCATGTCATAAACTTCAGGATTTGTAAAATCGTTAGTTAATAAAAATCTTTCTGATAACTCTGCTAACGTTAGTTCTTCTTCAATATATTGCATAATTGTTGTTTTATTAATTCTAAATTATTACGTAAATCATCTTCCCAAAATACTACATATTGATATCCGTTTGATAAAAATAAATCACGCTTTTGTTCATCGCGATTATATATCTCACACACCGGATGTCTAAATATTATACTTTCCTTATTATAAAATTTAGGATTTGCGTGCCAATAATCTCCAAAACATTCAATAACTAAATTATAGTCATGAATATAAAAATCTGGAACGTACGTTTTACTATCAAAAGTATGGACTGATTCATATTCGTATACAATCCCTAAACTATTTAATAATGATGCCATAATAAATTCAATTGAATTCATTTTTAATCCATTTACTTCAAAAGTTTTTCTTGAATTAGAATGTATCATATTTCGTATTTTATTAGGGTCTGTTTGTCTAGCTGATTGCCACATTTGTTTTGCTGCTACTGAAATTTTCTTGATGCGAACAGGATTGTTCGCATATTCTTTAAATTTTTCTTTAAATTGAGTGTCTTGATATTTTTTGCGTACAGAATTAATACGAATACGTTCATAATCATTTAACCACTGAATTAAAAAGTTATTGTCAGGTTCATACATTTTAATATACCAATCAACCCGTTTATGATACGCCATTAAAGGTCTTATCATATCATATACAACCATACCTAAATCATTTCCTAAATAGTATGTATAATATTCTTTCGAATTCCCGTTAATTGAAGGAATTGGTTTTGTTTTGTATTTTGATTTAAATTTTATTGTAATTTTTGGTTTGTTATTTACATTATTATATGTAACATCAAAAAACGTGTCTATATTATAAGCGTCCATGGATATTATATCGTTAGTCAATTATAAATATAGACACGTTAAAATTAATGTTAAACTTTATAACGAATTTTTACTTTTGTCGTAAATGGATCTACGCACCATTGATCTCCAAACGTTACTCCTAATCGAGTACGAAGTTGGTTTGTAAAAATTAAACATATACGTTGTCTACCAACAAAGTTGGTAATTTTACGCATTGCTTTTGAAAGAATAATAGCTTTTGAAGTTGCCCATCCGTCTTTATCATAATCTGCAGACATTTCTTGTTTTGTCGATGCGCCAGCTACGCTGTCTACAACAATAGTAACAATTCTGTCTTTTGACCCTTTACGAATAGATTCAATAATATTCTCAATAGCTTCGAAAATATCCTCAACAGTTTCCAACGGCACATACAACATATCTTTTAAATTTACTCCGATAGCTTCAAGAAACTCTCGAGATACTGCATTTTCAGTGTCTATATAAACTGCCAAGCCTCCTTTACGCTGCGTATCTGCTAGAGCATGAGCTGCTAATAAAGATTTACCAGAGGCTTCTAAACCTGTTATTTCTATAATACGACCTACAGGAAGACCTCCATTTGGTCGATTTGCGATTGCGAGATCGAGCATTGTCGATCCGGTCGAAATCCACTCAGTTACATCGGACGGAGCGTCAGAGTCGCCTTCTAAAAAGTAAGCTACTTTATAATTAGAGCTTTTAAACTTTTTATTAAGATTATCTGCTAACACTGACGCTAAATCGTCCTGCAGCTGCGCTTCTTCGACAATTTGTTTTGATTTTGCCATAATAAGATTGCGCGTCCTTTAAAAGGATTTTATTTGTTAAATAGTGAATCAAATGCTGAAGCTACGTCGTCGACGTTTGCACTTGGAGCTGACTCGGCAATTGCCGTTTTATTTTTTGATACTTTTCCTGCTGATGCCGGAGCTTCCTGCTCTTGATTTTGTGCATTTTCAGGGTCTAACCAGTTATGCAACATTTTTGTCATTTCATCATAGGAATGTTCTTTGAAAATGTCAGTTAATTTTGGTTGATTTGCCAATTTCTCCAATATTGCTTTGTTATCAGTGATAGGAGTTTGATTTGGCTTTACGCGAATAGACGTTTCAGGATATGTTTTTCCTGACTGATCAGCTGCTTTGAATTCAACTGTAATGTCACGTCCTGCTACTGGATCTGTAATATCACCATAATCTGCGTCAGTGATAAATGCAAGAAGTTCTTGATATACTTGTTTTCCAAAGCCCCAAAATTTAACGCCTTCAGATTCTTTACCTCTTACGATAATTGGAACGTAACAACGCATTGTCGGCTCTAATTTTTTACCAGCTTTCCAATCATCTGAATTTCCTGTAGATTTCAATTTTTCTGCAAATTCTACAATCGGGTCAGGACGTCCATATGACATAGGCGACACGATATTTTTGCCTCCGAAATTGTAATGAAAATAAAGTTCAGTGAATGGATTTTCCCTGTTATGTTGATAAGGAACTATTCTTACAACTTGCGTACCAGGTTCCGGTTTCCAAAGATTATTGGATTTTGTTGTTGCGTTTTGCAACGAATTGAGTTTTGCTTTAATAGCGTCTAAATTGATAGACATTTTAATTTAAATTTAATTGTTAATAGATATTTTGTATTTAGCAATTGTTAACGTAAAAATGATTGTCTAGAATAGTCAAATCTACATCTTCAACAACTAACATAACTAAATATAAGACACTTTTTATAAAGTGCCAAATATTTTTATATAAATATGTAATGAAAAAAAAACAATTACATTACAAATTAATTATTTGATATACTTTTGTTTTAAGCACTTTTAATTCGCTATTTGAAGTAATTAATAGTGAATTGGAATATTTTGACCAATCAACTGAATATTTCGTATCTAAAATTCCATTGTTTTCTTTACGTATTAAAGAGTTCAATGAATTTATTGTATATAGCGTATTTGAATCTTTTTTTCTATGTACAAGCATTGCTCCTGGCAATTGTTTTTTACAATTTGACTTATCTACGTTGAAACTGCAAATTAACTCTTCAGAAGTTTCAATTGACAATATGAAAATTCTATTGTATACAACTTCATACGTTTTTTCAATCATACTAATAATATGATTTAGCTCCGGCTCTATTGTAAATAAGCAAATTAATTGTATCACTTCGTGTAATCTATTCAAATCAGTTCGATTATAAATATGTTACTCTGGTATTTTTACTGAAATTAAATTGCTATAATCCGGTCCAATTTCTACTTTTGCAGGAAATTTTCCTTGTTGTTCCAATTCAGTTTTTATAATTCGTATAAGTTCTGCACCGTCATTTTTGTTAAAATCAAATAAAAATGAATCGTATGTATATAATACCAATTTACTTTTAAACGATTGTGTACGTTGAAGTACGTTATGAATTACGGCCATATTACGCTCGGTCTCGAATGCTTGCAGCAAGTAATTAAGCAGCTTGGCCGAATTCATGTTTGTAAAAAATGATTGAAACAATTTTCTAGAAAACATAGGAGTTTCTATATATCCACTCTCTGAATACTGTTCCCAAAGCAATTTGGTGTATTCATAGACTTTTGCAAAAAATGGAATTGTTAAATATTCTTTTCCTATACCTCCATACAACTGACGAAATGATATTGATTTAGATTCGTTATACTCTTCTTTACTTAAAACTTGTTTATCAAAATAATACTTTCCTAAATGTTCATGCACTGAGCAATTTTCAGGAAATTTATAATCGACTAATTCTGCTAACAGTCGCAAGTGATATGCGTCGTAATCAAATGACACCATAAATCCATGTTCTCCAAATCTAGATATAAACGCAGCGCGACTTCCATCATCTTTATTTAAAGCTGCGAAATTGATTCCGTCAAATCGATTTGAAGGGCGTCCCGTTGTAGTGTAAATGTTGTAGTCGCTGTAAGAAAATCCATCATACAATTTTGCTAACGGAAATTTCGTTTTAAATGCATCAAATGATGTAAATAATCCGTTTCGCTCGATTTGAAACAAATTGTCAATGAAAAGATCATTGTACGCAGAAAACGACTCGTCTTGTTGATAAAACTCATATACATTTAAAAATCTTTCGACAATGGATTGACATTTTTCTGTATGTTTTGAAATTGGAATAATGCAATTCAAGTCACTGAATTTACTAAAATTCTTTATGTAAAATTCATGAGCAGTCGTTTCAAATTCATCATCAATAGGTTTGTTTCGCTGCGTCCATTCAATTAAATTGATGTCAATTAAATTTTTATTTGAGCATGATTGTTTGAATCGTTTTTTATCGTATACAAACAATTTATTTTCTGTAGGAAATTTATTTAAAAGATTCAATGATAAATTTGCTCCTTCAGTGTGATTGAAAACTAAAATGAAATCTTTATCTAAATGAAGAGTGTATACATACACCAATGAAATGGAATCTACATAAACAGGTCTGTCTCCGTTACAGTATATAGGTATTACTATCCAATCAACTTTACTACATTTTTCAACAAAATTGAAAAATTCATTTTCAGACTCAATTATTTCCATAACACCCTTATACATAAATATAAGTATTTGTTTTCTATTTAACAAATAATTTTTTTATTTCTGGGCTAGTTAATCGAGCGTAAATTGAATATTCTATGTAGTCTGTTAAAAAATTTTTAAGTCCTGGAAATGTGCGATCTTTTAAAAATACCAACCGACGATTGGTGTCTAACACTCCGTATACAGTTCCGCTAGGACTGAATTGATCATTTAAAGGTCCTGTCAATTTCCATGAAATTGAAATAGCATCGTATATGGAATCGTCTATTCCAGTGTCAGGAACGCTCCATAAATCAAATTGCGCTTCGTCAATTTCAATTATATCCTCAAATGAAGTAAAATTTCTTCTGCGAAGAAAAAATCGATTATACTTTCCTTTTTTGTACGCTTCCAATGTTGGAATGTTTGTTCTGGATTGAGGAGTTTGAAATACTTTTTTTTCAATCAATGAATTGTAAAGAAAGTGTTCTGGCTGTGAAATTTTTGAAATGTACGGAATCAACGTTTTCGATTCTAATTCACTAAATACTGCGCCAGTTAAAACTTTTCCGTCAATGTATTTATGATAGTATCCTTTATATTCTGTTCCATCTTCAGTCATCCATTCACGTCCGTCTGTACGAAGATTGGTTGTTATGTGTGATTTAGGATAGTATATTTTATTTCTTAGTGCCATGTTATTATCTTCCTAATACAATTTTCTCTCTTGGTTTATCATTTTTTATTAATTGAATTTCCCAATTCTTTAAGTTTTTTGCTGAACTCTTCTCTACGTTGAATTTCTAATTCTTGGTCAGTGGCCGAAGAAGGCAAAGTAGAGACCCATTCCTTTACAGAATCAATGTAAGCTTTCGGGAGAGGATCGCCAGTTTTACCAAGAATTGTGCTGGTCGCAGTAGATGCATCCATTGTTAATCTACATACTGTAGATACCGTAGTTGACCAGTCATTCGAAGAAATTTCATGTTCAACTTTTGTAATAGTAAATGCAATTTTTTTACCTTGCTGAGATTGATATACTGCCGGTAAATAATTAATAGTAAATGTATTTCCAAATACTAAACCTTCTATTCCGTCAAGAGTTACTGATAAATCAATTGGAAATGGAATGATTTGTGATACTGCCGATATTGAATTATTTTCGGCTATGTAATATTCTCGGAGTGTGGATCTTAAATTCGACGTAGCTTGCGAATATGTTGCAGGATTATTTAAGTGTGAATTTAATTGCTTAATAGCAGATTCGACATTGCTCACTATCGCATCAACTTTATCCTGAGTCATAGATTGTTGATTTCCAAACAAACGAGCAAATCCTTGAGCGGCAGTTGTCGCGGCAGATCCGGCGCTTGAACCGACTACATACGCAGCAGTTTGAAGTTCTTGCGGTACTTTCGATGTTAATGAAAGAGCTCGAGAAATTCCGCCTTCAGTAACAACTTTCATTTCATATACAGTCGGGGGAACGTCAAAATAATTCGTGTCAACAATTAAAATTTCTTTTGCATTTTTAGGATTTTCTGTCATTGATAATTTTATTCTGTCTCCGCTATTACGAAATATCGAATCAAAAATAGGCTGTATAATCGACTTTAACGATATATCACTTGACTTTTGCTGTTTTGCCGTTTCTTTTGAAATTTTATCAAATATTGATTGTATGAATTCGACATTTATCATTATTAAGCTACAATCCCTGTTTTTTGTAAAGTCTGACAAGTCTGTAAAATATTGTGTTTCTTCGTCATATCGAGCGCAATTAGGAAATATTATTTCTTTCGGATCAGCAGAAGCAAAATACTTTGTGTTTTCTGGAACTGGCCCGATTGTCGTGGCACTGTTGCATACAAATGTCGGAATATCGGCCGCGGCATTAGACGACTTTATTAAAAATATATTTAAAATTTCAAAAAATGCGTTTAATGATATAAATAAACTTCTAGGAGACGTATAGGCAATTCCTATAGATCTAACAACATCATCCGCATTAGGTACTATCGCAAATACTCCGATTTTTACTTTTTTCGGCTGAATCGAAGGAATAATTGGCAATGATATATCAGTAGTTTGACCTGATGGCAAATTAGTTAGCTCTGATGCTATAGTAAGACTATTGATATAAGCAAGTATATTATTAACGATTTGAGTATTGTTTCCGGCTGTCGGTTTTAAATTTAAATTTGCAGTAATTGACGGCGAAGTACCTAATATGTTAATTCCTTCGGACATCGCATATGTTGTGCAATCAAATCCTCCGTTCGTATTCACTGTATATGAAAAATT
>Ga0172372_10013159_pt1 | contig 10286 bp, 13 predicted proteins | sample LakKiv5m_2_FD_114544 | JGI IMG/M metagenome (GOLD analysis project Ga0172372, IMG submission 114544) | Freshwater microbial communities from Kabuno Bay, South-Kivu, Congo - kab_092012_9.5m | ecosystem: Environmental > Aquatic > Freshwater > Lake | place: Democratic Republic of the Congo... | reverse complement strand
CCTGACTTCAAGCTAAAAAATCATTTACTTGATGAAGTTCAGCTTAGTTCATTTCAGGGTAAAACTAATGTTGTTTTATTGTTCTTTCCGCTCGTTAATACTTCTGTATGCGAAAAAGAACTTTGCACAATGCGTGATGGAATGTCGCAGTATGAAAACTTATCTGCTCAGGTTTTAGCTGTCAGTGTAGATAGTCCATTTGCACAAAAATTATGGGTTGAGAAGAATAAGTTTAATTTTCCGCTTTTGAGTGATTTCAATAAAGATGTCTGCCAGATGTACGGTGCTTATTATGATGTTTTCGCACCTGGTAAGTTTGATTACAAAGGTGTGGCTAAACGCTCGGCTTTTGTTATAGATAAAAATGGAATTGTTCTGTATTCTGAAGTCCTTGAAAGAGCTGGTGATGAACCAAATTATAATGCTATTCAGGAAGTGCTTAACAAATTATAATTAATTTTACAAAGGCTGTTTAATTCAAGGTCGTCAGCCTTTTTTTTAGTCTCTGTAGTTTACAATACTAAAATTATTAGACAATCTCTTCTTCACAATTAAGACTTTGAGGACATTTCTCAATCTGAATAGTGGTATGTTCTATTTCGAATTTCTCGTGTAGATAAGTGCTTATTCGTTCTAAAAACCTTTCGTCGTTCTGTAATTCAGGCATTACAAGGTGAACTGTTAAAGCATTTTCGGTTGTACTCATTCCCCAAATATGAAGATCATGTACTTCTTTCACTCCTTCAAGTGAGGATAAATAATCTCTAACCTTTTCATAATTAATTCCATTTGGTACCGCATCCATAGATAGATAAAAAGAATCTTTAAGTAAATTCCATGTTCCTGCTGCAATCACAATAACGATAACTATACTTATGATAGGATCAAGCAAATAAAAATTTGTTAGATTAATTAAGAAGCCCGAAGCAACCACTCCAAGTGAAACGCCAGCATCAGCCGCCATGTGAAGGAATGCTCCTTTTATGTTTATATCCTTCTGGCTGCCTTGCATAAATAATAATGCTGTAATTGTATTTATGATTACTCCAATTCCAGCTACAATCATCATAGTGTTTCCTGCAACAGGTAAAGGGTTGGAAATTTTTCGAATTGCCTCAATCATTATTGCACCAATAGCAATCAATAATATCAAAGCATTAAATAAAGCCGCCAATATTGTTGATTTGCGCAAACCATAAGTTCTCTTTTTAGTCACTGCTGTTTTCGCAAGATATGCTGCACTCCAAGCTAATATTAGTCCCAATACATCACTTAAATTGTGACCAGCATCAGCAATTAATGCCATCGAATTAATCATTAACCCGTAAAAAACTTCTATTATTATATATGCTAAATTTAGGGCAATCCCAACGCTGAATATCTTACTAAATCTATTTGTTTGATGATTATGTGAATGCGTATGATTATGACTCATTCTTTGCTTTCCGAATTAACTAATGAAAAATGCTGTAATACCTAATGTTATCAGTAATATTCCAGATATTGTCTTTTCGTGATGTTCTAAAAAATCCGACTTGATTCTTTGTACACCTTTCATTCCGAGCCATACAAATAATAACATTCCTGCAACGGTAACAAATGTATAAATTATCGAAACGCTAATTATTCCAGTCCAGCCATTTTTGCTCGCTACAAAATAATAAGCCTCAATTTCCATACAAGGCGAAAAAAACATTGAAATAATTAATGTCGAAATAACAGCATTCTTTGTTTTCTTATTTCCCTTGCTGATATTTAAATCGTGTGAATGGTGATGATGATTGGCTCGTAAACTGAGAATTAGATAAATTATTCCAATCACGATAAGCAATATTGGTGCAACGACTCCAACAATAAATGAATAAGAACTTGATAATTTATATCCAAGAAAACCGACTAATATCCCTATTATTATTGTGCTAAGCGTATGAGAAAGTCCAGCAAGCGCTGTTATATTCAATGTCGTTCTGTTTGTCCACTTCTCTGATTTGGAAAGTGCTACAAATGGTATCCAATGATTCGGTATTGATGCGTGAGCAATACTAAGTAAAAATGCTCCAATAATTATTTGTGCTAATCCTGCCATAACTCTTTAATTTATTTAAGCAAACTTAATAAAATTATGGGTAATTCATTTTTTGAACTTAAAAGTAAGATGAATTGTATTCATAATATATGAATTACTAAAAATCTTATCATTTTTTTATATTAGTAAAAGTAAAGGAGATTATTATGGCAGAATTAAAAGAAGGCTTCAAAGCTCCCGATTTTTCTTTACCCGATTTGGAAGGTAATAAGATATCACTTAAAAGTTTTAGCGGTAAGAAAGTCGTTTTGTATTTTTATCCCAAAGATATGACTACAGGATGTACACGAGAGGCATGTGATTTTCGTGATTCATTCCCAAAGTTTAATAAAATTGATGCAGTCGTAATTGGAATCAGCAAAGATTCCGTAAAGTCTCACAATAAGTTCAAAGAAAAATATGATTTGCCATTTATTCTATTGAGTGATGAGAATGGGGAAGTATGCGAAAAATATGGAGTATGGAAAGAAAAAAGTATGTACGGTAAAAAGTATATGGGTATTGAAAGAACTACTTTCATAATTGACGAAAACAAGAAAGTCATGAAGATTTTCCCTAAAGTCAAAGTCAATGGACACATTCAGGAAATATTAAACATAATAGGGAAATAAAATGGTTTTTGTGACTCGCCGTGAGGTTTTCTCTGCTGCACATCGTCTTTTTAATCCTGCACTTTCTGATGAAGAGAATGATCAAATTTTCGATAAGTGTAATAATATCAATGGGCATGGTCATAATTATGTGCTTGAAATAACTGTCGCAGGAGAGATAAATCCATCCACAGGTTATGTGATTGATCTTAAAAAATTAAAAAAGCTTATTCGCGAAAATGTCCTCCTTAAAGTTGACCACAAGCATCTTAACTTCGATACTGATTTTCTTGCGGGAAAAATTCCAACTGCTGAAAATATTGCTGTTGGTATTTGGAGACAACTTGTTGATAAAATAGATGAAGGCAAGTTATTTTCGGTTAAGGTTTTCGAGACTGAAAATAATTATGCGGAATATAAAGGAGAATAAATTGAATTTGGAAAAGATTGCAGAAAATGTTAAATCCATTTTGATTGAACTCGGGGAAGATGTCAATCGAAGTGGTTTACTAAAAACTCCAGAAAGAGTTGCTAAGGCATATAAGTTTTTAACACAAGGTTACCATAAAGATATTAAAGAAGTTTTGAATAATGCTATCTTCGAAGAAGAATACGACGAAATGGTTGTCGTCAAGGATATTGATTTTTATAGTATGTGCGAACATCATCTACTTCCTTTTTATGGCAAAGTTCATGTGGCATATATCCCTAATGGTAAAATAGTTGGTTTAAGTAAAATTCCCCGAATTGTAGATGTGTTTGCCCGAAGACTGCAAGTGCAGGAAAGACTGACACGTCAGATTGCTGATACGATTCAGGAATATCTGAATCCAATTGGCGTTGGTGTTATTATTGAGGCTTATCATATGTGCATGATGATGCGTGGTGTTGAAAAACAAAATTCCATAACCTCAACTTCAGCTATGCTTGGGGTTTTTCAGGATGATGAACGAACTCGTTTAGAGTTCCTAAATTTAACTATTAATAAGAGGGTATAATGGGCAGTGTTGTTTGGATTACTGGAGCAAGTTCTGGAATTGGTAAAGAACTCGCAAAGAAATTTTATGATAACAATCATACTGTAGCAGTCACTTCAAGAAATATCTCAGAGAAGAATTTTAATTTAGCATTACCTACACAATCATTGATCTTTACTAAAGCCGATGTTACAGATTATGTATCGGTGGGTGATGTTTATAATCAAATTTCTCAAAATGGCTTTGTTGACTGCCTGATAAATAATGCAGGTACAACATCTTTCACACTTGCTAAGAATGATTCTCCAGATCTAATTAAAGAGATAATTACTACTAATTTATTGGGCTCGATTAATACAATCAAATCAGTTCTTCCTAAAATGATTGAAATGAAACGAGGTAGCATAATTAATATTCTTTCCGTCGCTGCAGAAAAAATATTTGTCAAAAGTAGTGCTTATGCGGCGTCCAAGGCGGGTTTACTCGCTTATTCAAATTCGCTAAGGGAAGAGGTGCGTGAATATAATATTAAAATTATTAATGTTCTTCCTGGAGCTACAGCTACTCCAATATGGCCTTCTTCAGCACTTGAAAAATTTTCATATCGAATGATGAAACCTGAAGATTTAGCAGACTTGATTTACTATTTGGTTACACTTGATAAAAATATTGTCCCTGAAGAAATAACTGTGAGACCTATACAAGGAGATTTATAAAAAAGCAGCACCGTTTCCAATGCTGCTTTCGGTCTATTAATCAACTTAGAATCGTTTGTTTCCAGGCATCTTTCGCATTGGCATTTCACAACAATTATCCTGCATGTTCTCTTTCATCTGTTTTCTGTGTTCAGCGAAAACTTGTTTCTGCTCCTCAGTTAAAATATTATTCAGCTCAAGCATGGTTTTAACTTTCATCTCTTTTAATTTGCTTTGAATCTCAGAATTCTTATTAGTTAGTTCCAAAATTTTCTTTGAATCAAGCGTTTTCTCGCTCATAAGTTTTCGTAACTCAAGCCTGTTTTTTTCTATCTGACTTCTAAGATCAATGCTTTTCTGTTCGTCAGCATATTTCAGGTCATTAAACTTTTTGGTTTGCTCATCGGTAAGTTTTAATAATTTGACAAGCTTGCCATCTTCTTCGACAAATCCTCTGTGCATTTTATTCTGTTGTGAATATATTGTTGAAAATATAAACATAAATGCTAATGCTATAAATATTGACTTCTTCATGATACACTCCTTTTTTTAATTTCACTTTTTTGACAGCTATAAATCTCTACGGGTTTAAATTGGAATGAATTAAACTTTTTATATAATTTTATTGTCAAAAGAATAAACTAATCTTGCAAATATGGATAATGAAGACAAAGAATTAATAGAGGAATTCAATTCTGGTAATAAAGCGGCTTTCAATAAAATTGCAGCTAAGTATCAGAATAGAATTTATTGGCATGCAAGAAAAATGGTTGGAAATCATGAAGATGCTGATGAGATTACTCAGGAAGTTCTTTTGGTGATTTATAATAAACTATCAAGTTTTAATTATACTTCTTCATTATTTACTTGGATTTATACGATTGTTTCAAGACGATCAATAAATCTAATCAATAGAAGAAAGATTAAAAATTTTTTTTCTATTTCGCATGATGAGATTGAGGTAAAGCATAATTTTGATTTGCTCAAGAATATCGAAGATAAAGAAAAACTCGAAAAACTTGATAGAGTCTTGCAGTTTTTGCCCGCTAAGCAGCGGGAGGTTTTCATTCTTCGCAATTATGAAGAGCTAAGCTATGAAGAAATTAGTAAAATTACTGGCAAGTCAGTTGGTGGACTTAAAGCAAATTATTTTCATGCATTAAATAAAGTTTTGGAGAAATTTAATAATGAATAACAAAGAAAAAATCTTGAGGTATTTCTCAGATCTGATGAGCAGCGAAGAAATCGCTTCCTTCAATGATGAGTTGCGCAATTCTGCTGAATTGAGAGTTGAGGTCGATAAAATTCAATCTCAAATCAATGAGTTGAAAGGTTTGAACGTCAATGAAATTTCTGAAATTTATTTTGCTAATCAGCGTGTGAATTTGACTGAGAGAATAAAAAAGTTTAATCATCATTTTACAAGAAAAGTGGTTTTAATTCCAGTTGCGGTTTTAGCTTTATTTATACTGTCACGTTTATTTATCCCATCAAATCGAACTGATGTTATTAGCGAGGAATTTGATATTAGTGATTATTTCTCATTATCAAATGATGATGACTTAAATGATTTCGAAGAAAATTATTTCCCGCAAATGAGGGATTTTTCGACTGAAGAAAAACTTAACTTCATGAATAAAAATATGCTAACAAATTCCGACTTGTTTCAATCAATTGCAGAAATAGATGAAGAAATTGTTTCAGCTGTTCAGAATAAACAAATATTACAAAGAGGTAGCAATGAAAATTAAAATTATTATTTACTTGTTTTTGTTTTCTTCCATCGCATTTGCACAAATGCACACTCGTATGAAGGAGCATAACCGATTGGAAGAACTAGAAAAAATCAAACTTATCGAAGAGTTGAATCTCAATGAAGAAACATCGGCTCGTTTTGTGGCTCGGCTCAATGAGAACAAGAATAAAATGCATGAAATCCAGGAAAGAAAAATTAGGATTATAGGTGAACTCGAAAAAAATTTTCAATCAAATGAACAAAAAGACTCAAAATATTTCATTGAGAAAAATAATGTTCTTCTAGATTTGGAAAATGAATTGCGTAATAACCGTGAAAAATTCTTGAGGTCATTGTCTGATATTTTAACCCCCGAACAAATATCAAAAGTGATGGTTTTTGAGGTTAAATTTCGAGAACAAATAAAATCTGCTATAATTAAAAGAGAAAAAAGAAATTAATTATTTGTGACTGTATATTGATTTTTAGATTATCAAAAGTTATTTTTTGACGCCTTTTTTCGCGGAAGTGGTGAAATTGGTATACACGCTACTTTGAGGGGGTAGTGCTCGTGAGAGCGTGCGGGTTCAAGTCCCGCCTTCCGCACCAAAATTATTTAAATAATAAATGTGAGTCGCTTATGAAAAAAATATCAGTAATCTTATCACTGCTTTTTATTTTAGCTATCAATTTATCAGCTCAGGAAATGGAAAAAGATGCCGCCCAATTTTATAATAATGGAAATAAATTTTTAAAGTCAGGTCAACTTAAAGAAGCTTTGGATAATTATGAAAATGCGTTAAAGTCTTCCAAAGATTATAGAATATATTATCAAAAAGGTCTTACCCTTAAACAAATGAGCAATTACAAAGGCGCTGAAGAAGCTTTCGAAAAAGCAATTCAGGTAAATCCTAAGTTTGATTTGGCTTACAATGCTCTTGGAGGCGCCTATTTTGTTGATGGACAATATGATAAATCCGTTGAAGCATTTAAGAAATTTGAGGAACTTACTACAAAGAAAAATCTTAAAGATAAAGCAAAGGAAAATATTGCTCGCGCATATACGAAACTTGGTGATCAGGCGAAGAAGGATGGAAATTATGAAAAGGCAATTTCTCATTTAAATGAAGCAATCAAGCATTATAATTCAGATTTCTCTTATCTTTCATTAGCAGAAATTTATGTAGAAACTTCAAAATATGATGAAGCAATTAATGCAGCAGATAAGGCTACAAATAACAGAAAAAATATTTCAAAGGGAGCCCCCTTTTATTATAAAGGCTTAGCCTTCAAAGGGAAAGGTGATATGACCAGAGCAAAAGAAAATTTTACTCAAGCTCTTACGGATCCGGTATATAAAAAGAATGCAGAGTATCAATTGAATTTGATGAAATAAAAATTAAGCCCTCAATTGAGGGCTTAATTTTGAGTTGCTATAAAATATTATAATAAATTGTTCCCATAATATTTATTGATGTATTTGCCTTCTCACCGCTTTTACTTCCTAGTAAATTATAGTAAGCATATTTTGCAGATAAATCTAAATCCAATATAGGTAACAAATTAAACGAAATGCCAGCCCCAATTGCCAAACCATTTCTTGTGAACCCTTTCTCCTTTAAATCCCCAAAGGGAGTTTCTAACTTTAATTCACCGTATGAATTAAACATAAGATCAAATGAAGCATAAGGAGAAATTGGTCCTGGAATAAAACTCCACTCTGCTCCGACACCCAAAACTAATAAATTAGATGTGAGTTTTATTGAACTTTCTTTGGAACTTAAAGGTGTGTAAATTATACTTGCATTTGCACTCAATGGAATTAGTGGTATATCGATTTTACCTTTTACTCCAAAACTGAATGAGTTTTTAAATCCAAATCCACCATCCTGAATTGATTTTGTAAATTCATCGGGAGACATGAAATTTGTTAATCCACCGGTAACCCCAATTTTAAATCCCTGTCCAAAATTCAAGGTTGTTAAGATGATAATAAAACTAATTGTTAGAATTTTTTTCATACGCACTCCAAATTTTGTTCGGTGTTAATTTATTAATTATTCAAGCAAAATCAATCATAATTTTACTTCTGCAAGTGATTATATTTGCAAATAATTTTACAAAAAAAGAGTTTTTATTGATACTATTCTTGGTTATACTGATTGTGGGGTCGCTATTAATACTCGAATATAGCGCACGTAAAAATATTTTAAATCATGAATTGGCTCGAAAAATATTACATATCATTGCTGTTTCTGTGGCTGGATATAGTTTTTTAATCATCAGTAATCAGGTTTATTTAGTCGCCATTGGAATCGTTGCGTTACTGATTTTGTTTCCTCTTGTAAAGTATGAAATCATCTCCAGCTTGCAAAATAGGCGGCGAAAAAGTTTTGGGATTATTTATGTGGCTGTATCTTACTTGCTTTTATCGATAATGTGGGATGTTGAATATAAGTGGATAGTTTTTCCTTCAATGTTAATTCTTGCATTCGCAGATTCCTTTGCAGCGATTATTGGAGGATTTTTTGCCAATAAATATTTCAAAGCCACAGGTGATGAAAAATCTTATATCGGATCAGTAACATTTTTTATTGTTACCATTTTCATATTGTTGGCAATGAGTTTTATCGCCCGATATTTTCTGAATGAAAATCAAGAGGCACTCTTTAATCTTAATGAATACTATTTACTCTCATGTATAATAATTGCGATAATACTCACCGTAATAGAAGCTATTTCAACTAAAGGTATTGATAATTTATTTGTTCCAATCACAGCCTCGATTTTGCTTTATTTTTTTATTGTCAAACCACAAGAATATTTTGTTGTTAATTTTTCCCTCGCAATAGTTTTAGCCTCGTTTATAAGCTTCATATCCTATAAGATTAGGATTTTGACAATGAGTGGTTCGATGATGACTTTTCTTCTTGCTACTGTAGTGTATGGTTTCGGCGAATTAAAATGGACTCTGCCAATATTTACATTTTTTATTCTTTCAAGTTTGTTATCAAAGTTCAGGATTGGGAAAAATTCTGAAGTTGAAAATTATTTTGAAAAATCTGAAGTAAGGGATCATTGGCAGGTGATTGCTAATGGTGGGTTTGCAGGTATTCTTGTAATTATAAACAAATTCTTTAATAATGATATTTATTATCTAATGTATCTTGCCTCAATTGCTTCAGTTTGCGCTGATACTTGGTCAACTGAAATAGGAACAATGAGAAAAAATCGAACGTTTAACATTTTGAATTTTCACGAAATGCAACAAGGAATTTCTGGAGGAGTGTCTTTTATAGGTACGTTGGGAGGTTTTTGTGGAGCCCTTGTTATTGCTTTATCAGGGATTAATTGGATTGATAGGGACTATGTTTTTGTACTCGTCCTGATTTCAATTATTGGTTTGATGGGTAGTATATTTGACAGTGTGATTGGGATTTTAATACAAGCACAATACAAATGCGTAGTCTGCAGTAAAATTACTGAAAAGCAATTCCATTGTGGTCAGCAATCATCTTACCACAAAGGCATAAAGATTTTTAATAATGATTTGGTTAACTTTTCAACATCACTATTTGGCGCATTAATTTTACTAATTATTGAGTATATCGGATAATATGAAAGTTGTTAAATTAATTTTTTATTCAATTCTGTTTATGCCGTATTTTGTGTTATCACAAAGTATTATAGATAAATATTCCCAAGCTGAACAACTTTTTGCAAATAAAAATTATTCAAATGCACAAGTATTATTTGAAGAAATAATTAATGATTCAGAAGCTGATGAAAACATTCGCCAAAATTCAACCTTTTATATTGCTAGATGTCTTCAAAATAGCAATGAAATTTCAGGCGCAATTTCTCAATATGAATATTTTATCGCCAATTATAAAAATTCTACCTTAGAGGATAATGCCTTGTTTGAAGTCGCTAAACTATACTTTAATAATTATCAATATGTGAAATCACGAGATAGAATGTTGATTCTTACAATAAAATATCCTCAAAGTAAATTTGCTGGGGAGGCTTATTATTACATTGCAGCATCGTATTTTCAGGATAATTATAAGGATGAGGCTGAGGAATATTTTATTAGAGCAATCAATCACAAAGGCAAAAACGAAATGGTTGCAAAATCAATTTATTCTTTAGGATTGCTTTATGAATCTGAGGCAAAATATGAAGATGCAATTTTACAGTATG
>Ga0172372_10013157_pt1 | contig 10287 bp, 9 predicted proteins | sample LakKiv5m_2_FD_114544 | JGI IMG/M metagenome (GOLD analysis project Ga0172372, IMG submission 114544) | Freshwater microbial communities from Kabuno Bay, South-Kivu, Congo - kab_092012_9.5m | ecosystem: Environmental > Aquatic > Freshwater > Lake | place: Democratic Republic of the Congo... | reverse complement strand
CGCAGTGCCGGGCGCGTAGCCCTCGGCGGGCAGCCCCTCGAGGCGGGGCGGCGCGGTCGGCGCATCGCCGTGACAGACGGCGCAGGTGTAGCCATCCACAGGCGATCCCGTGAAGTGCCGCCCGCCGCCGCCGCCTTCGAGCGCCGGCCGATCGAAGTCGGTGCCGTCGGAGTACGCGTGCGCCGTCGCTGCCGTGAACGACGCAGCCGAGAACGTCGCGGCCATGGCGAGCACGACGCCCGGCACGGCAACGCGCAGCGGCCGCGCGGACCCCACGCCGCGGCTCATGGCGCGACCTCCCACGCCGCGCTGACCCACGCCTCGAGCGCCTGCCACGACGCGTCCTCGCGCGAGGCGTAGACGTTGCGGCCGAAGCGATCGACGCCCTGATGCGCCGCGCCCCCCGCGGCCGCGTCGAGCGGCTTGCGCAGGAGCAACGTGTCGCCCGGCGTCTCGGCCGTCGCGAGCATCGAGACCGTGCGCTCGTACGTCGCGTCGAGCTCGGCCGTCGTCGGCGGCGCGTCGAGCGCGTCGAGCGGATCGAGACGCGTGCGCCCGGGTCCGACGACGCGAAACGCGCGCCCGCCATCGCCGTGGCACGCGACGAAGCCGCAGTCGCGGAGGAGGATCGGGTAGATGTCCGCCTCGAACGCCGCGCGGTCGGGGCGCCGCGGCTCGGCGGGCGTGTCCTCGGCGGCACAGCCCGCGACGAGCGCCGACGCGACGGCGAACCACGCGCCCGCACGCACGACACGCGGGCTGCAAGACGGTGCGCGCGACGCCATGCGCGAGACCGTAACGGACGCGCCGCGCGCGCGGCAACGGCCGTGTTAGCTTCGCGGCCATGTCGCACCTCGCGCTCGCCCTGCTCGTCGCCGCAACGCTCTGTGCGAGCGCCGCGGGCTGCGCGACGGTGAGCCCCTGGGAGCGCGAAGAGTTGGCGCGCCCCGACATGCAGTTCGAGGGGAACCGCGATCGCTCGGCCGGCGAGGAGCACGCCACCGAGGTCCGCGAGGGCAGCAGCGGCGGGCTCGGCGGCGGCGGCGGCGGCTGCGGCTGCAACTGAGCGACGCGCCTCGACCGTCTCGCCTCGACCGTCTCGCCTCGACCACGTCGCCTCGACCGTCACGCCTCGACCGCGTCGCCTCGCCGCGTCGCCTCGACCGTCTCGCCTCGACCGTCACGTCTCGACCGTCTCGCCTCGACCGTCTCGCCTCGACGGGCCCCCTCAACCGCCACGCCGCGCGCGCCCGGGGAGCGATTCACGCGTCGCCTGCTGCGGTGGTGACAAGCGAACCCACTGCCTCACAGGGCATCTCACGAGCACTGGGGTCACGCGTCTCCGCCCGCCGCAAACCATCGAATCCAATCATCTTTTTAGCCTATGCGCGCCATGGCACGTCGCGTGCTCATGCGGAGGGCGTGCGCCCCACGACCCTGCTCCGCCGCCTCCTGCTCCCCGTGCTCGCCCTCGCGACCGCCGGCTGCAACGCCGGCACGGTCGCCCTCACCATGCCCGGCGAAGGCCCCGAGACCGATGCGGCCGCCTTCTTCGCGGCGCGCGTCGAGCCGCTCCTGCGGACGCGCTGCGTGGGCTGCCACGCCGCCGACCGCACCGGCCCCGCCTTCCTCGTGCCCGAGCCCGATCTCCGCACCTCGCTGCTCTCGTGGCCCGCGCTCGTCGACCTCGACAGCCCGGACGACAGCCGCGTCGTGACGAAGGGCGAGCACTCCGGCCCGGCGTGGACGGCGCGCGAGGCCGCGGTCGTCGAGCAGTGGATCGCGCTCGAGGCCGCCGATCACGAGACGACCACGCCGCCCGAGCCCGCGCTGCTCACGCCGCCCGTCGCGCCGATCGTCGGCTTCAACGACATCGACCTCGCGGGCTTCGGGCTCGCGGGCGGGCGCATCACCTTCCTCGCGGCGCGCGCTGCGAGCGGCCTCCTGCTCTCGGACATCACCGTCGTCGCGGGCGAGGACGGCGTCGTGATGACGCATCCCGTCTTCGTCGCCTTCGTCGATAGCGACACCGTGGCGGATGCCTTCGACACCTTCGAGGGCGTCGAGCTCGACGTCGATCCGGGCACCACGGCGACGCTCGGCGGCGGTGAGCTCGTGCTCGTCGACTTCCCCGAGGGCTCGTCGCTCGCCGTGCACTTCGACGCGATCGGCCCGCAGACGGTCGCGCCGCCGCCCCCCTCCCCCACGATGCCCTCCGCGACGAGCGGCTGCGCGCAGGTGCCGCTCTTCACGGAGCACGCGCGCCCCGCCCTCGTGAACCGCTGCACGAGCTGCCACGGCGGCGGCAACGCCGGCGCGACCTCGGCCGTCGACATGCGGCCGCTCCTCGACTCCTCCGAAGACGCGCAGCGCAGCGCCTGCAACGAGGTGCTCACGCGCGTCAACCGCACGGACGTCGCGCGCAGCATGCTGCTGCTCGCGAGCGACCCGGAGTCCTCGGTCGGTCACGACTTCAAGTTCGGCTCCACCGACGCCCGTGATGCCTTCCAGCTCGCGGTCTTCCGCTGGCTCGCCTCGGAGTGACGCCCATGAACCGACCCATGCACCGGCTCCCGATCTGCACGGCCCTCGTCACGCTGCTCGCCGCAGGCTGTGGCGGCTACGACTACCCCGACGCGCCGACGCCCCCCGCCGTCGTCGATGCGGGTGCGAGCGCACCCGACGCGGGCGAGGTCGGCGGCGACCTCTCTCCCGACGCAGGCAGCGCGCCCGTCGACGACGGCTACGCCGACACGCCCGACACCTCGGGCACGATCAGCGCCGAGTGGCAGGCGCGCCTCGCAGCCCGCACGCCGGACTACGGGCAGGCCCTGCGCACCGCCTCGCTGCGCCTGCGCGGCACGCTGCCGACGCTCGTCGAGACGCGCTTCGTCGCGGCCGCCGGCGACCCGCGCCGCGCGTACGAGGCCTTCATCGACGCCTGGCTCGAGGAGCCGACGCTGCGCCGGCAGATGCTCGCCTTCTGGCGCAACACCTTCCGCGCGGGCGGCAACCCGGCGCTCAACGAGGCACCCGCCTTCGCGACCTGGCTCGTGACGGAAGACCGCCCGATCACCGAGCTCTTCACCGCGACGAGCGGCGCGTGCGCCACCATCGCCGAAGATGGCACCATCTCGCCGGGCGACTGCGACAACGGCGTACCCGTGCACGCGGGCGTGCTCTCGACGCCGGGCCTGATGGCGCACTACCGCTCGAACCTCGCCTTCCGCCGCGTGCGCTTCGTGCAGGAGACGTTCGCGTGCACGGCCTTCCCGGCGGAGATCGACGCGCCGATGGACGTCGGCGGCGCGTCTCCCTACACCGCGCCGTGGCCCTTCGAGAGCATCGCGGGCGCCGACAACGGCGGGCGCATCGACTTCCACGACGTGAGCAGCGTGACGTGCGCGAACTGCCACGCGACGATGAACCACCTCGCGCCGCTCTTCGCGCGCTTCGACGACGAGGGGCGCTTCCAGGACGACTTCGCGGTGCGCCTGCCGCTCGTCGATGCGCCGCTCGCGGTGCGCGCCGACTGGCTCCCGCCCGACGAAGAGACGGGCTGGCGCCACGGCATCGCCGCGCGGAACCTGCCGGAGCTCGGCGCCGCGCTCGCCGCCGACCCGGACGTGGAGGCCTGCTTCGTGGCGCGCGCGTGGAATTTCGCGCTCGGCAAGGGCGACATCGTCGCGACGCTCTCCGTCGTGCCGACCTCCGTGATCGAGACCGAGCGCGCCGAGTTCGCCGCGGGCGGACACCGCATGAAGGCGCTGCTCCGCGCCGTGTTCACGAGCGACGATTTCACGCATTTCTGAGGAGAACGCGATGACCCAGCGCCGCCTCATCTGCCTCGCCGCCCTGCTCCTCGTCGCCGCCTGCGAAGGCGGGAACGTCTACGCCTCCGGCCCCGCACCCGACCTCGTCGGCGCGCTGCCCGAGCTCCCCCCCACGACGGGCGGCGGCACCGCGAGCGGCACGGAGGGCACCTTCGATCACCCCGCCGCGCTCGGCGACGTGACCACCGATGTGCGCGAGGCGCTCGCCCGCATCGAAGAAGAGGGCCCGCCGGGCTACACCGCGCGCGTGCAGTCGTGCCGCAAGCTGCCGTATGCGACGCTCGGCCGCGTGCTCGCCTCACGCGGCGTGAACCTCTCGGGCGACGGCGCGGGCGCGCTTTACCGCGAGTCCGATCAGGCGCTCGGCGCACCGAACTACGGCGCGCGCGTCGCCGAGTCGACCGAAGTGACCGTCGCGACCGCCTCGCGGATGTTCGACCTCTTCGTGCAGGCGGCGCCCGAGATCATCGCGGCGATGCCGACGCTCGACGCCTGCCGCATCGGCGACCGCGGCGCCGAGATGTTCGATGCCGAGGGCCACTGCACCGCGGACGGCATCTCGTGTCTGCTCGGCGTCCCCGCGACCGAGACGCACGTCGCGCTCTGCGACACCTTCATCGCCCGCGCGAGCACGCCCGAGCGCGGCCGGCAGATCGCCGTCGCCTCGATGCTCGCCGCCCACTTCACCTGCGAGTGACGCCTCTTTCGCCCCAAGGAGCCACGACCATGACGACCCGCCGAGAGCAGGACGAGCGCCGCGAGCATGGCCGCCGCGCCTTCATTCGCTGGACGCTCGCCGCCGGCGCCGCGCTCGCGGTGCCGCAGTGGAAGATCTTCGAGGTGATCGGCGCGACGGGCGGCCGCGCGCTCGCGGACGACGCCGCCTGCGCCGTGTCGAACCGCTCCGTGCACATCGTCGCGGGCGACGGCGGCTTCGCGTGGTTCCAGCTGCTCTGGCCGCACAACGACGTCGCGGCCGCGCGCAACGACGGCTTCGCCTTCCACGCGCCGGGCGCCGCGCGCATGGCCACGGCCACGAACAAGCCGCTCACCTTCGCGCCCGAGACGCCCTTCCAGACGCTGCCCGGCCAGAAGCAGATCACCGCGTTCATGTCGGGCAACAACGAGACGCACACGCGCACGCCCGCGTCCTCGTCGACCGTCGCGATGAACGTCGATCTCTTCGGCGCCGCGGCCGCCATCCAGACGGCGAACCCGTCGCTCGTGCCCGTGATCGCCGTCGGCAGCGCGCCCTTCCGCAACGCGCCCGGCGCCCCGCGCGTCGCCCGCGTCGGCGATGCGGGGGACATCGTGCGCCTCTTCGACAGCGCCGCCTCGCGCGCGGGCGGTCTGCTCGCCAACAGCGGCGACGCGGAGCTCTTCGCGTCGAGCTACGGCGCCTTCGCGGCGCTGCGCTCGGCCTCGCGCCTGCCCACGCAGCGCGCCCCGCTCGCGACGGGTGCGAGCGCCGCCCGCTTCATCGGCCGCAACCTCGCGAGCGCGCTCACGCCGACGGCCGAAGACTTCGCGCGCTACGGCATCACCGATGGCTCCCGCGCGCAAAACCGCGAGCTCGCCCGCGGCCTCATCATCGCCGCGCGCGCCTTCTCGCGCGGCCTCACCTCGAGCGTGGTGCTCCCCGCCTTCCAGGACGATCCGCACGGCGCCTTCGGCGACATGGCGAACCTCCGCAACACCGTGAGCACGCTCGGCCGCACGCTCGACGCCTTCTACGAAGACTGCATGTCCTTCGACGATCCGAGCTGCGGCGGCACCAAGGTCGGCGACAACCTCGTGATGTCGATCCACGGCGACACCCCGAAGAACCCGCTCGATCGCGGCGGCTGGCCCGACGGCACCCCCGGCAACGCCAACTGGACGTACGTCTTCGGCAACGGCCGCCTCAAGACGGGCTGGTTCGGCGGCATCGACCGCAGCGGCAACGTCCGCGGCTGGAACCCGACGACCGGCGAGTCCTCCGACATGTCCCCCGCGCAGACGGCCTCCTCCGCCTCCGCCGCGATCCTCTACGCCGTCGCCCGCGGCGACCTCCGCCGCGTCCAGGACTTCTACCGCGGCGCCGATCTGCGCGGCGTCATCGCGAGCAGCACGCTCTGATCGGCGCGGGCGCGGCGCGCTCGTGCGCGGCTCTCCCGCTCACGGCGGAGGGGACTCGATCGTTCACGACGCGCCGGTTCGTCACTCGGTGAACTCGGGCGCCGGACCGACCGTGACCATCGCGCGGCCCACGCGGCATGACCTGCCGAAGTCGCAGTCGCCCGCGCCGACGAGGTCGTTCTCGGCGGGGTCGCGGTCGATCACCTCGATGTGCAGCGAGCGCGCGTCTGCCGCGATGGGCACGTGCACCTGGCAGCGGAGCGCGTCGTGGCAGCGCCCGCTTTGGCCCGGGCGATCGGGGCGTTCGGCGGGCACGCACGCACGCGCATCGGTCGTCACGCAGATCGCGAGGTCGGGGAGCCCGTTCGCGACGTCCCACGCCGCGCCCTTCTCCGACTGCGGGTCCACCGACACCGAGAGCGAGACGCGCGCGCGACGCGTCGACGGGCGCGCACGCGGGGCGGGTGCGACGGGCGTCACAGGATCCTCGCACTGCGTCTCCGGCGTCGGCCCATCGCAGAACGAGAAGCTCCCGCCCCAGCGCGCCCACGCATTCGACTCGACCCCGTGGCGCGACGAGCCGACGTATGCGTCCCGACCTTCACGCACGCGGAAGGCGATCGTCTTGCGCGCGCCCGTGAGGAGCCCCGCGTGCTGCGCCGCCGCGCAGATCGACGAGTCGTCGGTGTAGACGTCGGTGCCCCACACGCGGTGCAGCGCGCACGAGCCCGGACACGTCACGCGGATGCGCTCGCCGGCGCGCTCGCGGTAGGCCATCCCCGTCTGCCAGCAGCCGAGGTCGAAGCCGCCGACGAACGGCGACACCACGCGGGGAACGCCACGGCCGCGCAGCGAGGTGAGCATCGCGGCCGCCGCGAGACAACCGCCGAGCAGCCACAGAAGGCCCACGACCGCGAGCACGCGCGGCGCGCATCCCGAGCGCTGCGCGTCGTCTCTCCGTCGCCAGAGGCGCCAGAGGACGCCCGTCAGCACGAGCGCGACGAGCACGCCGAAGAGACCGCCGAGCAGCGAGCCGCCGCCTACACCGAGGCCCCCGAGGAGACGAAACAGCGGCCCCGTGAGGCAGCAACCCGCGAGCACGAGCGCACCGAGTCCCGCGCCGCCGCCGAGCCACGCACAGCCGCGGCGACGCGGCCCACGCGCGCGGGAGGCGCCCGCACCGAGGTCGAGCCCCTCCATCGCAACCCACGGATCGGGCGCAGGGCGTGGGGCTCCGAGCGTCCCGAGGTCCCCGCCCCAGACGACCTGCGGCGACGCTTCCGGAACATACGGCGCCGTATGTTCGGGCGCGGTGCTCGCCGACGAATCGAACGACGGGGCCGTCTCCGCGCGCGGAACAGGGGCAGCGTCGATCGGCGCGGAAGCGGGCTCCTCGCGCGCCGAATCTTCCGTGACCTCGAGGAAGGCGGTGCCGCGGAGGCGCCCCACGATGCGCCCGTCGTCACGCACGGACTCGCGCACCTCCCAGTCGGCGATCCAGAGCGTCTCGGCGCGCGCCTCGAGCCATGCGCCGCCCGCCTCACTCGCGCGGATCCACACCATCACGCCCGCGCTGCGGAAGGGCGCGCCGAGCTCGCCCGCGTCGTCCGCGCGGAACGCGGGAGGCGCGGCGATTTCCTCGACGTCCTCGAGCCGCGCTTCCGTGGCCGCGATGACGAAGCGCTCGGCCGCACCGAGCCCTGCGCCGTCGGAGCGCATGACGGTGCCCGCAGATCGTCCATGAAAATGCGCGGTGCACGCCGCGCGGTACCAGCGCGCGCCGCTCATGCGCGCCCGCCCCGACGGGCCCCCGCACGCAGCGCGTCCGCGAGCGAGCGCCCGCGCTGAATCTCGCCCCGCGGCGCGAGCGTGCTGACGCGTGGACGCCGATCGAAGGGCGCGTCCTCGTAGGGCGCGGCGAGCTCCGAGGGCGCGACGCCGTACCGCTCGGAGAGCAGGGCCTCGACGCGCGACTGCGCGTGCGCGTGGTTCGCGAGGATGATGCGGCGGCGCAGGGCCCAGCGCAGATGCTCGTACGCGAGGTGCGCGTCAGCCGGCCAGTGCCGCGGCACCGCGAGCGCGACGACGAACGCGATGAGCAGCACGAGCCGCAGCCACGCGAAGAAGCCCGCGAGCCCCGCCGCACCGAGCGCGAGCGGCGCGGCGAGCAGCGCCGTGAACATCACGAGATAGAGCGGCCCCCACGGCGAGCGACGCCAGCGCACGACGGCGTCCGCGTCATCGGCCGGCGACGCGCCCCCCGCGGCCATCACGAAGCGATGCGCGGAGAGACAAAGCAGCCCCGCGCCCACGCCGACGACCACGCCGACCCACGACGCGCCGAACGCGTGCGCCGCGCCCCGCCCCGCACCGAGCCCCGCGAGCATCGAGGACGCGAGCACGCCGAGCGACGCGACGGCGATCTGCGCACGCGCGCGCGCGTCGAGCGCCGCGACGATCGCAGGGTCCCAGCCACCGAGGCCCGCGATGCGACTCAGCACACGGACCTGCCCGCGTCGCGCGTGCCCGCGCTCGTGTCGCGCACGCGGTTCAGGGCTTCTCCTTGGTCACGACGTACTCGGCTGGTGACTCGCGGATCGAGGCCTCGAGCTGCTTCGCGCGCTCGTCGACGGCGAGGCGCCCGAGCTCTTCTTCGCGCTCGAGCGAGCGCTTGCGGACGCCGAGCTCGTGGAGCGCGCGGTGGTGCAGCGTCACATGTTCCGCCCTGCCCTCGGCGCCGCCGGCCGCACTCCCGGGGACGACGCGTTCCTCGATGCCTGCGCGTGCGAGGATGACGCGCTTGAGGTCGTCGGAGAGGTAATCGTAGGGGCCCTTGATCACCATCATCTTGAAGAGGATGGGCCCGAGCTCGATCATCCAGAGCAGCACCGTCAGCGCGAAGGTGCCCCACGGCGCGAGCTGGTGCGCGAGGTCGATGCGGCGGATGAGACCATCCCGCACCATGGTGCGCGCGTCGGCCTTCGCGGCCTCGCCCGCGGCCTCCATGCGCGTCGCGAAGCGGTCGCGCAGCGTCGCGATCTCTCGCTCGAGGGCCGTCCCCTGCTGGAGGCCCTCCTGCACCGACGCGGTGAGCCGCTCGACCTCCTGGTTCTGCCGCGCGAGCTCGGCGTTGAGCGCGGCCGCACGCGGCCCGTAGCCCGCGCGTCCGGAGCTGCCCGCATCTCCCATCGTCTCGCGATTCACCGTCTCGATCTGGCGGTCGCGCGTCTCGGTCGCTTGCGTCAGCTGCTGTCGTCGCGAGACGACCGTCGCCTGCGCCTCGCGGAGCTGGCGCTGCACGTCGGCGATGCGGTTGTCGCGCTCGATCTCGAGCTCGTGGACGCGCGCGAGGCGGCGCCGCTCGGCGTCGGCGGAGATCTCCTCGGCGAGCTTGCCCTCGACCTCCGCCTGGAAGACGCGCACCTCGAGCGGCTTCGAGAGCACGAAGCCGATGATGAGCGCCATCAGCATGCGCGGAACGCCGTTGAAGAACTCGCGCAGCGTGATGCGATCGGTTCCGTCGCCCGTGCCGCTCGAAGACACGATGAAGCGGTCGATGTTGAAGATGACGAGGCTCCACACGAAGCCCGCCGCCGCGGCCTTCGCCGGGAGAAACGGCACGGCGGCGCGCGCGCCCGTCGCGGTGATCTCCGAGCCGAAGACCATGTAGAACGCGTAGGTGCCGCTCAGAAACGCGAGCACGCCCGTCGCGAGCACGATGCCGCCGAGCCCTTGATATTTCACCTGATCGCTGTTGGGACAGACGCCGAGAATCAGCGGATCGGCGCCCGCGCACCACCAGAGCAGCCGCGTGAACCAGCCGGCGCGCGGCGCTCGGTACTGGTCGTGGAGTTGCTCGACGCTCGAGATCGGGGACGCGCTCATGCGGACTCCTGCGGGTCACGGGCGCGCAGCAGCGGGCCGTCGACCGTGGACGGAACGAGGACGGTGAGAAGCGAAGGACGCGACGCGAGGAGCGCGCGCGAGAACGGCGAGACCGCGCCCAGCCGCGGCGAATGCGCAAAGAGCGACACCCTCTTCGACGAAGGTGTGCGTGCCGGCGCAAGCGCGAGGGCGCGCGGAGCGAGCGCGGGCGTACGTGGGCGCGCCGCCCCGGCGATCCAGCCCTGCACGCCATCGGCAAACACGAGCTCGTGCTGCGCGAATCGCGCGAAGCCCACGGCGGTGACGCGGCACGACGCGACCCGCGCGGCGACGCGGACGAGGACCGAACGACGACCGACGACACCGATCACGCGCCACGCTCGGAACGCATCGACGCGGCGCTCCCACCAGGCGCGCACGCCGCGACGCGACACCGCCCGCGGTGCGACGT
>Ga0172372_10013155_pt1 | contig 10288 bp, 10 predicted proteins | sample LakKiv5m_2_FD_114544 | JGI IMG/M metagenome (GOLD analysis project Ga0172372, IMG submission 114544) | Freshwater microbial communities from Kabuno Bay, South-Kivu, Congo - kab_092012_9.5m | ecosystem: Environmental > Aquatic > Freshwater > Lake | place: Democratic Republic of the Congo... | reverse complement strand
ACGGCAAGATTCATTCCGCGACTTAATATCTCTTCGAATGCTACTCGTAGATCGATTTGCGGATAGTTGTACTGTCCTCTCCATTCATCCGGATTAGGCACGTCAAAAAACGGGGGAGTATAATAAGGTTGATCTAGATAGGCCGTGTATCCTTGTACAGAACCATCGCCTATTACCTTCATAGGTCCTACTGTAAGAAAGTCGCTATTATAGAACGATTTGAAATCGAGTTGTACCAAACCTCCATGAGAAGGAACTAAGAACGGTGATTTAGGACTATAGACAGGGAAACCTACAATACGCATCTTAATAAACACGCCATACTTCATGTCTGCTGCAAGATCTTTGTAGAAAGAAAACATCGTATCTTGTACTGTTGCATCAGCGATGGTGGTGATACCTTGCGATCTTAAAATACTTATAGATTCCGCGGTACATTTACGAAGTTCATTAGGACTTATCTTTGGAATAGTCGCTGAAATCAGAAGCAAGTTCTCCTCGGATAACGCTCCCTTCATAACCTCTTCGATTGCATTTTCGGGGACTTTATCCGTAACGACGATACCGCCTAATACTCTACTTACAAGTCCGTTTTTCAATAGGACTTGTGTATTAACATAGATCGTATGCATCGACGCAGACATAAGATATATACTTACGTTAGTAGATACCGAGTCCAAATCATTTCTGTCTATAATTTTACCTGTTTGTAATACAGGTTCGTAACCTTGCGCAAATACATCTGCGAGACTAACACTTTCTCGAAGTCTTTGCAACACCTCTTCACTCGTTTTTGGAGGAGCATAATTTTCATCAAAGAAAAGATTCATAGGTGATACTCTTACGCTTTTGGTGAGTATAGAGTATGTAGAGAAGTGGGTATGCGACATGACGAAACCAGGTACGACACACCCACTCAATCTCACTTTACGCACGTTCTCGTCTGAAATAAGACGCTCGATATCTGGAGTGGTGCATATTAATTCCGTTATGATACCATTCTCTTCTAATATACCCTTGACATCCTCGATGTGTGATAACGTAATGAATTCTCCTCCATAGAAGAGCGTTGTGTTTCTAGCAGACATTCCAAGGTTCTTTATATCTTACAATTTGTCTAAAAATATTGTTAATTAATCTGATTTTTTTTATTTGTAGGGCGTTGGTTCAAATTTTCTTGGGGTAATGGCTTGAATGGTAAGATCGTTATCATACGCGCCTTTCCATGCGCCTGTAACAGCAAAATGGGTGTTGTTTTCTGGATCTACAAATTCCCATTATGGTAGATCTTGACGCCAGCTATTGTTTACAAAACGCCATCCTTCAGGTAATGTGTAATTAACAAACGTCTTACCTTCAATATCCACCTTATCTCCAAAAGTAAACCCTTTTTCAATCATGGATTGTGAAACACTGTCCTTTGGTAAAGGTATGCGTTCTGGAAGAGGTAAAGGTTGTCCCATTTACGAATTTGAAATACTTTTGTAAGCGAAGTTGTAAAATTGTGAGTTTTTATAAACTCTAATATTTCGACTATCGCTGAAGATATTGCGAGTACGTAAAGCACCTCAATAAAAAATAATGCGTGTGCCATGGCACACGCATACACAACACTAATAATTGACATATATAAGGGATATTTGTTGATATTAGTTTTTATTGAGGAAATTTTCAGTTTTGAGAAAAAGGGATATCAAAAGATTTTTCGGTGTGATGCATTATGTAGCGAACATGCAAATTATCGGTTCCAATGACGAGTTTAAAACCGCGATCTTCGTACTTGCGGATCGTACCCTCTGAAAAATCTCTGAGTTGCGTTTCGGAGCACAAATGCGTACGCTGTTTAAGACTGACGAAGCTGTAAATGTTAAAATAATCACCATTGTACGTGTTGTTGTTAAAAGAAAGAGGATGTTGCTGGGAGTCATTATTATCATACGAAAATAACGCGATTCTTTCAGTACCAAAAGAAGATTTGTGCTTGAAGATCAATACGTTCTTACCAAATCGGTCGGCGAAAGTGTAACTGATCATTATGTCATATTTGAGAAGAATAGACCGAACAGCAGGGAGAGAGGAAGGAGGAACACCGATGGTGATCGTAGAGCAATTAATCCATACCTCGCCAGTAAGAGCCTGCGTGACGGCAGACCCTACTGCGATTATTTTACCTTCTTTGAAAAGTTCTTCAAACATCTTGTAGTCAAACTTAAGGCGCTCTACGATGCGTTTGAAGTTTTCGCCTACGTTTCCAGAAGGCGTAATATGCGTTACACATTTAAGAAATGTGGGATTTTGAGAAGATGAAGATTCTGCGATAGTAGTTTCAGAAATCGCAGGATCTTGGAGAGATGAATCCTCTGCAACTTTTATGTTACGGAGAACTGTAACCTTCTCACCACCACGGATTTTTTCTCCGATACCTTTTTTTTAGGTCATCAATAGTGGAATCGTGATGAATTTTCTTAGTATGGGAAAACTCTTGTTCTTTCTCGATAACTTCAAACTTAAAACCCGCCTTTTCGTATTTCGTAGGATACCATAACGGCGGTTTTACACCAGAGTGAGTTTTGGTACGTAACGCTTTCTTGTCAAGTACGAAAAAATTTATGCCGTCATAAAAGTTGTACATAAATTTGTAAGGCAGAATCCACAATGCCTTTGTAAGAAAATTGACCTCGGTAAAGTATTCCATGCGAATAGGTTCGTAAAAATAGACCTTGATGTCAATATCTATCGTAGCGGAACCTTTTTTACGATAGGTTTTGCGAGTCCATGCCGTGACAATATTTTTGGATTCTTCAACGCACACGTAATCATTCGCAGCAATTTTATCGCTTATTTTTCGTTGATTACCCGACAACACGACAACGTCCAACCAATAACGCGCGTCATCATAGTTTTGGTTGAGAAGTGTTTTGAGCACGACACTTCCCGTAAGATAGACACCCTTGAAGCTCAACAATTCATCTACAAATTCTTTTGAGATGCGTTGTTTTTCAATTACAGCTTCAAAGATTTGGCGAAGTTGCGGGTTTCCTTCAATGACTACATCATTAGTAAATTTGGAAGAAGTGTCACAAGAACTTGATGCAACACTCTTTACACCTTGAGAAACCACATCAGAAGCGAGTTTTACTTGGCACTCAACTCGGTCTGTCGCTTGACGGCTCGCAACTTCTTTGGCTATCATGACGCGAAGAGAATTTTGCACAAACTTGAGAATAGACTCAAAGCCATCCGCACGTCCTTTGTAAGCGACCTCAGGTTCGACGTCCTTAATCTTCGCTTCAATGCTTTGAAGAAGATCATAGTGCGTCGTAGGGAAATCACCATCATCACGAATACGCGCGAGAGACGCGATATCACGTTCGAGATCAACGATTTTTCCGTAAAGCGCGCGGATCTTTACATTGGTTTCCTCAGCATTCTTTTCATGCAAAGAATTTTCAGCAGTAAGTTTGGTAATCGTTTCAGTAATAGTCTGTAAGGCTTCCATTTTCAAAAGTTGACTTCAAGAAGATAAAGGCAATTAGAATTTTTAAGTTTTTATTTGATTTACAGATATTGGGTTCATAACAGACACCTTATCTTTAACGAAAAATATCGATACGTAACATAAAATCTGACAGTACAGAAAATTACGTTAAGGATAAGGTATACAACTTGAGCTCAACATCTATTAATTGTAGTTTTCCATATTTCGGCTTATGCTAATGTGAAATCGTTTCTTAATAATAGGAGTGTGTAAAGTGACTGCTTGGCGTTAAACTCTCTTCTTAGAAAGTCTAAAAATAAGTAAAGTACGTATTTAACGCATGCACCCCACCCAAGAAGAGAATTATACGTACAACACGTGTGTCCGGGAAGAAAATCGTGCATCCAATTTGGAATGTCAAATACATCAAAAACTCGACGTTCGCAATTTACGTCCCTGTATGGAGAACACTCCATCATCTTTTGAAGTGTGATGGAGTGTTCAAAGAGAAAATACGTCATGTTTCTTAAAAGTTCCAATCTAATTTTGTATGGCTGATCGCATCTTAGGTATTCCATTACTTCACTTGTGAACGCAAGAACGAAGTAAGGTTCAGAAACATCCACCCATAACATGCGCATTCTCTGGGATCTCTGAGAATAAGGTCCTGATACAAACATCATGAAAAAAAGATTCTTTTGCCCATTGAAGTCGTTCATGAAGTTAGCTATTAGATCGCGTGTGTAGACTCCGTCACGATAAAGTAAAAAGAGTAGTGAGATATGCAGATCGAAAGATTCAAGTTCCTTTTTAACTTCATCTTTACTCGTTTCGTTACGCTTTTTCATATCAGAATCATGACTTATAACTTTGTAAAAATTTTTAGTCGATACGAGCAACATGTCCAAGTCGCAAGAATCACGATTATCTATTTTACCAATAGTTTTGTATTGTTCAACGATTCTTGATAAACTCGAATTGTGGGTATGAGGATGTAAGTCAAAATCGAACGAAAAGATGAAATTAAGTAATTCTGATTCGTGGACCGGGTCGAAACCCGGACGTGTGAATACGCCATCACTATGATTCATTTTTACCAATTGTACACGTCCTTATATTTTATTTTTCTAAGTTTTCACGTTCAAATGCATCGTAAAGAATGGTAAATAGAGTATTGTCTATTTGAAAATAAGGGTTAAAAAATGGGTGAGATGCTCGATGTGCGACCATGAAAATGCTGAATATATTGTCGTCGTAGTCTTTCGATGTTTGATGTTCCTCTAACTCTAGATAATAGTCATGTAAAGAGTTATAGATGAACTGACGCTCTAATCTAGAGAACGCTATCTTTCTGATAGGCTGGCCTGGTTCAAATGATGAGACGCAACTGTAAGTCCTGTACATCTCTGTGGGTTTGGGGCAACATAATCTACACAATACTTTTTCGCCCTCTAGAAGGAATTTCGTAGGCGATGAAGCGATTATCCACATTACATCCGCATTGACTGCGTATATTTTCCCACATTTGCCGCAAACGAAACCTGTATATTTTATTTCCGGAGCTATTTTTGATAACTGGCTAATAGATCCATTACAATCTTTCACTTTTTGGAGTAAACTCGTAAACGATGGATTATACCATAGTGAGAATTGCAAGCAGCGTTCATCCATAAATCACATACAACACCTACACCGAACTTAAGAGATATTGTACAACTATTTGAAGTTATATGAGTTTTAATCTCTACATGTCGTATTTTTTACGTACGCTTCAAATTTCAAGGCTTGATATGCGATATCAAAATACGTTAACCCCTCGTAAAATTTTGAGAGAGTGCATTTGTCTATATATCGAAGAGTGCCATCATCTAACTTATAGCCCATATTGCCGGTTCTTAAAATTACTCCTAAATAGAAGAAATCTCGAGTTATTGTATATCTGCGATGGAGATAATCTACAACATTATTCATTGACGAGGACCAAGAGTGATAGGGTCGTTTTGCAGAATTTTTCTTGAAGTGACCTGAGTACAGAGCGATCATCTTTTCAAATTCTTCTTTCATACCATAATTAACTATTTCTGTTACGATGCAACCAAAACTAAACGAATATGTAATCGTTCTAATGCTTGGATTTTTCAAGTATTCCTTAATAATATGCCGTTTGAAATCATCATCAAAACAAGTTCTATCAGAAAGTATCCAAGTCAGATAGATATGCGTGTCTAACATATATCTGTCTAGAAAAGATACAGAAGCGTATGGCATTAAAATCTTAGTACATTCAGCAACTTTTTCATGTAAATTAATTTTACGCGTAGGGCTATTCATATTTTCTAGAGATTTGCGTAATATATTGTAGATATGAACGAATGATTGTTGATTTACTGGAGTAGATTTACGCTTTAGGATATATTCCAATGCATTGAAAGAAAGAGTTCGAATCGCAAAATCGTACCATTGATCTAACAAATACTCGTAAGATGGGGTTCTAAAGTATGCATCCATAAATAGGTGTAATATTTTAAGATTGTTGTACCTGAAGGCAGTGTACATCACGTTCTTTTCATTGTTTTGGTGTAACATTAAGCTATCCGAAGGAATTTTGCCTGCGACTACAAAAGTGTATACCAAATCGTAGTTGTTACTCATAATCGCCAATTCAAGAGGGTTATATCCCATAACGTCCATGATAAACGTAGATGCATCAAAATAGAGCAGTTCTCTTACTGCGTTGTGATCTCCTCTTCTGATATAATGACACAACAGCGTATCTCCTGAAAGCGGTATGTAGTCTAGAAGAGCTCTGATAGAAAATTGATCTATAGGAGAATTGTGCTCAGCGCCTCCTAAATTACCTAGATTGTATGTCCTCAGTATTTTGAACGCTTTTTGTACGTCGTCAATAGCAAGTTGATAGAATTCGGCGACCTTCATTTGATTTACGGAGATATATTGTGAAGTTACAATGTAAATTGTGATTTTTTCGAAAAAATCACAAATTCTGAAATTGCGTAGATCCAGCTTCAAAATTACGTTAATTTTACTCTCTTAATTAAAAAATGTCTGCACGATATCATTTTACAGTCGATTATATTGAACACGCTAAACCTCTGGTAGAGAAGATCTTTTTCGATATTAATGAAGGCTCTGTTCATGGCTACGAGCATGCGTTATGCGTAATGGAGCATGCGCGACGGGGGTTAGAGGATTATCCTACTATACTAAGACAGAATAAGATCAATGCTGTTCTTCTAGCCGCTCTGCTCCATGACGTAGACGACGAGAAACTCTTCCCCGAAAGTAAAGACTACCTTAATGCTCGTGCTATTCTATCACAAATTCATTTCCCTTTGGTGGAAACAGTAGTTGAGATGATTGACTTGGTCAGTTTTCGCAAAAATGGCATCAGTGATGTCTACATCTCGCGCACCAAATCTCAAGCTAAGATAGAAGGGCGGACTAAAGTAACTCGAAGTCAAATGATTTCTCATGATTTAACCCTCTTCTCGCGTACTCGCAAAGCTAGTTTGGGTACCCAACATCCTATTCCTCGATGGAAGCTTATCCCTCGTTTTGCCGATCGTGTTGATGCATTAGGATGCGTAGGCGTAGCACGTTGCGTCTCCTACGGAATGCAGGTAAGACGACCATTATTTTCACAACCCTCAAATTTTGCGGATGGAACTCCTATACTTTCTTCAGAGAATGCAATCAAAATTCTAGCCCTTAGATCTTGGTTGGGCATCGTCAAGTTAGGTGATAGCACCATTGATTATTTCATTAAGGGACTCGTTCCCCGCTGTCAAATGATGACCGGTATCCCTTATTTTGATACTCTGACCAGAGAAGGTGAGAAACCTATCATTCGTCTTATTTTAATTTATGGTCGTCAGGGATACATCACTCATAGAGATCTACTAACGATTGTGAGTGAAGATCCACGTGCATTAGCTATTATGCATGAAATAGATAACTCCGAATTATAGTTCAAATAAATTTCTTTCTTTTGGTGTGAACATGTAGTCTTGGAAAAATCACAATAACAGAAATCTAAGAATATGTATTTCAATGCAAAATGCAATCTCTTATCGAACGTATTGAGAACAATGACCCTAATGTCAAAAAAGTTATCATGACTAGAAAAAAGATAACCAATGTATCCTTCTTACGTCATAACGACTTTCTTGTTGAGTTACATATCGGAATGAATAAGATTTCGAGTATATCAGATTTACTCCATAACAAGTCTCTTAAAGTCCTCACCATCACGATGAATCGTATTACAAATTTATCAGTTCTAAGTTACAACTTTACGCTTACCACCCTCGATGTTTCCTATAACGAAGTGTCAGATATATCGTTTTTAAGAAATAATAGTACTCTTACCAGGCTCTATGTAGACAACAATCGTATTTCGGATATATCAGTATTAAAAGATAACACAACACTTACAGAGCTTGATGTTTCTGACAATCAAATCACAGATATCTCTTTTTTACGTTATAACACAACCCTCACAGAACTTTATATCGAAAATAATAATATTTCCGATATCTCTTCTTTACGCGATAATTTATCGCTTACTACGCTTGACATTACTCATGGTAACCCTATTCTAGATGATTTTTGCGTTATAACGTATTTGAGCAACAACGCATATAACAAACCCAGACGAAATGTGACTCTTTTTGATTTACTACTTGTGTGTCTTGGAAATAAAGAATAAAATGAAGTAGAATTTATTAGAATTAGCGGGTTTTCGCAAAAAGATGCCCTGAAACTATTTCAAGTGCAATGAGGTATCTGAAGCTGTAAATCTCTGTTAATCGACTTTAAGCATCTCTTCGTCAAAATAGCTGGGTTGCTTTTCAAGAGTATACTTTTGATACTCAAAGACGCAATCGTAAAAGTGTTTGACATAAATAGTCGCTTCGTCAGTTTTGTTGTTGAAAGTAGGATGTGATACGCGCAGTACTTCACCCGATCCGCAGATCCACGGATGACAATGTGGAACATCCTTTTCGTTTTTGGGTGAGATTTCTTCAATCTTTTTCGTATCGTAAATACGAATTCCGTATCCGTCGGAGGAATGAACAAGAACAATAGGGTCCCCCTTCTCCTCCCAGTCTAATATACCAGATTCTCGATTGGGGGAAATGAAAGCGCTATCGCCGCAATAAAATTCGTCAAAGTAATCTAAAAGAGCTTTCTGCTCTTCGTTTTCAGAAGTTCCTTGGGTTTTTTCAGAGGGTTCAAGGGCCACGTTAAATGAAGGCGTTTCGACGGCTTTGTTAACTCCTGAGATTTCATTTTCAACTTTAGATGAAAATTTGTAGCTAAATCTATCTGCGCCCCGCTTGGAATTAGAGAGAGACAGAGAAATATGGACTGTCGGATAGATATTCGATGAACTATAAAGAAATACGTAGATGTTTCGTCCAGGACCTGTAAAAATATCCGCTCCGCAATTTGAATCGTTGCTAATCTTATCAAGCCGGAGTTCGTTGCGCATACAGATCTCTCCTTGCATCCAGACGAAATATGCTCGACATCCGATAGCAGTATAATCGTTCTCGAACCATAATCCTTGATTAGCGGTTTCGTTGACGTAGAAAGTTCCGAGCCCTAAAGTATCAGGGAAAGTACCTTGAAAGCGTTCTTTTAAATTAGGAGAAGAAGACATTTGCGAATTTTAAATGATAGAGTTGAGAAACTTTGAGAATTTATGATTTTTCACAAATTCGATTTTTTTAGTGCAACTTTCCGTTATATATTGAGTTCTTTATTTTGTTCTTTACGAACTTGTCTTTGTTTTTCACGAGCATCTTTGAAGCTCTTCATGGTAATAAAGTAGGCGTCGCGCATAGCTTCGTCAAGCGGCATGAGTTCAGTGATTTTATCATGTTTACGGCTAACAACAAGCTCAAAGCCTTCTTTGCCTATGTAAGCGTGTAGCGTGTTCCAAATAAAGTTTTCAAGGAAGACTTTGGCGACATCGTCGTCGTTTGAGACTAACTTGATAAAGTAGGAGTCTTCATAAAAAAGAGAAGGGACAGTTATTGTTCTCCTCGCCAAATTGGCAGCATCTTTAGACTTTGAGTATATGATCTTATTGCCTTTTAACAATATCGCATTTGGATAGACATTAACCGTACCCAAATGCGCCAAATCTCCGCAGTCAGACCACCATTCGATGCGCTTATTCCAAACGATCGTTTTATCGTGGTGATAAATTATGGTACCGACAACGTACGCATCGTAAAGGTCTGGAGTGAAGATGGAGAATTGTCTTTTTTCATTTTTAAACATCACCCGAGTGAGATTTTTTTCTTCTGCAAGCTCGTAGATGTTCGCCCACTCGCTGTAACTTGCAGGAAACAGCCATCCGGGTTTCTTTTCCGAAGGCGTTTGCGCCAGTAAAAGATAAAGACCGAAAAGACGCTGTGAAACTGCTCTGACGGTGTCGTCTTCAATAATCGTTTCAAAAACATCATCGTCGTCATAGTTGATAACAGCAGTACTTTCCTTCCGAGGAATCTTCTTTCCAGAACGAGTCTTAATGAATTTCAATTCATCAGCCCGCTTTTTAATCTTAAGCCTACGCTTACTGCGTTTGTTTTTATACTTTTCAGTATGCTTCTTATTCATCTTAAAAGTTGTCGTCATTTTTAGCGATTATTGAGGGTGCATAAACTTCAAATTCTGCAATTTATAGTTTTTCACATAACCTCACTCATTTAGCCCTAACACAAGTGCAAAGTGGTTGATCTTTTTATTTAGCTTGGCATGCGTTGTTGCAGCCAATTT
>Ga0172372_10013154_pt1 | contig 10288 bp, 9 predicted proteins | sample LakKiv5m_2_FD_114544 | JGI IMG/M metagenome (GOLD analysis project Ga0172372, IMG submission 114544) | Freshwater microbial communities from Kabuno Bay, South-Kivu, Congo - kab_092012_9.5m | ecosystem: Environmental > Aquatic > Freshwater > Lake | place: Democratic Republic of the Congo... | reverse complement strand
TAGCGATCTTGATGAAGAGGACATCGATAACTTGGATTGTATTGATGAAACTTGGGAGCATCTTTGTGAGACTCTGGGCGTAGATGAGGATGGCGACTTCACATCATTTGCTGACATGAGAAATCCTTAGTTTTGTCCAGCGAGGTCTAGAATCAAAATATGGAACTAGCCCGCAATATCCTCTTAGCCCTTCATTTAATAGGTATGGCTGGAATCCTCATTAGCCTCCTTGCCTCACGCAAAAAGCTCTCCCCGGGCATCACCCACTCCGCTCTCCTCGCCTTCCTCTCCGGAGTCGCCCTCGTTGGTATCCGCTACGGCCTCAACTCCCAAGACCCCACCAAATGGGCCAACGTCGACAACGCCAAGATCACCATCAAAACCCTCTTCGCCACCACAATCCTGATCCTCGGATTCCGCTACAAGAAGAAGGAATCTGTTTCGCCAGTGATTTGGTGGACTATTGCCGTTCTTACAATTTCTAATACCGCTTTAGGGTTCTTTTATTAGGCTAAATTTTGATTACTTGACACATATGCAATCCCAACCTTAGTCTGCTAATCATTGAAATTTGCGTTTAATTTTCAATTTTTTGTGGATAAACTAATTTTGTCGCACTACTTTGGTAACCTTGATAATCAACCATACTTTGAAGGATTTAGTTTAATTCTGCGAGAGGACTATCTTGTCAAGAAAAAAACATAAAGTGCAGCAATTGTCAATTACCTTTTTTGAGAAGAAAAGTAGAAGAGGTAGTGGTTCAAAAAAACCTCGAGTAATAGGTCTGTTTGCGGGATGTGGAGGTTTAGATCTTGGATTTAAAAACGCAGGTTTTGAGATTGTCTATGCAAACGATTTTGACCCAAGCGTCAAGGAGACCTACGAGTACAACTTAGGGAAAATCGACATCTGTGACATTTCAAAGGTGGATAAGAGCACATTGCCCGAATGTGATGTTTTACTCGCTGGAATTCCCTGTCAACCATTTTCTAACGCTGGAAACCGAAATTCTACAAGAGATCATCGTGGAAACTTATTCAGTGAAGTAATATCAATTCTAAAGATTAAGAAGCCAAAAGTAGTGGTTTTTGAAAATGTCCGTGGATTCTTGTCCTCTAAAGACGATAAAGGACAGTTGATGCCGCTACGCCTAGGCAAAGATCTAAAAAAATTGGGGTATGACACTTTCTATAAACTTCTAAATGCTGCGGATTATGAAGTTCCTCAAAATCGTTTTCGAGTCTTCATTATCGGCATTAGAAGTGACGTTGGTTGTAATTTCGAATTTCCAGATCCTGTTTATAGCTCACTTGATCTAACGGTGGGCTCTGTTCTCAGCAAACCACTTCCTAAAGATGAGGAACAAGAGGTTTGGGAGTTACCACCCCAAGCGAAAAAATTAATCGTTCACATACCGCCCGGGGGATCTTGGAAAGATATTCCCTACAGGCATCTTCCCAAAAGATTAAAAAAGATTCGAAATGATATGCAACGTTACCATTCGCCGAATTTCTATAGGAGATTTGATGAAGACGAGATAATGGGAACAATCACCGCTGCCGGAACTCCGGAAAACTCTGGCATTTTACATCCCTTTGAAAAAAGAAGATACTCTGTTAGAGAAATTGCACGATTCCAATCTTTTCCTGACAGCTTCAAATTTGTTGGTAAGTCAGTCGCAAAAAAATACAAGATGATTGGCAATGCAGTGCCCGTTAATCTCGGATTTCACATTGCGAAAAGTATTATTGATCAAATTGACTTTGAATAGCAATATTCAATATTCCCAAATATCCAATTACTTTTGTTTCAACCAACCAATTGCTCTTTCAACTTGGGCCACATTGTCATCAAACCTTCCAATGCCAGTGTTACAACTCTCACACAAATAGCCTCTAACTTTTCCATTATGATGATTGTGATCAAGTACCACTTTACTGTGACCAACTATTGTCATTTTTTCGCATAAAGGGCAAGTAAATAAGGAATACTTCTTTGGGCGCTTTTGCTCCCATAGTTTCTTTTGTTTGGCAGGTATTTGTACGCCATCCTTAACTTTCCTGCATTCTTTACAAGAAGGCCTGTTGGTTATCACATTATTCTTTTTTAAGCGGTTTCCTGAGAAGTGGATTTTTGTCTCCAAAAATCGACAACATCTGTCGCATATTTTGAAATCAAAACGATCTCCTACTTTTGAGATATCAAATGCCTTAACTTGTTCAATTGGAATCTCAACTTTTAGCTTTTCCCTTAGAAAGAGCACGTATATAGAGTCTGGTTTTCTACTTATTACCGTGCCAACGTCCAAAGCCCTTAGTGACGAGTACTTCTTTATAGGTTTTGTAAGGTAAATAAAATCAGCCATTAACAAAGTATATTTCAATCCTCTACATTAGAAGCAAATCACTTACGGTTTGGAGCAACGTTGAGAATCTTAAAATTCCAGTGAGCAATTTTTATTTCCACGACCTTGACAAGGAAAGTCCCGCGAAGTAACCCATAAGTGAAGGCACCGCATCGCCGATCCACTTTGCGAGATCAGAGCGCTTAGTTTGTCCGCCCTTAACGAAATCAAACCAGTCAGGGAAACCTTGCAGTCTGGCGGCTTCTCTAGGTGTCAACATTCTCCTCTCCGAAGGGTGAATAAATCGCCCTCTGCCGGGGCTCATGAAACCTGTCGTAAGAGTGGGAGCCGGTTGATCAGGTTTCATTCGGCCATAAACAGAAGGATAAGTATGTCCGTCTTGATGACATAGCGGTCTAACGTGGTTTGGCAAATCATAAGCATCATGATCAAATAGCCAATTAATTCGATCAATATTCTCACCGCTTGTATCTCCCAGCTGATTCATTAGGTGATCAGAATCCTCTCGCTTAACTTTGACACCCGAAATAGCCCAGGTAACCGGTAAGGAAGGTCGACGAAACTGAGTTGCAATACTTGTTAATGAGATTGGCTCTGATCCTTTTGAAGCGACTAAGAAAAATCTCTTCCGAGTTTGTGGCCAACCCAATTCATGCGCCTGTAATACTCCGTCTGTTACCGAAAAACCCGCATCGTTTAGGAGCTTCACGGTTGATACAACTACTGACCTTTTGTCATTTACAACATTTGGAACATTTTCAATGACTATGTGCTTTACGCCGAGGGCTACAGCTAACGCGGGCACTGTAAGGTAAAGAAGATTTCTTGGATCATCACTGCGAGAGTGGTTATTAAGGGTTGAATGACCTTGGCAAGGGGGTCCGGCAACTATGGCATCAACCCTTCCAATAAGTGCCTTCAAAGAGTCAGTAACGATCTCAGGGTTATAGGCAAAAGTTGCTGAATTACCCTCTCCTTTAACCTTGAAGTCAATAAGTGACGTGACGGAATCATTCAAAGTGCGTTCCGTTAAGTGATTTGCCCGATGAATCTTTAGGGCGGTGCCATCAATGTCAACAGCAAGAAGAGGTAGTGGTTTTACGCCAAAAGCTTTTAACGCCTGTTCAAACCCCAACGAGAGGCCACCTATGCTTGAGAAAAGGTCAATATATGTGCAAATCTCTCCTCGATCTTCAAATGTGGGTCCCAGGGAGATCTCGTCATCTAAAAAAGAACGCCACCAAGCAGAAAAAGGATCTCGCTTTGCATCACTTGCTGAAACCGACAAAGCCAATTGAGAGGTGAAGGACCTATCGGCGACTTGAACAATGCGATTGATGATGTTTTTTTTAACTATGTAAGACTCACCAAGTCCATTTGCTATGTTTAGATCAAGATATTCAGCACTGCTAAATCGGGACATGTCAACATCTTAGCCCTAATTGAAGGACTACTTTCCGTGAAGTTTTGCTTCTGTGTTGTAATCTCTTTCAAAGAAAAGGGAGGTTTGATCGCCATCTAATACTTCAAACAGAATGTTAGACCTATCACGTCTGATGCGTTTGGCTAATGGACGCACTAAATCAGTCGGAAGTTTCTTGGCTTCAAGCTTCTCAATATACGATCGAACGAGTTCTGGTGCAAAAGAGGTCTTCACTCTAAGGATATGGCTACGCCAAACATCGGTACCGGCAATGCGAGAATAACTATCATCGTCATGATTACCGGTCATTAAGTAGTTAAGTAAACCTCTATTAAACATGCGATAAGGAACGCAATCAAAACTGATGCTTTTTGAAGAGGCACCAAAGGATGCATGGGCAGGCAACTTATCACCTCTTCGATCACGCCATATTATGAAGTCAAAGAAGTAGGAACAGGACAGGTACCGCCAAAAGTCACGATCGGTGAGAATCTCTACAGGAAGATTGTGGAGAGCTGAGAAGAGTTCTACTGAAAACCGTCCTTCCACCTCATCTGGAATTGTCTTTTTGTCTGCAGCTGCCATTTCTTTTGAAAGCCGTTCCTGAATGTCGCGTAACTTCTTCTTATTCTTATCAAGGAAGTCATCGCCAGATCCACGCAAAAGAGGTTGAGGCTGATCAGCCATTTGACCTTCAATAACAACTTCAGCCAGAAATCCCTGCATAGCATTTAGGCTCACAGTTGGGTACTGCATTACTGAGCTCCTTTCAATAAATTCTCTGTAGTTTCAAGACTTTTGAATCTAGATTCCAAAAAAGAATGGAACCGTTGAGAATCCTCTACTGCCATGTCGAGAACTTCTTGCATTTCTTTATGGAATTCATCGGACAGCTTTGCCAAAAAGTGGTGTCCTCCGCTTTCAACGCCTAGATCGTCAATGCTGAGTCCATCTGAATCTAGCTCTTGCTTAATGGCTCGAGTCAGGGTTTCAACAGTTTGAATAGCTAAGTTTGTCTGAACCAACTTTGAAGACCCATCACTTTCATCTTGCAGTAGAAGATTTAGAACATCGGTGTCCAGATAAACTGTTACTACTTCAGAAATGTCCTCGGCTTGCAACAGCCCTTCGCCTAAATGGATATATGTTAGTGAATTTTTTGGAAGGCCAAACTGCTCGCGGAGGAGATCAGTTAAAGGTTCTGGAGAAAAATTAGAGAAATCCTCCTCAGGTTTAATAGAGAAAGTCCCTCTAGCTAAGAAAGTTCCGGCTTGACTTGCAACCAGAGCTTTCCTGGGAAGTTCTTCCACCACTACCAAGGCAACAGTGAGTAAAAAGCCCGCTGTATCTTTGAAGACATAACGACTCAACTCATCATTATACGCATCCTCAACTTCAATGAGGTCTGGAAACTTCCTATCATCGGCAATACTTTGCTCAAATATCAGAGTAGATTTTCTCAGCGACCGCGAATTCGCAAAGACTACATACTTTGTAGAATCTGGAGGTACCTTAGCAGCTTTGCAGGCAGATTTGAGTTCCTCTAATTTCACATTTGTAACTATTTGAAAACTGCCCTCTCTAATTTTGTGACCTGGGAGCACAACTGGTCCATAGGTGTACTCAGATGAACCCTGTTTTAGAATTGCGCGCTCTATCAACTCTTCTGATTGTCCAAGACCTACAAATGGACGAACGAATCGAGTTTCAGTTCTTACAACTGTCATCTCTAATTCTCCTCAGATTTCTTACTTGTAACAAGTTCTACCCTGGGCCGTAACATGCCGGTCCAGTTGGAATCATAAGGATCGGAAATCACTTCAATATTGACTTTCTCCCCTCGCCTTAGATCTCCATAGATACCGTCAGCTTTTACCACAAAGCCAGGAACTTTGGCTACTAGTCGAGTATCAATCGGCCACTCATCACCTTTGTCATCTTCATCTTCCACTATGGTGAACTCAAAAGTGACCTTGACGGGATAAGAGTCCTCTTCGGCGTTATCACTTAATGAAACTTGCACAACGGCGGAAGTTTTCACCTGATTTCTTGAAGCTTCTTCAGGTTGAGCCGCCCTTGTGAACTGAATCTCAAATGGCATCTTATTACTGCCTACGGGTCTCTTTGGTCCCGGTTTCTTTCCGGCCATCAAGCCTTTCAGAAGATCCGCAAACATTGTCAAAGTTTGGCGATCCCTTGGGCTTGATGGAGATATCTGCTCAATGAACTTGGCTAATCCCTTCTTCAGCTGGTCATCAACAGATTTTGCTATCGCCGCCGCTTTGATTTCATCGTCGCTTGCCTCGGCTACGGGTTTTGTATCCCAATGATCATGCTGAGCCGGTTCACTCAATTTTAGATAGCTATCCGCTTCTTCGGAAGCAATAAAAGTCCCTCTTATAGGAATGCGACTTCTCTTGTACGGTTTGTATTCGACAATCATGAGTGGTTTTCGCATTACGGCTACTAATGGGCAGTTGACTTCCTCATCTTCTTGAGCGACGAGTTCTTCATCATCAATACGTCGAAGCGCATACTCGCCCAGCCGAATTCCATGAGACTTTTGCCAACCTTGAGAAACCAATACTTCCCCCATGACTTCCATCGCCTTGGTTTCACCTCGGGCAATTGAGTAAGTTTTGAGAAATGGGCGGACAAATTCGTTCTTCTGAGGACGAGGAAAATGCTTCTTACCTTCCTCATCGGTGACGCTAATTTCCATCTGATTAGCTACCAGTGCGGGCCACCACCACTTTTCCAAAGAATTTATAAGGCTTTGTGGAGTTATTGACGGCGCTACTAGGCCGAGCGAAGTTCCTAGACCCTCGGGATGTTCATTTGAGCGGAGTTTAAATCCCGCTGCAGTTGCCACCTGGTCAGCCTCATCATCTTCAAATGGTGCTCCCGGATTCTTTGAAGGGGCACCGTAGATCGCTCGTCCGTCATAGAAATTATCATCTATGTGGAAGTTATCCCAATAAGAAAAACCAACGAATCTGCGAGTAGTAGCGTCATTTTCAAAAGGCTGGAATGAAGAGTAGGCTAAAACGGTCCTAATTCCCGAACCTTGGATAAAGGCACTCTTACCGAATCCGTATGATCCGCCCGACCCATGGTCATCCCCTTTATCTGTGTCACCAAACATGTAGAGAGCTTTGAACATAATTGACTTACTGCGCTTATCAATAGCCCCATAAAGTCCGTGTGCACCAAAATCCTCGCAGAAAAGTAATTTTAGGGGTTCCTTAGGATCAAGAATCTTTTTGAATGCAACTTCTGCTTTCTCGGCGGGCTTCTTCTTCCAATGCTTAGATTGTGAGTAGATTTCTTCTAGTCGTAAGAAGTCCAGGAATTTATTCTTTTCTTCGCCAATGAAGTCAACAAATCGAAAACTCATTTCAAATGGCAACTTCGGTTGTTTGAGTTGCGCTCGAAGTTTTCGAGCAGCATCCCAAGAGTTCTGAATCACCTCTCTAGCCAATAGGTCGGCCGTATCCAGCTCTTCAATACCCCGAAAAATCTTGCTTGCTAGCCCTCCTGCGGCACCGCCAAGTCGCGAAAGTTCCGTCCAATGCCACTTCAATGTCATGTACTACGTCCTTCTCTGGATTCCGGAGGAAAAGTTAGCCTGTCTTGAAGAAAAAATGTAGATGATGGGTGAGACTCCCGTTCAACCCATGAGTGTGGCGGCAGGAAATTCATGTCAAAGATGCCCCGGAAACCACTGATTGGCCTTGACTGAGGCAAGATAGCCCCAGTGTTCCTCAAAATAGGCCGCAATCGTCCCATCTGCGGTTATGCGAAGGCGTCCTCCGTTTGTCTTTCTGGCAATCATGAGCGCACCCAGGGTTCCTGCAATTTCTGGATGAAACGAACTGAGTAGCTGATCCGTTTTTCGGTCACGGATTTCCCCCGAGAGGTGAAGCGTGTAGGAGTACTTTAGTAATTCTTGTTCAATCAAGTCTCCTACTTCGCGCTCATTCTCAGGAATCGCAGCTGCAAACTCTTTCAAGGCCTGATCCGAGATGTCAATCTTTGAAGAAGTAAAGATTGGTGGGTCAGCTTGGGGGACTTCAGGTTCGACTCCATCCAGTCGAGCGAGAAGTACGTCGCACTCAGACTTCAAAGGAAGATCAAGTCTTAAACAAATAGGAAATAAGTTAAGAATCAACGTCTTCAAGGTATCTTTTTCAGCAACCACATTATGGTGTACCCAATCATTTCTATCTTCAAGCAGAACTTCTAGGCGGTTATAAAAAGACAAGGCCTCACGTTGTGGCACCACAAGTCGGAGTGGTTTTCTTAAAGGTGAAGAGTAAAACCGAATGATCTCCTTAAGCAAGTTCCCTGGATCAGCAAAGTTGTAGTTTGCATATTCAAGTCGGGTTTTCCGATAGTTTGTTAGCCAGTTTCTACCATCCGTTTTCTTAAGACTTTCATCAATAAATTGAAATAGGTCCCCGGCAAACAGATTAATGAGGGCAACGCCGGTCTGATGTATCTGCTCTTTCATTTCCAAGTTAGGACTGGCAATTCTCATGCTAGAGGCCCTCACGCCAATACAAAAAAAGACGTGAATCAATTAGACCTGGCGTGCTCAATTTTCTCACTTGGCTTGAATTAGGTCTTGGTAACCAGATGACCTTTCGAGTCCGCCCACCAATCAATATCTCTACGGTATGCATTTTTTGCTGTTCATAGCTCCAACGTTTAGTCTTCAAATCTATCGGAAGCGACTTCGCGGTGGGCCAATAGCCCCGAGAACTTTTGCTGTTCTTCCAACTACCCCACGACTTTGGAATATCAGGAAATAGCTCTAGAAATTGTTTTGCTGGTTTAACCCCCATAACCACCAATAGTTGTGCTTGGGTCAGCTCAAGAATGCGATTCAACCAGCGATTGGCACAGTGTTTGAGGGCCTCGGTGACACCAAACTCATTATGCGATTTGCAATGTACTAGCTCTGTCATCACATAATCTCTACGAGCGCTGATCTCCTCACGAGGAATGCCTAATATTTCAGAAGCCCGGCCACGAATCTCGCGCCAGTACGGCACTCTCGGTGAAAGTTTTCCACTCTTCAAAATTGTTCTGTCCGCATCAACTCCCTTGTCAATAGCGCCAAAAGGCGCCTTTACGCTTTCTACGAATCTTTCTGAACCAAAGGAACGCAAAGTACTCTCGCTCCATTCTTCTTCCCAAGTGGGGTATTTCTCCTCTACAGAGAAGCTAGGGTTGCTAGCAAGAAATACAATCTTTGCGTTATTTAAATGCCCAGCCCACGGCTCCGGTCTCTGAGCGGGAGTTCCCAAGAAAGTTTTGACCAACTTTAGAGACTCTATCTTTGATTCTTGCCATCTCACAATCTTGCTACACGCATGATTGCAATTCATTAACGAATCTTGCACCGAAGAGCAAGAGAGAATTTCAAATGCAAGATTACTTTCTAACTTTGTCGGCGTGATCATTGATTTTCCTTCCCAATCTCTCTCGCTAAGGATTCTTCGGCTTCATGCATGACCGACCATACCTTTACAAGTGGTTTAGTAAAAGAGTCTCCGCGTACTAGGGCTACTTCCGACTTAAAATTTCGATAATTAACAGCCGAAGCTTTTTCAGAAATCCATAATTTAAATTGATTGTGATCAAGAGATAACCGATATGGGTAGTCAGCCAAGGGGGTCTTTTTTATTGGGGTTTGGAATTTGGAAGATATCGGCTCTAGGGAAGCTCGGTCCCTAGATCGTACGATAATCGTATGGTCGTTCGGATTCCGAACAGCGCTGACGAAGCCTGAAGTAGTAAAGATCCACATAATTGTTCCTTTCTATTTTCTTGAGATTGCGGTCGCGAAAGCTGACCAAACTTCGGGTGTTCGGGTGTCGGGTAAGTACCCACCCGCTCCTCCTATAAGGAAGGGAGTATTAGGAAGTGATTCCCTTAAACGGATTGCGACATCTTTGAATCCATTTATTGAGTATCGCAAGGTGCTAAGTGGATCCTCTTCATGGCCGTCAGCTCCACAGGCGATGAAGATTAGATCTGGTTGAAATTCAGATGCAACCCATATGAATTTCTCAACTCCACGTTGTAGGGCCGAGTCATCTTTGGATGACTCGCCACTTCCCTCAGAAGTGCCCAAGGGATAGTTGAATTGGAATTGCTCGGGCTTTGACTCAAGTCCCGTTCCAGGGAAGATTCCGTATTCATGGATTGAGAAAGAAAGTATTGAAGCGTTTTCTTGCGTTAGATTCTCTGTTCCATCTCCGTGATGGGCATCGATATCAAGTATTGCTACCTTCTTTCCATAGCGCTCACTAGCTATCTGAGCGGCTAAAGCGAAATCAGCAAAGACGCAGAATCCAGAGGAGTGGTCATACTGGGCGTGATGCTTGGCTCCAGGAAAGTGAATAGCCACTTGAGCTTCTTCATTCAAGAGAGATTCCAAAGCAACAAGAGTCCCGCCTGCAAAAGTTGCGGCGAGGGAAGAGAGATCGGCT
>Ga0172372_10013153_pt1 | contig 10288 bp, 8 predicted proteins | sample LakKiv5m_2_FD_114544 | JGI IMG/M metagenome (GOLD analysis project Ga0172372, IMG submission 114544) | Freshwater microbial communities from Kabuno Bay, South-Kivu, Congo - kab_092012_9.5m | ecosystem: Environmental > Aquatic > Freshwater > Lake | place: Democratic Republic of the Congo... | reverse complement strand
TCGTTGACGGTGATGGGGATGCGGCGATCAAACAAAAAATTTTGGGGTAGGTAGGCAATCTGCTGGCGCACCTTGGGGCTTAAGACCCCTCGGCGGCTGAGGGGATGGCCCAGCCAAAACACATCCCCCGATTGCCGGGGCAAGATGCCCAAAATCGCCTGAATCAGGGTGCTCTTACCGGCCCCGTTGGGGCCCACGATGGCCGTATCGGTTCCTTTATTGAGGGAAAATGAAACATCTTGCACGGCAATATAGGTATCGCGGTACACGGTCAGCCCTTCCACAACTAAGACGTCAGCGCTCAATCGGGCTCCTCCTAAAACCGTAGGCCCATGGCCTGGGGCACCACGGCCACGGGCTGGATCCGCCGCAGTGGTAGCCATGACTGGGCCGATCCCTGGAAGGAGGTCACCAGGTTGGCCGTATTTTGGCGCATGGTGGTGAGGTAGTACTCGGGCTGCACCGACTCTGGGCCACCAACTTCAAGGGGGTTAAACATCCCCACTTGAATGTCCAGATCCTTGGCAATGGCACCAAAGGCATCTTCTCCAGCAGAAGGTTCCGTCAGGATGGTCTTTAGGTTAGACGCCTGGACAGTATCCATGACTCGCTTTACGTCTTCAGGAGAGGGGTTTCCTTCGGGGACATCCACTAAAAATTGGGCCTGAAGGTTGTAGCTTTCGGCAAAGTAGGGAGCAAAGTCATGAAAGGCGACAAAAGTTTGCCCGACAAAGGGAGCAAGCTGCTCAGCAATTTCGGCGTCCAGGGTCTCTAGCTCGGCGATGAAGGCTGCTGCATTAGCCGTGTAAACGTCCTCGCCTTCGGGGTCAACGGCAATCATAACGTCGCGGATGTTTTCGACCTGCTGAATGGCCCGCTTGGGGTCAAGCCAAATGTGGGGGTTAAATTCGCCGTGGTGATGATGCCCGGCCTCGGCAGGGTCATGGGCCTCCCCGGCGGCGTGATCATGGTCATGATCGGCATCAGCGGGGGCACCGTGCTCGTGGTCATGATCAGGGTCGGCAGCCCTGTGATCAGGGTCATCAGTTTTGCCGTCGCTATGCCCTTCAACCGTCTCATTAGAGATCGGTGCGATACCCTCGCTAGAGTCAATGATGACTAGGTTAGGGTTCTGAGCGTTGGCAACTAGGTCGTCTAAAAAGGCCTCCATCTCCAGGCCATTTTTCACCAGCACATCGGCGTTGGCCAACGCCTGCACATCGGCAGGGCTAGCCTGAAAGTCGTGGGGGCTAACGCTGGTCGGAATCAGGGAAATGACTTCGGCGCGATCGCCCACCACCGCATTCGTAAACTGCGTAATCGGCAAGATCGTCGTCATCACTACCAAGTCCGTTGCGATCGCACCACCAGGTGCTTCAGTGTCGGCAACATCGGTAGTGCCTGACGCGCAACTCCCCAAGGCAACAGTAACGGATGAGGCGAGTAGCAAAGCCGTTCGACGGAAGGGGAAAAGTTGGGGCATGGGGGTCTCCTGAAGGGGAAGAGGGGTTTACGGTTAGCGGTCTACGGTTAGCGGGGGAAGAGCGGCAAACGGTTTACGGTCTACGGTTAGCGAAGGGAAGAGGGCTATACCGTTCACCTCTTACCGTTCATCGCCTTAGCCGCATCCTTAGCGAAATACGTCAAAATCACATCTGCTCCAGCCCGTTTAATGCTGGTCAGGGTTTCGAGCATCACGGCCTTTTCGTCGATCCAGCCTTGGGCGGCGGCGGCTTTGACCATGGCGTATTCGCCGCTGACGTTGTAGGCGGCGATGGGCAGGTGCGTGTGCTGTTTAATGCGGCAGATGATGTCGAGGTAGGCGAGGGCGGGTTTAACCATGACGATGTCGGCTCCTTCAGCGATGTCGAGATCGACTTCCTTTAGGGCTTCCTGGGCATTGGCGGAGTCCATTTGGTAGGTCTTTTTGTCGCCAAACTTGGGGGCGCTCTCTAGGGCATCGCGAAAGGGGCCGTAGTAGGCGGAGGCATACTTGGCGGAATAGGCGAGAATGCCGACGTTGATCCAGCCTTCGGCGTCGAGGGCTTGGCGAATGGCTCCAATGCGACCGTCCATCATGTCGGAGGGGGCGACCATATCGGCTCCGGCTTCAGCCTGGGCCAGGGCTTGCTTGACCAGCACCGCCACCGTCTCATCGTTGAGAATTTCGCCACTTTCTACAATGCCGTCGTGGCCCATGGTGCTGTAGGGGTCGAGGGCCACATCGGTAATCACCAGCAGCTGGGGGAAAGCCTGCTTGATGGCGCGCACGGCCTGGGGAATTAGCCCAGTGGGGTTGTAGCTTTCGGTGCCTGCGTTATCTTTTTGACCGTCGGGGATGAGGGGGAAAAGGGCGATCGCACCCAACCCTAGCCCCACTACTTCCTGAAGTTCCTCTAGCAGCAGATCAAGGGAAAAGCGAAAGCAGCCCGGCATCGAGGGCACTTCTTGCCGCTGCCCAGTCCCCTCCATCACAAACATGGGGTAAATCAAGTCATCTACAGTCAAACAGGTTTCGCGCACCATTCGGCGCAGCCCCTCAGTGCGGCGCAGGCGACGAGGACGGTGCACCAGAGGCAGGCCAACAGGGGCCGCAGCCTCAGCGGCATCGGCTATATCCGCCAGAGGAACAGATGGGGGAGACAGAACCATAGTCTTGCAATATGATAATGATTATCATTCTAAAGTATCCTATCCCATCTTTCTATGGATCGCGACCCCTCAGCCGAAAAAATCTGTGCAGCGGTAGCAGCAGTGACCCATGCTTCCCCACTAACCACTGGTCAGCGGGCTGTCCTGGCGGCCCTGCGCCAGCAGCCCCAGCCGCTCTCGGCCCAGGCGCTCCACGGGGTATTGGGCACCCAGCGCCCCATCGGGCTGGCCACGGTCTACCGGGCGCTGGACGCGCTGAAATTGCTCGGGCTGGTGCAGCACCGGGTGACCTTGAGTGGGGAAACCCTCTACAGCGCTGTAGAGCATGACCACCACTACCTCACCTGCTTGCAGTGCGGCACTTCGGTGCCCGTCGAAACCTGCCCAGTGCAGGAACTGGCGGCGCAGCTTCAGGGAACCAGCTCGTTTCGGATTTACTATCACACACTGGAATTTTTTGGGGTCTGTGGGGGGTGCGAGGGGTGAGAGGGGAACCCGGTACAAAGTGCAAGGTGTAAGGTTTACGGTTCCCAGTCCAGACCTTGCACCGTAAACCCTGTACCTTGCACCGTTCCCCCATTACCCAAACCCCTTACCCGCCAACGCCTGCCCCCATACCATCACCTCTCCCCCACAGCCCCCGGCGGCTAGATACTTGCCCTGGGGTGACCAAGTCAGGGTCGAAAAACCATTCGATGCCCCTCTGAGAATTTGGGCCGCCTGGGTAAACTGCTGCCAAAGGCAAACCCAGCCATCTTCAGCAGCGGTAGCCAACAGAGTTGACTGGGGCTGAAACGCGATCGCCCTCACTGCCCCACTGTGCAAATCCAGCACGCGGGATGTCCAGCCCTCGGCGTCGCTCGCGGCTTTGGCCCACACCACCACGCCCTCTGCACTGGCAGACGCTAACAATGGTGCCCCCTCCTGGGCCTTGACCGTAGACCAGGCCAGCTGGCGCACCTTGCCTGGAAACCCCTGCATCTGCCAGGGGTAGGGGTTGTCCCACGCCCACACCAGCAGGGTGCGATCGTTGTTGCCCGAGGCCAGGTACTGACCGTCAGCAGAGATGGAGATCGCCCCACTGGCCCCGCCTGTTTCTCTGATCAGCGGATCATCATCCCAATCCTCTCGTCGCCAGGTTTTCACGCTCTGGTTGCCCGCCAATAGCAAGAAGTCACCACTGGGATGCCAGGCTAGATCCAGCACCGACGAGGCCTCAAAATTCAGCGTCGTAACGACGTCCTGCGCTACCGCATCCCACACCTGGACGTAGCGCCCTAAACCAACCGCCAGCTCTGGCCGGTGCGGATGCCACTGCAAGCAATCAACCCACACCCTTGAATTTTCCAGCTCAGTTACCAGCGTCGGCGGATCGCCTGCCATCGACCAAATTCTCACCGCGCCATCCTGCCCCCCTGCCGCCAAAAACTGGCCATCAGCGGAGACGGCGATCGCATCCACCGACAAGCCCTGCTTTTCTCGCAACGTGACCGATGCTCCTGTCCTGGCATCAAACAGCACCACTTCTCCTGCCGCCGAGCATGCCGCCAGCCGAGAGCCGTCGGGCAGCCATGCGATCGCGGTCACATAGTCAGCGAGGAGAGTTTGCCAGGTGGGAGTGAGGATGGGTTTGGGCATGGGGGGGAGAGTAGATGGGTAGGGGGTGGATGGGTGTGAATTTGGAGGGGTATTTACTTATCCACTCATCAGCCCCTTCACGCCGCCAAACACTTCCTAAACGACTCCTCCAATCCCATTTCTTCCAAGTTCCGCCCGATAAACACCAGCTCGTTTTTGCGGGTTTCATTGGGTCGCCAGAGGCGATCTTGGCGGCCTTCAAACAGCATATGCACACCCTGAAAGACAAAGCGGCAGTCTTCGCCAGCGATGTTGAGAATGCCTTTCATGCGGAAGATGTCCGTACCGCGATCGCGCAACAGTGCCCCCAGCCATTGGTTCAGCTTGTCGCCGTTCACTTCGCCCGCTTCCACCAGGGCGATGGATGCGACGGTTTCGTCGTGTTCGTGGGCGGTTTCACTGAGAAACTCGGGGTCAATTTTGAGGGCGTTGCCCAGGTCAAAGGCGTTGACGCCGAGGATAGCGTCCATCTCCACCTGGGCGTCGTGGGTGCGGTAGATCTTGGCGATCGCATTCATCCCCCGAATCCGCTGCTCCAGAGCGACCAGTTCTGCCTCCGTGACTAGATCAACTTTGTTGATCAAAATCACATCGGCAAAGGCGATCTGCTCCAGGGCCTCGTCGGCCTCCCAGTGCTGGGCGATGTGGGCCGCATCCACCACCGTCACCACCGCATCGAGGCTGGCCTGGGTCTGCACTTCGTCATCGACAAAGAAGGTTTGAATAACGGGAGCCGGGTCGGCTAAGCCCGTAGTCTCGATCACCAGGTGGTCGAACTTGTCGCGGCGCTTCATCAGGTTGGCAATGATGCGAATTAGGTCGCCGCGCACGGTGCAACAGATGCAGCCGTTGTTCATCTCAAAGATTTCTTCGTCGGCATCGATCACCAGCTGGTTGTCGATGCCCACCTCGCCAAACTCGTTGACGATCACCGCCACCTTCTTACCGTGCTCGTGGGTCAAAATCCGGTTCAGCAGCGTGGTCTTGCCCGCCCCCAGATAGCCCGTCAGCACCGTAACCGGAACCGCACGTTGTGCTTCAGCAGCAACCATAGCCACACCTCGCTTAAAGAATGATAATCATTGTCAAATTATAGTCGGAATGGAAGGGTGTCAATTCGGAGGGTGCGGTTTGCGGTTTGGAAGTTGGGGTTCGGCGTTCAGCAACACCGAGTATCCTTTTGCCCTAGTCCGGTGGTCTACCTCAGCAAACGAAGACCGTTCAGCGTTACCAGCAACGTGGATCCTTCATGGCCAAGCACCCCAGCGGGCAGGGTGAGTTCGCCCAGGAAGTTGGCGATCATTAACAGGGCTACAGAAGTGAGAGCCAGGGCGATGTTTTGGCGAATAATCTGCTGGGATTTTTGACCAATCACAATGGCCTGTTCTAACTGGTCGAGGCGATCGCCCATCAGCACAATATCGGCGGTTTCGAGTGCTACATCTGCCCCTGCCACTCCCATGGCAATGCCCACCGAAGCCTGGGCCAGCGCCGGGGCATCGTTGATGCCATCGCCAACCATCGCTACCGTGCCGTACTGCTGCTGGAGCCGCTTGACCACATCTACCTTATCTTCGGGTAAGAGATTGGCGTAGACCTCGCTCACCCCCACCCCCAGGGCGACAGTCTGGGCCGTGGTGGTGTTGTCGCCGGTCAGCATTACTGTGGTAGGAATGCCCATGCGTCTGAGTTTTTGCAATAGCGGGATGGCCTGGGGACGGACCCGATCCGCCACCGCCAGCAGTCCTAGGATTCGATCTCCCCGGCGTACCCAGATGACGCTTTTACCTTCGCTTTCTAGCCGTAGACCGGCTTGGAGGAGGGTTGGTTCTACAGGGGTAGCCAGGCCAGGGGTCACGTATGCCAGCTTGCCGACCTGTACGGGCACGCCCTCGACCTGACCGTGGATGCCCTGGCCCACCTCAGCTTGTACCGAGAAGACCGGTTGGGTGAGAATTTCCCGCTGGTGAGCAGCGGCCACAACGGCTTCAGCGACGGGGTGTTCTGAGTAGGCTTCTACGGATGCCGCCACTTGCAGCACGTACTCGGTCTGAACCGAGGGGGCCGGTACAATGTCGCTGACCGTAAGCACCCCGGTGGTCAGGGTGCCGGTTTTGTCAAAGGCGATCGCCCGCACCCGACTAATGGTTTCTAACTGTGCCCCATCCTTGAACAGAATGCCCTGCCGTGCTCCCCGCGCCATGCCTGACAGCAGGGTGGGCATAATCGAAGCCATCAGGGCGCAGGGAGAGGCCACCACTAGAAAAATCAGCGCTCGATAAATCGTGGTTTCCCAGGTCCACCCCAGCAGCAGCGGTGGCAGCAGCGCCAGCAACAACCCTGCCCCCACAATGACGCGGGCATAGCCCCGCTCAAACTGTTCTAAAAATTGTTGAGAGGGTGGCTGGCTAGTCTTGGCCTGCTCCACCAGTCGAATCACTCGCTGAATTAGACTGCTTTCTGGGGGTTTGTGCAAGTCCACAGTGAGCGCTCCATAGCCGTTGATGGTGCCAGCAAAGACCTCATCCCCCACCCCCTTTTCCACCGGAATGGACTCGCCTGTGATCGGAGCCTGGTTGACGGTGCTGCTTCCCTCTTGCACGATGCCATCCGTGGGAATGAGGTCGCCGGGTTTGATTAAAATCCGATCGCCCACCCCCAGCGTTTCTGTGGCTACAAGCCTCTCCTGGCCCTGAACGAGCTGACGCGCTGTGTCTGGGGCCAACTGCATCAGGCTGCGAATATTGCGCTCAGTGCGGTGAAGGGCGATCGTCTCCAAGGCCCCACTGACGGCAAAAATCAAGATCAGCACCGCCCCATCGACCAGTAGGTAGTACTGCCGCTGCCATAGACCCAGGGCCGCTGCCCCCAGCGCCGCCACAATCATCAGTAGGTCTACATCGAGTTCCCGCTCCCGCCAGAGGGTAGTCACCCCCTCTTTGGCACTGGCATAGCCGCCAATGACATAGCCCGTGAGCAGTAGCCCGACCCCTAACCCCATCTCGCCCTCCTGTAACGCTACCCAACCGAGCAGGGTTAATAGAGCGCAAACCCCCGCCGCTACGGCATCAGGGTAGGTTTGCATCCAGGTGCGCAGGTACTTGGGCATTGGGCCAGGGAAAATAAACGCCATCGGGGTCAAGCCCTACGTCAGAACCTCTCCAGGGTAAACATTGACATTGATGTTAAGGTCAAGGTCAAGGGGGAAGGTTCACGGTTTGCGGTTCACGGTTCGGCCTTATACCTTGCACCCTGCACCCTGCACCTCATACCCTGCACCCTGCACCTCATACCTTGCACCCTGCACCTTCCCCAATGCTGACCATCAAACAACTCACCCAAACCGTTGGCCACAGCATTACTCCCCGCATGGTGCGGCACTACCATCAAATTGGGCTGCTGCCCCAGCCCGTACGGTCAGAGGGTAACTATCGCCTGTATGACCAGCCCGCTGTGGAACAGCTGCGGCGAATTGTGGCGCTGAAGCAGCAGGGGTTTCAGCTGGCCCACATCAAACAAATGCTGGAGGTAGAGATGCCTGCCCTGCAAACAGAACCCCTGCTGGAACAGTTGCAGCACGAGTATCAGGGGGTGCAGCAGCAGTTGATTCGCCTGCGGCAAACCGCCACAGCCCTGGAGGGTATTCTGGGCCGCGATCGACTTTGCCAGGGAATACAGGCCGAGGCCCTGGCCCAGTTGCGCCTGCTAGACGTAGAAACCCAGACGGTTCAAACCCTGACCGAGAAGCTGTGGCAGCACTTAGATGTGGCCGTGGCTGATCACCCCGAGAACTTTCAACAGGCTCTGCAACGGCTCTTGCCCGACCTGTCTCAACGACCGGAAATTGAGGTGGATGTGCTGTCGCACCTGGTTTTGAGCTGTGGAGATGTGGGCTTGGCGGCCTTTGTGCGGTTCAGCCGGGATGCTATCAAGGCGGCTCGCGCAGCCCTCACGGCTGGGTGCACGGTCATAGGGGATGTGCCAGCGGTGGTGGCGAGCCTTGACCAGGCTCGCCTAGTCCATCTGGGCTGTGGGTGGCAGACGCTGATTGACGATCCCCACCTGGATAGTGCCGCCGATGCCGAGCAGCGGTTTTGGCAAGATGACCACTGGCCCCAGCGGTTTGAGGCTTGGGGAGAAGGCAGCATTTGGGTGGTGGGCTATGCCCCTTCGGTGCTGATGCGACTGTGCGATGCGCTCGCAAGCCAATCCCTCCGCCCTGCCCTGATCATTGGCTTGCCTCTTGGTTTTAGCCATGCCCCCGCTGCCAAGCGACGGCTGATACAGCTCAATGTGCCCTACATCACCACTGAGGGATCCCTAGGGGGCGGTTTGCTAGCGGCGGTAGTCCTAAATCGACTAGCGGCATCACTAATCGAGAAGCCCAATTGTCACTGCTATTTAGAAGGGTGAGTGAGGAGATGGTTGGGCTTGCGGTTTACGGTTCAACTGTACACCTAACACCCTGCACCGTAAACCTTGTACCGTCTCCCTTTCACCTAAACACCCTGCACTTGACTCCCTTTCCTATCCTCCCAGAAACTCTTTTAAGAATGGCCTCAGGTGCTCTAGCACTGCTTCGGGGTGTTCTTCGTGGGCCGCTAGAGAGCCTGGTACCGTGGCCCACTGCACTCCGGCCATTGCGTTTAGCATCTCCATTTCAGCTCCAGATTTGGGCGGGGTCTGCTGTCCGGCGATCGCCAGCTTAGCTACCTGGGCCGACTCGACCAAATCTAGCCAGTCGGTGCGCTGCTGCACCGGATCTAGGCCGCCTGTGACAAAGGCTGCCGAGGCAAATCTGGATCCCTTAGCCTGAGTCGTTTGCCGCTTCGCCTTCATTAGCTCGGGGGTGATGTAAGCGGCATCGCCGTAGACATGGCGACCCATCATCCACCGCAGAAAGGCAGGGTGGGTGTTGAGGGCATAGAGCCCTTGGCCCAGCAGCGGCGACCATACCAACCAGCGCAAAGTAGTGTAAACCCGCCGCCGTTCACCCATGGCGGTGGGCAACGGCCCGCGCCAGGTGGGGGCAACTAGCGCGATCGCCTTCAAACCTGGCACCATCTGGGGCTGCGCTGCCAGTGCTAGAGCATAGCCTGCACTGTGGCCACAGGCCACCAGCCCTGCCACCTCTGGCACCACATCCCGCACAAAATCGTTGAGCATCGCTTGGTAGATCACTGGACGACTGCGCCAGGGCGGTCGTGCCGACTCGCCAAACCCCAGCCAGTCGAGGGTGATTACCTGGTAGCGCAGAGCCAACCCCTGCGCCAACCCATCCAGCTCAGCCCGCGTCGAAATGCTGCTAAAGGCAGGCAGCAGTAGCAGCGACGGCCCTGCACCCCACACATCGTAGACGATGGCCACCTCCTGCCCCTGCCACCGCCAGGGGTAATACCGAGTCTCCGATACAACCCCAGCCGAGAGTTCCCCCTGCACCTCAGTCATAACAAGTCCCCCACCGAGCGACCATCATGCTCGCAAATATTGATAATGATTATCATTGTAGACTGGGTATCAGGTGTCGGGCCTAATACCCGAAACCCAGTTTCTCCCTTACTCCCCCATGCCCCCCTCCACCGACATTGCCATCATCGGCGCTGGCCCCCAGGCCCTTACCCTAGTCACCCACCTGCTGCAAAAGAAAGCTGCCATGCGCGATCGCTTTGTGGTGATCGATCCGGCGGGGGAGTGGCTGCACCAGTGGCACCATCAGTTTGCGGCGTTGGAGATTCCCCACCTGCGATCGCCTGCCGTTCACCATCCCGACCCCCATCCCTCAGCCCTGCGCACCTTTGCCGAGGGCCGACCCGATGAGCTGTTTCCCCCCTATGCCCTGCCCAGCACGGCGCTGTTTCACGACTTTTGTCAATCCGTGATCCAGCGGTGGGATTTGGCCCATCGGGTAATGGCGGGGACGGTGCAGCACCTAGAGCTGTGCCAGGTGTTGGGGCGGCAGCGGTTTCGGCTCAGTTTAGCGGACGGAAAGCAGCTTTTG
>Ga0172372_10013152_pt1 | contig 10288 bp, 13 predicted proteins | sample LakKiv5m_2_FD_114544 | JGI IMG/M metagenome (GOLD analysis project Ga0172372, IMG submission 114544) | Freshwater microbial communities from Kabuno Bay, South-Kivu, Congo - kab_092012_9.5m | ecosystem: Environmental > Aquatic > Freshwater > Lake | place: Democratic Republic of the Congo... | reverse complement strand
TCATTCTTTTCAGATTTTTTTATGTAGATGGAAAAGCATGATTCAAAATTTGTGAAAAGGGCTCAACACTATAGGATGGCCTTAAACTACGTCGAAAAGATGGCAACATGTCTAGTTGCAACGATTGATGCTTGCGACAACCAAGACCTTGAACGAGCTGAACAGTTCTCACTACTGGCCGTTCGCCATGGAATACTTGCAGAGCAGTACCTTACTCGTGCCAATAAAGAAGCGTGACGTCCACACCCGATCTGAAAAACAGTAGACTGGAGTATTTACCATCCATCGATTTAAATGAATACCAAGTTGCCCTAATATGTGAAGAATTTAAAGCCAACCAACTCTCTTAAACCGTAGGTACAATGAAAGAGAAACAAATCCTATGCTGATCAATGCGAGGGGATACCCGAACTCCCAATGCAATTCCGGCATATGCTCAAAATTCATTCCCCAAATACCGGCCATAGCGGTCGATGCAGCAAATATCGAGGCCCATGAAGCTAATTTCTTCGTGATCTCAGTCTCTTCAATAGTGAGTATCGCAAGGTTGACCTGAATTGCCGTAGTTACCGCCTCCCGTACATCTTCTGCAACGGATACGATGCGAGAAATATGATCGTGGACGTCACGAAAATATTCTTGAGAGTTAGCGCAAAGCGCAGGTACCCGACCTCCGTGGAGCTTTCCGATAAACTCCATCATTGGAATCGCAGCGTGGCGCAAGGTCAGCGTCTTACGCTTCAAGTTATACAGTCGTTCAATGTTTTTTCGGCCAGCATTTTCTTCAAAGATTGATATTTCGATCGCTTCTAATTCTGACTCGATATAATCGAGAAGTAAAAAATATCTGTCGACAACTGCATCTAAAATGGCGTAAAAAACAAAACTAGTTCCTTGAGAGAGTAATGCAGGTTCTTGCTCGCAGCGTGCTCGGACGCCTAAGAAATCTTGTTGGCTGTTACTTCTCAAGGATACGACGAAATGATCAGCAACAAACATGTTCACTTCACCGGTAACGATTTCGTCGTCAACCAGGTCAAGCAAGTGAATCACACAGAACAAAACTGTTCCATATTCTTCTAGCTTTGGTCTTTGGCTACCAGATTTGACGTCCTCAATCGCGAGTGGGTGCAGCGAGAGTGATCTTTGGATATGGTCGATTTCAGCTTCGCTAGCATCTTTAAAAGCCATCCATACGAAACCGGTTTTAATTTGGGAATAGTTATCTATCTTCCGTAAATCAATTGAAGCAATCTTTTCTCCTTCCTCATACAAAATACAATTCAACAACATAAAATACCTTCAAAAAATTCAGGCGCAAATATCAAGCAACATTCCAGCGTGGGCCTATGAACGCCGACGAAGTTTTTCTTCTTGATCGGCTCAAATTGCTGAGTACGACAACCAATATTAACGACTGGTGCTTGATGTTCACACGCAGGTCAGCTAGTAAACTTCAGGAACATACATGTCTTTAGGCACTGGCCCTCGTAAGTAGTCTTTGTTATACACCCGTTCTGGCAAACGAATTTCCGGCGTCTCCAACTCCTGATAGGTAATCTGGGAAAGTAGGTGACTAATACAGTTTAGCCTCGCCCGTTTTTTATCATTCGCTGCGACGATCCACCATGGAGACGCAACGGTATGGGTGCGCTCCAACATCGTTTCCTTCGCTTTTGTATAGTCTTCCCATCGCCGACGAGATTCAAGGTCCATTGGCGAAAGTTTCCATTGCTTAAGTGGATCTTTCATCCGCGTCGTAAATCGCGCATACTGCTCGTCGTCAGTAATTGAAAACCAGTATTTAATCAAAGCAATTCCTGAGCGCTGCAACATCTGCTCAAACTCGGGTACGGTTCTTAAAAAATCCTCGTATTCATCGTCAGAGCAAAAGCCCATAACCCGCTCGACACCTGCGCGGTTGTACCAACTCCGGTCGAACAAAACGATCTCACCTGCAGCCGGCAGGTGGCTTACATAGCGCTGAAAGTACCACTGAGTGCGTTCTCGTTGACTTGGTGCTGTGAGGGCGGCGACTCGGCACACTCTTGGATTTAAGCGCTGCGTTATACGCTTGATCGCCCCTCCTTTTCCGGCAGCATCTCGGCCCTCGAAGAGTACGACAACCTTTAAGCCTTCCTGGACAACCCAGTCCTGTAGCTTAACCAGCTCACCTTGTAGCCTGAATAATTCCTTGAAGTATCGCAGCCGGTCAGGATTGGAATTGACATCAATCAGATTTTGTAACAACAGTTGCTCATCATCGATTTCTTGCTCAAGTTCTTCATCCAGACTGTCTAGGGTGTCTTCAGAGGCTCGGTGTTTTAACAGTTTTTTTTCCATGGCTTTGCGATGTAGGGATCTTATCTACTTGAAAGTATCTGACGCTTATGTCAATTTAATGACAATTCAGTAGGGAAGCCAACTTGTTATCAGCCTTATCGCCGCATTCTCGGCCTTCGACCAGAAAACGCTCGGCTTTGAGATGCGTAATACCTTGGTGCCAACTAGTCACGTAATCAAAGTCACGCTCGTGTTAAAAAATTATCTCTCGAATGTCCAGACTAAGGTAGGTCGTCATTTTTCTAACACGCATTCAATGCACACTTTGCGAAGTTAATGGGTTCAATCGATTGACTTGGTACAGAATTTCAAGATCAAATACCACTTCGAAAAGGAAGTCTAAGTGTCACCTCGCAACAGATCATGATTAAGGTAGCCATCGAATACGTTAGGATTACTATACCTAAAATCGGTCTGATTATTTTGACCTCATCAGATTTGTTTTAAGTAACGACCCGTATATTTGATTAAGCATTGCGCAAATTGAACTAGGTAGTGCTTCTCTCCGTACTAAGAACAAGAAGTCCGATGCTTATTCGTCACCATCTGCCAGTTTATCAGCAAGGTCACTTTCGCCAGATCTGCCTGTCTGAATTCAGTGCGGTAGATCCGGAACAAACTATCTTCTGCTTACCAGGTCTACTGGAGACATCAGCCGCTTGGTATGATTTCGCAAATTTTTTTGCAAAGAAGCATAGGGTTTTTATCATTGACTATACCGGCAGAGCTTTGTCTGAGTACCTGCCTCACGGTGTCGAGTACAGGATGAGTGCCTGCCTAACTGATATTTGCTCGGCAGTGTCTTTTATATGCGGCTTTGATCAGCAATCGAACCAAAGAGTCGAGTCGGTAGCTTCTACTGCGAGAGAAACCCGCCTACATATTGTTGGAAACAGTATGGGCGGTCTGCTCGCAGTGACGTTTGCAGCTAAGCAGCCCTCTATCGTTGCATCATTAATTATTAATGACGTTGGCGCGGTTATTCCATGGTCTGGACTTGTCGCGATCATGGGTGCTGTATATGCCGCAGGAAGACGTGCAAGTGAGGTGATGCCGTCGTACTCACTTTCATCAGTAGCGCACGACTTAAATGTAGATCCCCGCCTATTAATGGCCGTTATGCGACCACCATACGCTGATCTCGACCTCCGACATGGGCTTCATGGACTAAGTTACGAACAATACTTTGCAAAGACAAAGGTACGCACATTACTGATCCACTCCACCGAGTCCCGCATGGTGACCGAACAGGTGCTTAGTTCAACTAAAACTCATAAAGATATGGAAATATTTTCAGTGAGTGGCTCACAGCATCCCGTGGCCTATACGACTCCGGTCAACGAAAGAATTGAATCGTTCATTTCCCATAGATTCAGCAGCGGTAAAGATGTAATTTAACAAGCATTTACTGCGCCGAGACATTTGCTTCGCCTAAGGTTAACAACGTAATAAGACTTTATTAGCTCTGTGCTTTGGTCACCGAACTGTCATGTTTATCGTTCACTCTTAACGACATATTTCTGAAATATTGTCACTGAGAGGTTTTGAAGGTAATGACAACCAACTCCATTGCACTAGATGCCGTTCTTGGCAATTCGTCTCCTGAGAAGGGCCTGCGGCTTTCAGATCGTTTGTTTGCATCCTTGTTCGATCACCTAGTCTACCCCCAGATCTGGGAAGATCCGGAGGTGGACATCGAAGCCCTCGGCCTTCAGGAGGGTGAGCATGTCGTTGCGATCGCCTCGGGGGGCTGTAATCTTTTAAATATGCTCACCGCTGCAAATGTCCGCATCTCCGCGCTGGATCTGAGCAGTGCTCACATTGCCCTAAATCGCCTCAAGCACGCATCTGTTCGGGCGCTTGAGTCGCATGACGAGTTTTTCAACTTCTTTGGCCATGCGGACCAGCAGGGCAACCTGAGAATCTACAGGGACAAGGTGGCCCCATACCTAGACGATACCAGCCGAGCCTACTGGGAACAGCGTGCACCAATCCGTCCTCGCATTCATGCGTTTGCCAAAAATTTCTACGGCAGTGGTGTGCTTGGTCGTTACATTGGCGTGGGTCATTTCCTCGCGCGGCTGTTGGGGGTTGATTTAAAGGATATTTTGTCGGCCAAGAATCGGCAGGAGCAGGTAGAAATTTTTGATGCCACCATAGGTCGAGTTCTCAAACGTCCAAGTGTTCGTCAGGCACTACAGACGCCGTTAGCCCTCTATGGGCTCGGCATTCCCTTTGCCCAGTTTGAAAAGCTCCAGGGCGATGCCCAATCGATGGCAAATGTCTTGCATGATCGATTACGCAGGCTCGCTTGCGATTTCGACTTAGACACCAACTACTTTGCCTGGCAGGCGTTTGGAAGACGCTACGACACCGAGGCGAGGCGGGCGATACCGCGCTACCTGCAGCGCGAGCACTATGCTTGTCTTCGTGATCGTATCGACAACGTGGCTACCCATCGAAAGATGGCGACCACCTTTTTGTCAGAGCAACCCAAGGCATCGGTTGACGCCTTTGTCTTGCTCGATGCCCAAGACTGGATGAACGACCAGCAACTCAATGCCCTTTGGTCAGAGATTGACCGAACAGCAGGCCTGGGCGCAAGAGTCATCTTTCGAACCGCCGGGGAAGAAAACATTCTCCTAGGTCGTGTAATTCCATCCGTCCTTCATCATTGGCATTACGAGGAGCCGCTGTCCAAGCGGCTACATCAGCAAGACCGATCCGCCATCTATGGTGGCTTTCACCTCATGAGACGCACATCGTCCTAATGGCTGTCCAAGGTCTTGAGCAGCATGGTGAAAAGATGGATCAGGTCTATCGCTGGACCCGTCATGTGTATGACTGGACCAGACCCTGCTTCCTGTTTGGTCGTAATGCATTGGTCGATAGGCTGGATCCTCCGCGAGGGAGCAGGATCTGTGAACTGGGCTGCGGAACCGCGTATAACTTGATTCGATTGGCCCGTCGGCGGCCAGATTTAATGATCATCGGCGTCGACGCCTCTCAGGCCATGCTGGAATTGGCTCAACGAAACATCAAGCGGGCGGGCATGCAACACCATGTGGAGTTGGTGTATGGTTATGGCGAGTCCTATCAGCCACCCGAGGGAATAGACGTGGTTCTGTTTTCATATTCGCTCTCCATGATGCCTGAGCCAGTGCTGGCCATTCAGAATGCAAGTGGCTGGCTACGTGAGGGCGGAGCGATCCACGTGTTGGATTTCGGGGATATGCGGGGCTGGCCAGTCGTTGTCCGCAAGACACTACTTCGATTTCTCAACCGTTTCGAGGTATTTCCGGGGCCAAAACTCTTTGAGTTAATGCCCGGTGAAATGGAAATCGCTGCTGAATGGAGATTCGGGGGTTACTGTATCAACGCAATACTTCAACACCCCATTAGTGATGGTGGCGACGTCTCAGTAAGGGCGGCCACGAAATGAATACTCTTATTGAGTAGGGGCACGGTCCGATTAACGCCTACCCGGGCCTTACAACCTTTAGAAGGTGACTATGAACTCAAATTTATCGGGCGTGTGATTCATGCGCGAGGCTTTAATGAGCCACCACCAGTCTTTCGGCAAAAACACAGACGGCGCAAAATTGATTCTCGCCGCCGTCGGAAAAGAAGCGATCTAGCGTATTCGGTTTAAGTACCTAACAAGAAATTCGATAGCTGCCCCTCCAATTGTGAAGCAGGCGTCTCATCTTTCAATTGCACGCCAGTTAATTCACGACGCAAGGCCTCGCAAATAAGATAATGTAGTTTGTAGGAGGCTTCTTCGTAGGAGAGCCCCGCGGGTCGCACGTTGGAAATACAATTACGGCTTTCGTCCGTGAGACCTACCCGAGGCCCCCACGTCATGTAGAGCCCCATGCTGTCGGGTGAGCTGAGCCCCGGCCGCTCGCCAATCATGACGACCACCAGTTTCGCGCCAAGCAGTTCTCCGACTTCATCCCCGACCGCCACTCGCCCCTGAAGCACAATGGTGAAGGTCGCCACGCTGTAGACGCATTTCAAGCCGTCCATCACCGTCTGCGACCTGCTCCCCATGCTCGGGGGCGATGCGAATAAAACTACCGCGACCAAGCTGCTCGGTTGGGGCCGGTAGGCCCTCACTCGCGCTGATAATTGTAGGCGTGGAGTGGGACGCCGAGGCTGAGGATGGACACGTTGAAGCAACAGGCAACGAGCGCGCTGCTACCACAGCAGTTGAGTCGGGCTGGTGTGCCAGCTGTACCACCCAGCGACGCAATACGTTGGCATTGATCCCATTGGCAAGCGCAATGCTGGCGACCGACACGCCAGGTACGGTACAGGCTGCAACCAAATCCCGCTTGAATTCGTTACTGTATCGACCTCGCTTACGCGTCACCGGCCACTTAACTTCAACATGCGTCATCGATATCCCCAGAATTGAAAGACATTCAATCCTGAAAGGATCCAATGAAATCCTCAAGGTGGGTTTACCGGACGCTTACGCTGCTTCGATTTTTGACTTCAAAGAATCAAAGGCGGTGAGCTCTTCGTCCGACATATCACGCTCTTCAGCAGCGGCTATATCGGTGAGCGTGCGTGCATCCTTGACTAGGTTGGCTTTGCGAGCTTGAAGCTCGCGTAATTTATTACTCATGGGATCTCTCCAAAATAAAAGAGTCGCCCGGGAATTCATCTGGGGCGACTATTGGGTGGCAACCTATGGGTCGCCTATAAAAGACGTCACCCTCGTTGGAGGGCAACGGATCAGCTAACTTGGCTAAATGTTTCTCTACCTCATTACTCTAGAGAAATACATAAAATTTCAGAATCAAAAAAGTTGATCTAAGAAATCTTCAAACATATTTCTGGCACGTCATTTTTTCTTCGATGATTGCGTTTTTTCTTTAATTTCCTCGGCTGCTCCACCCATATGCAAGGTAGCAAGCCATGCGTTCTGGTAGTCGTTAAAGAAAGCCTGCGATTTTTTGGTGAATTCAAGATATGAATTCATAGAATTTTTTAAATTCGCATTGAATTGTTCCAAGTACTCATTGCCACCACGTTGCTGAGGTTCAATTTTTTGGGAAAGCTTTTCTAGCCTCTCAATCAACTCAGAAATCTGACGATTAGACGATTCGTTGATTTGTTCCCTGGCCTTAATCACAACGAAGGCAAGCTTGGTGTTGTACTCCCGAATGTGCTTCATCGCGTTTTCTTGGCGAGATCCGAGAGCGTTTGCCAGATTACTAGCGTCACTCACATTAATTAAATCGCTAAGCGCTTTATCTGTGTCCTCGATACTTTTTGCAGTGGTGGCGATATTCAACTGAACCAAGTCGGCCATAGCAGCAAAGGCATCGGCAACTAACCGATTAGCTTCTGCTAAGCGCTTTTGTAGCTCTTCTTTACTGGCGTTTGCCAGATCGCCTATTGGGTTTTCCATGTCCTGGTCTCCATTCACTAAGAATCGATATTTTTCAAACAACGGATTTGAGATTACCGCTGTAGGAATATCGTAGATTAGTGCATTTTTAGTGAGCGATAGCGACTCGTCTGCATTTTCGCGGAGTACATGTTTAGCGGCGTGGCACAGAGGTGACATGACACATGGCGTTTTTATACCGAGCGCATTTATTTGTCCCAAAATGAAGCAAGAAGAGGCTAAATCGGAGTGCTCAAAAGGGCAAAGTTTTTCAGTCATGGCAAATTTCCTCCATCGGCTCAGTATCAGAGAGCCAACACGTTTGATTTCTTCTGATATTCACTTTGCGCTGATCGCACCCCAAAAGCCTTGACTTAGGTCAATTCGCAGCCATCGGCATGCTCCTTATGTTCATCATTTAATCGACATGTTAGGCATGGTGAGATCGCTGTGCCCTGGCGATCGAGCAAAGCGACTACTCGCTTTGCTGGGGGCGAACGCATTCAATGAGCCGCGTATACCCTAGGCCATGGCCATAGAGGCAGCTTCAGATGCTGCTTCAGATACGACTTAAGCCAGGGCCAGGTGGCCGACTCGCATACCAAGGCTTCGCCCTAGGGTGTTGCGGCACGCCCGGCTAGTCTGTACAATTAACCTGTACAGCTAAGGGATTGCCATGACTATAGAAACCACCTATACCCAAGCGCGGGAGCAACTCAAATCGCTCATGGATCGTGCCGTTGAAGATCGTGAAGTGATCCTGGTACGTCGCAGAGCCGGTGGTGATGTTGCGCTAATCGCCGCCGACGAGCTCGAAAGCCTCGTTGAAACGGCTCATCTGTTGCGGTCAAATAAAAATGCCGAGCGCTTACTAACAGCGCTTACCCGCGCTCGAGGCGAATCGCTGGCGCCCATATCGCTGAGCGATTTGCAGCAGCGTGTAGGCAACGATGCCTAATGGCAAACGAGTCGCAGTCTGCCACCCTGAATTTCTTGAAGATCTTCAGTATTGGGTTGATACAGATCGCCGTACCGCCAAGCGGCTGCTTGAACTGGTTCGGGCGATATTAAAAGATCCCTTTGCTGGTGTTGGTAAACCGGAACCATTGAAATATTTGGGTAGTGATGTCTGGTCACGCCGCATCACCCAAGAGCATCGCTGCGTCTACCTTGTTAAAGGCGATCGTGTGGAGTTTTTGCAAGGGCGATATCACTACTAATCACATCCATTCGAGAGAATCGCGCGCCTGTTTAAGCCGGGATGCTCGCTGACTAGATCTGATGCGATCGTTCGTTCGCAGCGTGCTCTGGATTTTAGCAAGCACCTCATCAAAAGTGGCAACGCCGTCCACCATGTTTTGTTGTAGCGCAGCGTCTGCACCAAGTACGCGACCTTGCCCCATACCCGAAATCACAGCACCAGCCGATACGTTTCTACCCCTCGCGACTGATTGTGCGAAGCTCTGGTAGTAGTCATTTACCCTGGATTGCATAAACGCTTGCGCTTCCATGTCCAATGGGCCATAGGGATGACCTTCGACTTTGTAAGCGCCTGCGCAGATTAAGGTTGTTTTAATACCAGCGTCATCCAATGCTTTGCTCATATCCTGATGTGCCTGCCACACGCCAATACTTCCTACTTCACCGCCGGGGGTCACATAGAACTCGCTAGCTGAAGATCCGACCCAGTAGGCCGCTGACGCCGCTAAGCTGTTGGCAATAGCAACGATGGGCTTTTGAGATCTGGCTTGAAATATTTCCTCAGCGAGTTCGGCTACACCATATACGCTTCCACCGGGGCTATCGATATCGATCACTATCTGCCCAACCGAATCATCAGCCACGAGTTGCCTGAGTGCAGCAGAGAATTGCTCAGTACTTGTACAACCTGGACCTGAGACGTTATCAATCATGTTGCCACGCTGGGTGATCACGCCATAAAGCGGCAAGACGGCAATCCCGGTGCCCGAGCGCTCAGCGGCATATTGCTTTCGTGTGGTCCGAAGCACTCGATCGGTGTGGATCTGAAACGCTACCGCGTCATCAGGCGATTGTTCGGTTGACCAGCGAGCCAGAACGCCGGCGATGGCCTGAGGGCGATCTGGCATCATCGCCCACGGTGTACTCAAAAATTCTCCAAGCAAAAGCGATGGATTCATGCTGTCACTCCTAATTCAATTAATTGTTTTTTTAATGTGACCTCGTCCGGGATTGGATCGCAGGTTGTTGACCATAGCCGGGCCTGCTCGTAGCTCACACCTATGGCCTCAGCAATAGCGGAGATATCTCCTTTGTTTATCGCTCGCTTTTTGTGAATTCTTCTTGCTAGGCGACCCGCATTTGATTCAACTAGAGCGCTAAGCCGTAATCGAAGTGACCTGCGTTTAAAAACTGATCCAGATTGAGTGAGAATAATAGTATTTTTTTATTATTCAAAAGGAGTCAGTGATGCCTAAAGGCGTTCGATTAAAGCCCGAGCAGATCGTGGCCAAGCTGCGCGAGATTGAGGTCAAGATAGGTCAAGGTAAGGATGTACTCAGTGCC
>Ga0172372_10013151_pt1 | contig 10288 bp, 7 predicted proteins | sample LakKiv5m_2_FD_114544 | JGI IMG/M metagenome (GOLD analysis project Ga0172372, IMG submission 114544) | Freshwater microbial communities from Kabuno Bay, South-Kivu, Congo - kab_092012_9.5m | ecosystem: Environmental > Aquatic > Freshwater > Lake | place: Democratic Republic of the Congo... | reverse complement strand
CTGATAGATATCACCTCAGGACTTGTTTCTGAGTTAAACCGCAAAATGAAGAGCCGTATGCGTAAATCGCGCACGTACGGTTCTGAAAGGAGCCCGGGCTTATCCCCGGTGTTTACTTAATGACCTCCTCACTTTTACAGCAAGCACGCGCCACGTTGGGAGAACTGGTTTTCACGGGATTCAAAGGGCCCGAACTGCCCGCGAGTGCCCGGGAGTTTCTCAAAAAGGACGCCATCGGCGGGATCATTCTTTTTGGCCAGAACTACGAAGGGTCGGGGCAGATCGCCGAATTGATCAATCAAGCGCAGGAGGCACGCGGTAGCCAGCTCCCGCTCTGGGTGAGCGTCGATCATGAAGGCGGCCGGGTGCAGCGCTTCAAGAAGCCCTTCACCAAGATCCCGGAGGCCGCCGATATCGCCGCCAAGGACTCCCCCAAGCTCGCATTTGAAATTGCGAAGCTGATCGGCCGCGAACTCAAGGCGGTCGGGGTGAATCTGGATTTCGCTCCCGTTGCTGATATCAATACCAATCCGGCCAATCCGGTCATCGGGCGCCGCTCGTTCGGCGGCGACGAGGAAACGGTCTCCAAATTTGTGACGAGCTTTGTGCGCGGACTCCTCGTCGAGGGCGTCCAGCCCTGCATCAAGCATTTCCCCGGCCACGGCGACACTCACGTGGACTCGCACTACGCCCTGCCTGCAATCGACACGGACCTTGAAACCATGCGCGCGCGCGAGTGGCGCCCCTTCACCAAGGCCATGCGCTCGGGGTGTAATTTCACGATGAGCGCCCACATCGTCTGCCGCAAGATCGACCCCACAGTGCCGGCCACCCTGTCTCACCAGATCATGACCGGACTCCTGCGCGAGGAGCTCAGATATACAGGGGTGATCGTCAGTGATGATATGGAAATGAAGGCCATCGCCGATCACTTTGGCGCGCACGATGCGCCGGTCCGGGCGATCCAGGCCGGGTGCGACCTCGTGATCTACCGGTCGGAAGAAGCAGCCCGCATCGGCTTTGAAGGACTCGTCAAAGGACTCGAAGCAGGCACGCTGTCACCCGAGCGGGTGATGGAATCCGTCAATCGCCTCCGGAGCCTGAAGCGTGAAGTGCTGCCCGCCTGGCAGCCGACTGTGATCACCGAGCTCGGGAATCAGATCGGGACCAAAGAAGGCCTGGAGCTGGTTGCGCAGCTCGTGACCTGAGGATCGGAAGGTCGCACCTCCATACCACGCATTCTCCAAAGAAAAGACCGAAGCTCAGAGGCCAAGCGACTCTTTGAATTGCGCTCGACCCTGGACCTCTCGCAGGAAGAAATGGCTCGTTTTTTACGCGTGGGTGCAAGCACGGTAGCGCTCTGGGAAGCGAGAAAAAGAACCATTCCCGGGCCCGTCCTCCTGCTCTTGGACCTTTTCGAACAGGAATTGAAATCGGCGCCGTTTCCGAAGGAATTCGTCAACCCGCCCTTTAAGCTCGGACTCACACGGGCCTTTGGCCTGGCCGACTCCTTCATGAGGGCCGGGGCACGTCGCGCGGCCGAGCGGATCAGTTTCTCCAAGGTCGACGCCACTCCGGAGAGTGCGGTGCAACTGGCCATCGCAAGGCAGGTCGTAAGTTCCCTCAATGAAGCCAAAGGCCTGCCCGTCAAGATCGGGCAGATGCTGAGCTACTTTGATTTTCATATGCCATTCGCGGTGCGGGAGATTTTCGCATCCCTCCGCAACGAAGGGCTCCCCATCAACCCCTTGGTCGTGGCTCGGATCATCCAGGAGGACTTCGGGCAGCCCCCCTCCCAACTCTTTGCCGAATGGGAGACCACTCCGTTTGCAGCTGCCAGCATCGGCCAGGTCCACCGAGCCCGTCTGAAGTCAGGAGAGCGAGTCGCAGTCAAAGTGCAATACCCGGGGATCCGGGAGACGATCGAATCCGATCTGGATGGTATATCACTCCTGGGGCGCCTTTCGTCCCTCATCCTGCGCATCGGTGATGCCGGGACCATCCTGGAGGAGATCCGCGAACACCTCAGGCAGAAATGCGATTACCTGGTGGAGGCCAACCATCAAGAGCGATTTGCCGAGATTTTCAAGAATCACCACCGCATCACAATCCCGAAGGTTTTCCGGCAGCACCTCTCGAAGCGAGTGCTCGTCACCGAGTACTTCGAAGGGGCCAGCCTCGAGGACTTTGCCGGCAAGGCATCGCAAACCGAGCGGAATCTCGCAGGAGAAGCGCTCTGGGATTACTTCAACCTCCCCAAATACCAGCACCGCCTGTTCAATTGCGATCCGCACGCGGGTAAATTCATCTTCACTCCGGAACGGGTGGTGTGCCTTGATTTCGGCTCGATCAAGAGGTCCTCGGAAGCGTTTACACAAGCTCAGAAAATGCAATCACTGGGTGCCATCCATCGGGATCGGGAGCTTTTCAAGAAAGCTCTGAGCGAAATGAAGATCATCAAGGACCCAGTGAAATTTGATTTTGATGCCCATTGGCAGTTCATTTCGCGAGTCGCCGAGCCGTTCGGCGAAGAACAGCCTTTTCAGTGCGCGGAAAGCTACCGGCAAACCCTTTGGAATGCGATGCAAACCAACCCGAACAAAAACGCAACCGCCCTGCCCAAAGAAGAAGTCATGGCCGTGCGGTGCTTTTTGGGAGAACTTGCAGCGCTTGCGACTCTCAGACCCCGGGCCGATTGGCGCACGAAAATGCTGAGCGCGCTTAAGTGATAGCTATATAGCTCCGCTTCCGTGGAAGGGCCGTGCCAATCCCCGGAACTTCGTCGAGGCCTAGCCCGAATGCCGCAAGCCAAGCGACTTGCGCCCCACTTCGCGATCGTAGGCCAGGCGAACCTGGTGCACGAAAAGCAAGCCCACCACCCGGCGTTCTTCGCTTAAAACCGGGATGCAGGGGGTTTCTTCGAAAAGTCCCTGCACGGACGACAGTGTCTGCGACGCAAGAATTGTGGGACTCCGCCAGCCCGAGCGATAAAGCAGATCCTTGACCTCGAGCAGAGAGATCAGGGCGCCCGAGGTCTCGCTCGCCCGCCCCGTGGTCTGCGCCTGGGCATCGAGCACCTCATCCAGCGTCGTCATACCGATATAGCGCCCCGCCGCGTCCACCACCGGAAAGAACGGATGCCGGAGGGAATCCACCCGCTCGACAAGCGATTTGACGGTTTCATTGTCCCGCACGCACTCGAACTCGGAAGTCATGGCTTCGCGCACGAGGATCGAGTCGAGCACCGCCGTCGAGCGACCTCCTTGGATGATCAGGCCGCGCCGGGCTGTCTCGAGTTCCGGCAACGAGAAAGTCCGCGCGCGCGTGCGCAATTCCATCCCGAGCCAGGTGGCCGCCAGGGCCGGAAAGAAAAACTGATATTGACCCGAAATCTCCGCAATGAGCACGGCGGCTGCTACGGGAGTGCCAAGCACCGTCCCGCCAAGCACCGCGCCCCCGAGCAGAGCTCCTTGCAGACTGCGGGCCTGCAGGAGTTCGGGCGATATACCGGTTTCGGACACCAAATGCGCAACCCCGTGCCCGAAAAGCGCTCCTGAAACAAAAAGAGGCGAGAAGGCGCCCGCGCCTCCCCACGTGGCCAGCAAGAACGAGGCCCCCACCCAGACGCCTGCCCCGAGCAAAATCGCCGCCCACGGCGTGAGGTCAAGCCAGGAGGTGGCCACTCGTAAACCGTGGAAATCCACTCCGGCCAACGGCGCATTGAGGAGGCGCGCGAGCCAATAATGAGAAGGCAGCGTGAGCTCGGGCAAGGCCAGCAGAAGGCCGCCGACCCCGAGCGATCCAATGACCCCTCTATATATTTCGCGATCCTTGGAGAGGCGCTCGACCATGCGTTCGGACCAGTCGCTCCAGTGAATGAAAAGGATCGCCGCGAGGGAACAGATCACGGAAACCGCCACCATCAGCCCCCAGAAACTCCCGCTCAGGGAATTCCAATCCCAGGCGACGAGAAGGCGCCCGCCGGAGGTTTGCAGCTGAAAACCTCCCAACCAAACCCCCAGAGCCTGGGAAGCGGCAGCCGCAACGACAGAAGATATCACAGCCAGCATCGAACGGCCGCCGACAGCGAGCTCAAGTGCGATCACGAGACCTGCAAGCGGGGATTGAAAGAAGGCCGATATCGATGCCGAGAGGGCGATCGAGACATCGCTGCGGCGCCGGAGGTCGAACCACCTTGATGAACGGGGCCTGGTCCGAATCGCCAGGGACTCCAGGAGCTCAATCGATGCACCCTCTGCCCCTGTCACCACGGTGCAAATGGCGAGTACGAAGGAAAGCACGCCCCTGAGTCCCCAGCGCAGGAAGGAATCCGGAAGCAGGGGCTCATGCACTTGGAAGAACAAATCCCCCAGTCCATCATAGGGACGTTTACCGCCTCCGGATGGACCGACCCAGTTAGGCAGGTAGGCCGTCAGCAAAAACCCAAGAAAAAGCACTGCTACGTAAAGGGCCGTGCGAATGAGAGGGTCCACCGGTACGAACCGGTAAGCCCAGAACGAAGCTTGAACAACCAGTGCGGCAACCAATCCCGCCAGCGAAGCGAAGACCATGCCCACCAGTTTAAATCACGATCACTCGACAGTCACGCTCTTTGCCAAATTGCGCGGCTGATCGATATCAGTCCCGTGCAGTCTGGCCAACTCATAGCTGAAAAGCTGGAGTACCGGCGCCGCGAGGAATGGCAGGAGCGCTTCATCCAAGGTCTGACCGGCGGAATCCTGACGGGGCATCGGAATCCAATGGTCGCAAAGGGACTCGAGCCGCGAGTCGCCCTGGCAGCCGATGCCGATGATGCGGGCGCCGCGCGCCTTGACCTCCTCCAGGTTGGAGACTGTCTTGTCGCGCCAGATATCATCCGGAGCGATCACGACGACTGCCATTCCTTCGTCAATCATGGCGATCGGGCCATGCTTGAGTTCGCCTGCGGCATAGCCCTCGGCCGGAACGTAGGCGATTTCCTTGAGCTTGAGCGCACCTTCGAGCGCCAACGGAAAAGAGAACCCGCGACCCATGAAGAAAAAGCCATTCATTTTTTGGAGCTCGCGAGCGGTGGCGACAATCCCGCTCTCTTCCGTGGCGTCCGCCCCCAGCATCTCGGCAAGCAAGTGAGGGATGCGGACAAGCTGGTGGAAAATCGCATCCACGGCGGCGGCGCCGTGAACCTGACGTGCCAGGAATCCTGCACAGGAGAAGAGCGCCAGCATCTGAGCCGAGAAGGTCTTGGTCGCAGCTACACCAATCTCGGGGCCGGCCGCAGTGTAGAGCGTGGCATCGGCATCGCGGCTCACGGTGCTTCCGCGCACATTGGTGATTGCAAGCGTCTTATATCCCCGAGTCTTGACGTCCCGGAGCACCGCAAGCGTATCCGCGGTCTCGCCGGACTGCGTGACCCCCAGCACGACACTGCCCGGAACTAGAACCGGATTGCGGTAGCGGAACTCACTGGCAAGTTCGACCTGCACCGGTATTCCAGCCATGCGCTCGATCCAGTATTTGCCGAGAAGAGAAGCGTGCCAGGAGGTCCCGCACGCCACGATCACGAGATTTTTCATGCCCGAGAGGATCTCGCGCACCGGACCGGCCGCGAGCGGGAATGGATCCGTGTGCTCGCGATCGAGCATCGCATTGAGTGTATCAATCAGAGCGGAGGGCTGCTCGTGGATTTCCTTGAGCATGTGGTGGGCGTAGCCGCCTTTCTCGATTTTTTCGACCGACCAGTCCAGCCGCTGCGCGGGACGCGCAATCGGCGCGCCCGTCTCGAGGCTGAAAAATGATATACCCTGAAGCGTACCGACGCAGACATCGCCGTTTTCGAGGAAATGGACATCCTTGGTGTACTCGATCAGCGGCTGCGCGTCGCTGGCCAGAATCGCGCCGCCCTCGGGATCGACGGCGGCGACCAGAGGCGAACCGTTGCGGACGCCCACTACTTTGCCAGGCTCGCGCTCCGACATGACGACCACACTGCACTGCCCGTGGAGCTCGCGGAAGCTTTCGCGAACCGCGCTCACCAGATCTTGGCCTTTTTCCATGCGGTCCAGGACCAAAAATCCGAAGAGCTCGCTATCCGTCTCCGACACGGGCTTGCGTCCACTTGCGATGATGCCGTCGCGGATTTCCTGGTAGTTCTCGATGATCCCGTTGTGCACGAGCACCACATGCCCCACACGATGCGGGTGCGCATTCTGGGTGGTGGGCTTTCCATGGGTCGCCCAGCGGGTGTGGCCGATTCCACACCGTGCAACCTGCTTGAGCTCGGGCTCGCCTTCGAGAATTTTCTCCACATTGACAAGTTTGCCGCTCGACTTGCGGATTTCGATTGCGCCGCTCCGGAAAAGCGCAACCCCGGTTGAATCGTATCCCCGGTACTCAAGGCGCCGGAGACCGCGGATCAAGATATCAGCAACCGGGCGCGCGCCCGTGTATCCAACGATTCCACACATGAATCAGCTCTCTTTCTTGGGGGATTCGCCCCGGATCTTTTTTGCGTAACCGGACTTGTTGACTTGGCGACTGCGAGCGATAGCCAGCGCATCGGGTTCCACGTCCTGCGTGAGCGTAGAACCGGAGGCGATATAGGCACCCTTTCCGATCGTAAGCGGCGCCACCGCTTGGCAGTCGCTCCCCACAAAAGCTCCGTCCTCGATGACGGTCTTGTGCTTGGATCTGCCGTCATAGTTGCAGGTCACAAAGCCACAACCGATATTGACCGAGGAGCCGACTTCCGCATCCCCGACGTAGGACAAGTGAGCGATGCTGGTCTTGCGGCCGACTTTGGATTTCTTGAGTTCGACGAAATTTCCGATCTTGACCTCGGGCCCGACTTCGGAGCCGGGGCGCAAGTGAGCCACAGGACCAATCTGCGCTCCTTCTCCCACATGTGAATCCGATATCACCGACCCGGGCTTGATCACGACGCCTGCGGAGATCACGGAGTTCTCGATCACGCTATGGGCCCCGATTCTCACTCCCTTGCCGATCCGAGTGCAGCCTTTGAGCAGCACCCCCGGATCGACATGAGCGCTCTCCTCGAACACAACCTGCGAATCGATCCACACCGACTCGGGTGCGCGAAAGTAGACTCCTGCTTTGGCTGCAGCCCTCACGAGCCGCTGATTGAGGATGCGGCCTGCATCCGCCCACTCCCAAGGGTCATTGATGCCGCGAAGATCTTCGGGCTCGTTCCAATGCAGAACGTCGATACCCTTTTTGGCCCGCGAAGCGACCTCAACCAGATCCGTCAGGTAATACTCCTTTTGCGCATTGGAGGGCTTGAGCTTGGCAAGTCCGGCGCGGAGAAAGCCGGCCTGAAAACTGTAGATCGAAGTCGCCACCTCTCGAACTGCTTTTTCCCGGAGGTTGGCATCGCGCTCTTCAACGATTCGGAGCACCCCACCTTTGGTGCCGCGCCGAATAACTCGGCCGTAGCCGGTCGGGTCGGATAACGTGCACGTGAGCATCCGCAAGGCAGAACTCCGACCGAGCGGCTGAGCCAACTCGGCAACCATTCCCGCACGAATCAGAGGGAGATCTCCGGGCAAAACCAGCATCGGCCGTTGAACAACGGCGTTTTTCTTTCCCCATTCCGATTCAATCGCACAACGAACCGCATGTCCGGTCCCGAGTTGCTCGGCCTGCACCACAAAGGTCAGGTCCATGCTTTTGAATCTGGAGTCGGCCCGCACGGAATTTTCGACCTGCTCGCGTCCATGCCCGACCACGATTGCCACCGGAGAGGATGGACAAGCTTCATGAATCCGCAGCAAAATCAGATGAAGGAGCGGCTCGCCCGCAACGGGATGCAGGACTTTGGGCAGCGCGGATTTCATGCGTTTGCCCTGGCCGGCCGCCAAAACGATGACGCCTGGAGATGACTTGAGATCGGAGAGTGTCGCCATGAAGCTTTGGAGCTACCGAGACAGTCGAAGTCCCGTCAAGTGCGGGGCTGCAGGTCGGACGAATTTCGTAAGAAATCGGGTGACTCTGCTCGCCGCGACGGCTGCGCTGATCCTGCAGGCCTGCTCCGTGGACCCGTCCCTTCAGGAAGAGCTTGCAGGTACTTGGCTGCTCGCTGATGGAGGGTTTTCCTGCAGCTCCGATGGGACGGCCGAAGCAGTTGCGCCCGCTTCCGGCGTGTACGATGATATCAGCCTTGAGATTTCAGGCACGGAAGGGCGCCTGATCCGCACGCTGGGCAGCTGCGAAGAGACCTATTTGTTTGATGTCGATGCATCGAGGGCAGGCGAAGTCCAGCTCCGAGCGTCGGCCGCAGTGGAGTGCTCGGGCTGCGACGAAGAAGAGCCACCGGAGGAGTGCGGAACCACACCCGAGAAACCATGGACTTTCAAAACCTCCCTCGTCACGACCGAGGCGGAAGAGGATGAAGTCACCGGAGAAGAAATCCCCGCTCAGACTACTTTGACCCTGGTGAGTGGACTCACCGAATCCGACCGTGGGTTTGGTAAAGTCTGTGCGGCTCAGGTTATGGAAGCCGCCATCGAAGAGGACTTGAATGAGGATGGTGAAATCACTTCGGACGAGATCACCCCGGCAGTGATGTTCCAAGGCCCGGCCCAGATCCTCATGATCAAGAATTGATTTGCCCCGGGATCCGTGGCGTACTTCTTGGGGCATGCACACAAAATGGCTGATTCCGTGCCTTGCTTTGGGGCTGATGAAAACTGCTTTGGCGCAAACGCCTCCCCTGCCTCCCTATTCAAAGGAGTTGATCGACGAGGAGCTTGCCAGCAAACGAGACTCCCGGCTGACGGTGATCATCGACGCCCCTTTGCCGGTCCTGCCCACAGAATCGCTCGATCCGCCGGAACTCCGGAGTTCTTGGGATTCTGTTTTTGGCGGGCCGGGAAAAGATCCTGCGTTCCGCTTGGGCTTTGCCTGGTCGGGTGAAGCGCCTTACGAGCGCAATCGGCAGGAACTTTTCTTTCCAGCTTCCACGATGAAGCTTTGGACCGCCTACCATGCACTCGAATCCCTGGGGCCTCAGTTTCAATTTGAAACCCGCATGGAATGGGCCGTTTCACCGGATGCCCCCGGCACTGCCCAGCAGTTGCGGCTGATCGGCAACGGAGACCCCACCTGGGGCATGCTGGAACTGGGCGAGTCCACGATTGAAGCAAAATTCGAGGAAATCGCGCGCATTTTGAAGCAGGCGGGTATCCAAGCCATCGCAGGGACTCCACAAGTCATGCCGCAGGATATCCGGTGGGAAACCATCCGCTTTCCGGAAGGCTGGCGTGACGAGGACAGAATAGCGTGCTTTGGAGCACAACCTCAGGCCTTCAATATCGGCGGCAACTGCGCCCAGCTCCGCATCGCAGGTCCGGGGCGAGCGGCTTTTGTCCGAGGCGATATCCCTGTGAGCATCATCAACGAGATCCGTACGGGCTCCACGACTCGGGTCACGATCTCCCCGATCGACTCACCGGAAGTGGCTTCGGCAGGTTTCAGACTCACCGGCACCTGGAGCCCGGGCTCCGACCCCATTTTGGAATGGCTGCCGGTGCACGATACGAGAGCGTGGGCGTCCACCCTGCTCAGGTCCGCACTTCAGCGGGCGGGAATCCGGTTCATCCGCGAGCAGCCGGAGCGCCTGCGGATGGCGACCGACGAACGGCGCGTGCTGAAGTCGCCTCCCCTGTCTGATATCCTTGTGCCTTTTCTGAAGCTGAGTCTGAATTGGCTTGGTGAGTCCCTCCTCCGAAAAATCGGACAAATCGAGGAAGGAGCCGCATCCAACGATCTGCTCGCACAAGGACAAAGGAGGATGGAACTGAGAATGCGGGAAATCCTCCGGAACGAATCGGAGTTTGCCGGCGTGACCCTGAAAGACGGCTCGGGCGTGTCCCATGAAAGCTATATTACTCCGGAGGCCAATCTGCGCCTCCTCGAGCGAATTCGCCTGCACCCGAATCTGGACGTGATCTGGAATGCCCTCCCGATCGCCGGAGTCGACGGAACGCTCGCCCGAAGAATGCAGGGCACCCGAGCCCAGAACTGGCTTCGAGCCAAGACAGGAACCCTGTCCGACGCCTACAACCTCTCGGGCTTTGTGCCGGCATCGGATTGGGATGGAAACGGTACTCCCGAACCCTCGGATATCCTGCCGTTCGTGACGCTTGTGCATACTCAGAAAGAGAATGGCCGGGAGGCGCGATCCCTGATCGACCGCACCGGTGCACGCCTGTCGGAACTCAGACGCGAGCAGTGAATGCCGAGCAGTGAATGCCGAGCAGTGAATGCCGAGCGG